>TBL_comb47_HYPODRAFT_10007869_pt1 | contig 11058 bp, 10 predicted proteins | sample TroBogypolimnion_40_FD_10682 | JGI IMG/M metagenome (IMG submission 10682) | reverse complement strand
GGAAATCGCGATGCGAGGCCGTCGGGTTGCGGTCGGGCTACGCCCTCCCTACACCCGCCTGCCTCGCATCTAGGGGGTCAGGAGTTTTGTCGCGAAGGGGGGTCAATAGTTTTGTCGGTTGACACCGTGCGCCATTACGTTCCATCGCCTACTATTACTACGGTTGTGTGAACTGATGGTGGTACCAACCCGGCTTTTTGCTTTAAGAAAGATGCCTTTACAGACATTAAACCTGGGCTCGTAGGCCATGGCGAGTTCGACCGCTCCGCCATGAGTGGCGATGCAGTCGAACCAGCACACGAACTAGCCAATTAGTTGCGTCGAGGCCTGGGGCGGCGATCGCGTCGCGGCTCATCGCCGCTGGGGGCTTCGCCTTCGGGCTCGGCGTCGGCGCCTTCGGGCTTGGGGATGAGGGCTTTGCGGCTGAGCTTGATCTTGCCGCTCTTCTCGTCGATGCCGATGCACTTGACCATGACTTCTTGACCCTCGCTCACTTCGTCGGCGGGGTTGGCGACGCGGTGATGCGCCAGCTCGCTGACGTGCAACAAGCCGTCGAGACCGGGGAGGATGGTGACGAAGGCGCCAAATTCGACCACCTTGGCCACCTTGCCCAGGTAGGTCTTGCCAACCTCGGCGGTCTGGGTGAGGTCGGCGATCATTTTCATCGCGATCTGCAGCTTCTCCTGGGTGGCGCCGGCGACCTGACAGAGGCCGTCGTCATCGATGTTCACTTCGCAGCCGCTCACCTCGATGATGTTGCGGATGGTGGCGCCGCCCTTGCCGATGACGTCGCGGATCTTTTCCTTGGGGAGCTGGACGCTCTGCATCTGGGGGGCGTTGCTGGCGAATTCGGCACGGGGCGCGGCGAGTACCTTGCCCATGAGGTCCAGCAGGTGCAGCCGACCGGCCTTGGCTTGGTCCAGGGCCTTGGTGAGGACCTCGGCGGTGATGCCGCCGATCTTGATGTCCATCTGGAGGGCGGTGATGCCCTTCTCGGTACCCGCGACCTTGAAGTCCATGTCGCCGTAGTGATCTTCCTGGCCGGCGATGTCGGACAGGACCACGAACTTGTCGCCGTCGCTGACGAGGCCCATGGCCACGCCGGCCACCGGGGCCTTGAGCTTGATGCCGGCATCCATCAGGGCGAGGGTACCGCCGCAGATGGTGGCCATGGAGGATGAGCCGTTGCTTTCGGTGATGTCACTCACCACGCGCACGGTGTAGGGATTCTCCTCAGGGCTCGGGAACACGGCAAAGATGGAGCGTTCCGCCAGCATGCCATGGCCGATCTCGCGCCGTCCGGGTCCGCGGTTGGGCTTGCACTCGCCCACGCTGTAGCCGGGGAAGTTGTAGTGCAGGTAGAACTTCTTGCGGTACTCCTCTTCCAGGCCATCGATGATCTGGGTGTTGTTGATGGTGCCCAGGGTGGTGGTGACCAGGGCCTGGGTCTCGCCGCGGGTGAAGAGGCAGCTGCCGTGGGCAGAGGGAAGGACGCCGATCTCGATATTGAGGGGGCGGATCTGGTCGAACTTGCGGCCGTCCAGGCGCACGCCCTGCTTGAGGATGGCATTGCGGAAGAGGGTCTCCTTCAGCTCGTCGAAGCAGGCGACCACGTCTTTCTTCAGCTCGGGCTTGTCGCTGGCGAACTGGGCGACGGCTTCCTTCTTCATCAGATCGATGGTCTTGTAGCTGTCGATTTTCACCTTCATGGTCAGTGCCGCGAAGAGCTGCTCGGCGTAGGCGGCGGCGACTTCCTTGTAGAGCGCCTCGTTGCGCACGGCCTTGATGGCGGTGACCTTGGGCTTGCCCACCTTGGCCTGCAGATCCTTCTGCAGCTTCACGAGGATCTTGATCTGCTCCTGGCCGAAGGCGAGGGCCTTGACCATGTCGGCTTCCAGCACTTCCTTGGCGCCGCATTCCACCATCACCAGGGCGTCGGACGTGCCCGCCACCAGGAGGTCGATGTCGCTGTCGGCGCGCTGCTCGACGGTGGGGTTCACCACCAGCTTGCCGTCGACCCGGCCCACCCGGACCCCACCCACGGGGTTCACGAAGGGGATCTCGCTGATGATGAGGGCCGCGGAGGCGCCCACCATGGCGAGGGTCTCAGGGGCGTGCTGGCCGTCGTAGCTGAGCACCTGGGCGGTGATCATGGTGTCGCCGTTGTAGCCCTCTTCGAAGAGGGGCCGCAGGGGACGGTCGATGAGGCGGCTGGTGAGGGTTTCCTTGGTGGTGGGACGGCCCTCGCGCTTGAACCAGCCGCCGGGGATCTTGCCCGCCGCCAGCACCGGCTCGCGGTAGTCCACGGTGAGGGGGAAGAAGTCGATGCCTTCCCGGGGGGTGCCGTAGCACACGGCCACGAGGACCATAGTGTCGCCCTGGCGGACGACGACGGCGCCGTGTGCCTGCTTGGCGATGCGGCCGGTCTCGATGCTGATGGGCGTATCGCCCAGGTCCACCGAGACAGTGGTGGGGTGGAATTTCAAAGCGTTCATGAACTCTCCGGGGCCCTCGGGCCCTCGTGGCTCCCCCAGATCCCGGGCACGGCCCGGATCTCCCGCGATCGCTCCATGAAACCCTTCCGCCGAGTCCTGAGCCAGGAGGGGGAGGTGGGCTTCCTGCAGAGGTCGCCGCCGAAGGGAAGCAAGTAAAATCGGCAGAATTCAGAATAACACGATGGAGAAGGTTTCAGGCTTGATGGGCAGATGGCAGGAAAATCTAAGGTTCTCGCAGAAATCTGGGCACATTTAGCAAACGTTAATCAGGTCCAAACCACTTACGAAAGCCGATAATGGTTTCTGTCTCATGATACTCTGCTTCCTTGTTTATACTGTTTTATCCATGAATTCATTGGAGATGCCATGCGATTATACCCGACAGGTGCTGCAATCTTTATGACCGCAGCCCTGTTCGCCCAAGCACCCCAGGGTCTGGATCTGCAGGCACTTAAGCAGGCCGCCACCCAAGGTGCTTCCGGGACAGCGGATGCGGTCCCCACCCGCGGCACGGCTTCCCCTGCCACGGTGATGGATGACGCAACACACCAGCGCAGCGAAGATGAGAAGTTGGACGAGGAGATCCAGGCGCTGAAGCGCCGGGAGAAGGGAGCCCACCGTTTCGGTGCGGACCTCTTCCTCGTGCGGCAGCGGGGCTCGGCGGCCACCGAAGGGGGCATCGCCGAGGATTATGTGCTGGGTACGGGCGATCGTCTGAACCTCAACGTATTCGGCAGCGCCACCTTTGACCTGCCTGTTCAAGTGGATGGCCGCGGTGAGATCGTGGTCCCCAAGGTGGGCACGGTCAAGGTGGGTGGCCTGACACTGGGGAAGGCCAAGGTGGCCGTGCAGGGGCTGGTGAGCCGCAACTTCTCCCGCTCCTCGGTAGATCTGCAGGTGATCAAGCTCCGCGAGGTGCGGGTCTTCGTCATGGGCGAGGTCTACAAGCCCGGTAGCTACCTGGTGTCGAGCCTCAGCTCTCTGGTGAACGTGCTCAGCCTGACCGGCGGCCCCACGGCGGTGGGCAGCTACCGCGATATCCGGGTCATGCGCGGCGGCCAGAAGGTGGCAGGCCTGGATCTCTATCCGTTAAGGGCCGAGGGCCTGGGCAACCCCAATGTGGCCCTGCAAAACGGGGACACAATCTTCGTGCCCTTGGCACAGAACCAGGTCACCCTCGAAGGCGCCTTCCAGCGGGTGGTGAACCAGCTTCCCTCACCGTCAAAAGCTGGAGAGGCGGCGGACTTCGAAGATCTGAAGGGGGATCCGTTGAAGGGCCAGCGGGAGCGCCTTCAACGGGAAATCCAGGCCATCGAGGCGCAGCTGGCTCCCCAGGCGGAATCCACGGGGGTCGACGCGTCCTTGATTGCCACAGGTCGCGATCAGACAGCCAAAGCACCTGCCCCTGCACAGCTGACCCTCACCGAACGGGCCGCACTCGAAGACCGGCTCGCCTTCCTCAAGCACCAGATGCTGGCGTTCAAGGAGGCTCCAGCTGGCGATCACCGGGTGCAGATCGATCCCGAGACGAAAGAACCCGTGCTCCTCCCCGAGGGCGAAGCCCGGAAGCCCGAATGGCTACGGCGATGGGAGCGGACGGGCGTCGCCCCATCCATGCAGTTCGAGCTACGCGCGGGGGAGACCGCAGCCGATGCCCTGCGGTTCGCGGGAGGATTTGCACCGGAAGCGGGGCCTGGTTCCCTGTCCCTGCGCCGCCGAGAGGCAACAGGCGTCCTGGTGGGCCAGGATGTGGCCACGGCCGCGGCTGATCGGACGCCATTGCAGCGGGGCGATACCCTGTCCAGCCTTCCGCAGCGAGAGCGCACCGGGCCGGTAGTCCAGATTTCTGGCTGGGTGAGGATTCCAGGGTTCTTCGCCCGGACCGAGGGACTACGCATCGGCGATCTCCTGAAGCGGGATGCTCAGGTGCTTCCAGATACCTATCGGGCCCGCGGCGAGGTGGTGCGGACGGCCCAGGACGGCACGACCCGCTTCCTGGCTTTTGATCTGGATCGTGCCCTGGCCGGGGATGTCGCCCACAACTTGCTGCTGGAGGACCGGGACCGCGTGGAACTCTTCCGCATGGAGGATCTGCGTCTGCCGGCGTTCGTCACCGTGCTGGGTCCCGTGGCCCGGCCGGGGACCTATGCCTTCCACAAGGGCATGCGGGCCTCGGACCTGCTCTTCCGGGCAGGTATTCCCGAAAAGTCCGCTAACAGCCTCGTGGCTGAACTGGCCCGCAGCCGCCAGGGGAAGCCCAGCGAGATCTTCCGTCTTGACCTGTCGAAGCTGATGTCGACCCAGGAGGGGAGCCCTGTGACCCTGCTGGACGATACGCTGAATCCCCTCATCCTCGCGGACGATCAACTCAGCCTTTTTGAGAAGCCCGACTTCAAGGTGCATCGCACCATTCGAATCACGGGCTACGTGGCCCGGCCCGGCTCCTACACCCTGGATTCGGATCAGCCCCGATTGTCCGAATTGATCCGACGAGCGGGGGGGCTCATTCCAGAGGCCATGCCCAAGGCCGGCATCTTCCTGCGGCACATCAGTGGCTCCCAGGATGTGGCCCTTGGGCGGGCCGCAGCGGAATCCGGGTTGGCTGGGAAGGATCCCACGGCCAAGGGTATCAACGAGATCCTTGAACGGCTGAGTGAGACCAGACGCCAACCGACCACGGGTCTGTTGCAGAAGAACCCCCTGCTCCACGGACTGCTGGCTGGCAGCCTGAGCCGCATGGTCGTGGATTTCAATGGCGCGCTGAAGGGCGACGCCCTGGCGGATGTCGAACTGCAGGATGGGGACGAGATCATCATCCCAAGGGCCACGGGAGCGGCCTATGTGGTCGGCGAGACCGCCAGCCCCTTCGCGACCTACAAGGTCCACAGCGGCATGACGGTGTCTGACATGCTCAAGCTGGCGGGGGGCACCACCCGGAACGCGGATACCTGGAACATCCGTCTGCTGAAGGCCGATGGCCGCATCGTGGACAGCTGGGTGAACAGCAAGGCAGTGGAGCCCGGCGACACCGTGCTGGTGCCTCAGCGCTTCAAGCGCGACACCAGTTGGCAGGAGAACATGGTGGCTCTGACGCCCGTGGCCATGGTGATCGCCTCCCTGGCTGCGTCGGGACACCTGTAGGGGGTAGATTACCCTCCTGGGTTAAACTGAAGGGCCCCGTCCATGCGGGGCCTTTTGTTCGTGAGTGCCATGATCCTGCGTAAAGAGTACTGGTTCGAAGCCGCCCATTTCATCTACAACCATCCGGGCAAGTGTCGGAACCTGCACGGCCACAGCTACAAGCTCTTCGTGCTGCTGGAGGGGGGAGTTAATCCCGAAACGGGCATGATCATCGACTTCGATGACCTGTCGAAGGTGGTGGTGGACCAGGTCATTGTGAAGCTCGACCATCGGTTCCTCAACGACTTGATTCCCCTGTCCACGGCCGAGAACATCGCGGTGTGGATCTGGGAACAGCTGAAGCCTGCGCTGCCGCAGCTCTGCCAGATTGAAGTTTTTGAAACGACCGACAACTGCGTGATCTACCGGGGCGCCTAAGGGATGCACCACGGAGGCACGGAGCACACTGAGAATAGGCACGGAGATTAAAGACACGGAGAAAAGGGCTGGTGGCGAGGGGGCTTGCGGATGTTGGATGAAAGATCGCGAATATCGAGTGAGAAGGAACCTCGTTCTGTCACGACCCTCCCTGCTTCTCTCCGTGTTTCCCTCCGTGCATTCTGTGTCTCCGTGGTGGCTCTTTTCATGATGGGTTGCGATGCCCTCAACCCGGCCCTGCGCTATCAGGAGGCGGCCCGGCAGTTGCGATTCACGCTCGACCGTGTGGATGCGAGGATCGACTTGGCCTTTCCACCCGAACGATCTCGCCTGCGGATTCTGATCGATGTGGACGTGGACAATCCTTCGGACCAGCGGCTCCGCACGCGCCGTGTGGTCGGGGACCTGCACCTGATGACCCAGGGAACCGATTACGCGCTGGGAGTGGTGAGTTTTCCGGAAGGCGCGGACATTGCCCCCGCGAGCCGCAGCGTTCTCAAGGTGGAAGTGGCCCTGGGCTACAACGACTTAAGGACCGCCTGGGGCCCTCTTTCTGGCGCCGTGATGCGCCATGAACCCGCCACCTGGAGTCTGGCTGGCGAAGCCCGTTTTGATGTGCTTGGGGTCGAATTCGGTGTGCCCTTCCACACGCAAAAGGAGAGCGGTCGATGACCGGCCACCTTGATAGCCTCATGGTGAAGGATTAGTCGGGCTCCTGCATACTAGGTGAAGGTGACAACATGGCCCAGAGAGTGACCTCGCCCATACCTGAACTCCTGGCCTCCCATCAGGGCAGCATCGACGGGCTTTGTGTGAAGTACCACGTCGCCCGCCTGGCGTTGTTCGGGTCAGCCTCCCGCGGGGAATCCCAAGAAGGTTCCGATTTGGATCTACTGGTTTCCTTCCAGCCCGGTGAGACGCCAGGGTTGGGTTTCTTCATGCTTCAGGGTGAGCTTGAGGATGTGCTAGGCCTGCCTGTGGATCTGAACACGCCTGAAGATTTGAGCAGGCACTTTCGTGATCAGGTCCTTCGCGAAGCCAGGGTTGTGTATGAATCCTGATCATGGAGGCACGCATGTCCGCTTGCTGCACATGCTGGAAGCTTGCGATAGGACAGTGAGTTTCGTTGAGGACAGATGCCGAGAGGATCTCGATCACGACGAGAAGTTGCGGCTGGCCTTGCAATACCTGGTCCTCACGCTCGGAGAAGCCGCCAAGCACATCCCTCAGGAGGTACAGAAAAGAGCACCCGACATCCCTTGGCGAGCCATGGCTGCCTCTCGGGACCGCATGGCCCATGGGTACTTCGACATCAACCTCGATATGTTATGGGCCATGGCATCGTCAGATATTCCTGCCCTTCGAGAGGGGATTCTTCGGCTATTGGAGCGGGAGAGCGCGGAGTGATGCGTGTCCACAGCCCACAGCCCTCATCGGGCGACGCAGACGTCGCCCGATATCTATTGCCGGCCCACAGCCCGAGATGATCCGCGCGGTCGTCTTCGACCTCTGGAACACGCTGGTCTTCAGCCCGGCGGGCAGTCCCTTTCAGCGGTTGAAGGAGCTCCTGCGTCCGGATCAAGCGCACCTGTACGCGGCGTTGGTGCGCGACGGCATGGTGCGGCCCTACCCCTCCGTGCGGGATTTCCTGGGGGCCTGGAAGGACTCTGCCCACCTCGACGAGGCCCAATTGAAGGCCATGGCCGCCGCCTTTCTGGAGGCCGGCGAACAGGCGGAATGCTTCCCGGGGACCCCCGAGGTCATGGGCGCCGTGCGCGATCTGGCGCGGGTGGCACTGCTCTCCAATACCCAGACCTTCGGCCTGGAGCTGCTCGACCGGTTGGGCATCAGCGACCGAATCCGCACGAGGATACTAAGCGCTGAGATCGGAGCCTTGAAGCCAGAACCTGCGGTTTTCGAAGCGGTGCAGCGGAGGCTGGGGCTCTTCCCCGGGAATCTCGCCATGGTGGGCGACAGTTGGAACGATGACGTGCTGGGCGCCCTGGATGCGGGTTGGACCGCCATCTGGGTGAACCGGGACGCGAAACCCCGCCCCGTCCACTCTGACGAGTCTCCCATCTACGAAGTCCGAAGCCTCGCCCGGGTGCCCGAACTCATCCATGGGTTGCAGGAGGGCCTGCGCTGTCCGACCTGTCTTGGCTGATCCGGTGGTCATGGCGTATTTCCTGAATGGGCGTGGTTTTGCGCGAATTCTCTCAAAGTCCATTTATGGACTTTTAACAATACTTGGTCGTATTTAGGACTATATTGGTGCCAGGAGGTGCCCCATGTCGACGAGTGCGAGAAGGCAGCCCACTGTTCCGCAACCGCAGGTCTATTCCCCCCAAGAACTAGGCGAGGCGGCTCTAAGGGGGTTCTTCATGCTCGCCGATGCCTGGAGCCTGAACACCGCCGAACAGATCACCCTCCTGGGCGGGCCCAGCCGGTCCACTTTCTTCGCCTGGAAGAAGGCCCCCGCCGTGGTCATTTCTGGCGACACGATGGAGCGCATCAGCTACCTCCTGGGGATCTGGAAGGCGCTCCGCATCCTGATCCCCGATGACCGCCAGGCCCTGGCTTGGATCAAGAAGCCGAATCTCCACCCCATGTTCGGCGGCAACCCTCCGCTCGAGCGGATGCTCCGGGGACGCCTCCTCGACCTGGCGGATGTACGGCGGATGCTGGATGGCAGGAGGGGTGCTTGGTGAAGCCCCCCTCCCGGGCCCGCATCTTCTGGGATCCTGCCTTCAGGATCATCCCCACGCGCTTCCCGGCCGTGAACATCTGGCAAGGCACTGATCCGTCCCTTTGGGACCGCCTGGACCAGATCGAGGCCAAGACCAATCCTCGCGTTCAGGCCGGCCACGACGAGGGCTACATCAACTGGTCCTTCGACAGCCCTCACCCCGGGCGGTTCAGCACCGCTACCCTGGGGGCCTTCTATGCCGCCAGGGATGAGCGGGGAGCTGTGGCCGAGACCGTCCGCTACCAGACTGTGCGGTGCCAGCAGGACCAGCTGGACCCCCACGACTTCGACATGCGCGTGCTGTCCGTGGCCGTCGCTGGGATCTTCCATGACCTCCGTGGGAAGCGCGCCGCGGCTTTCCCCGGCGTGATGGACCCGGACAGCTACGACCGCTCCCAACGCCTTGCCGAAGACCTGCACGCGCTTGGTTCCAAGGGGATCGTCTACAATTCGGTTCGGGAGGCGGCGCATACCCCCTGCGTGGCTGCCTTCGATCCGGCCACCGTCCTTCGGGCCGGTCACCTCCGGTACCTGACCTACCGATGGGATGGGTCGAAGGTCGAACCGATCTACGAAAAGGTCCCCGTTTAGGAGCCCGACATAGCAGGAACGACCCATGGACCAGGGCAAGCCTCAGGTCTTGCCTATAAGCCCACCCCCTTTAGGGGATTGGGAGGATCACTCGGGCAGTGGGGTCACGCAGAGGCGCTGTCTTGCCCTGGGAACTGGAGATCCATGACCACGGCATGGCGGGGGGTGTCGGCGCGCTCGATCCAGGAGACACGGGCGCCCAGCAGGCGGGCCAACTGCATGAGGCCTTCCCGGGATTCCTGATTGAGCGAGACGGCGAGGTCGGGATGGAGGGTGAGGCGCACGTCGGCGCCTCGCAACCGCTCGCCCAGGCGCACCAGCTCCCGGTAGGCCCTTAGCAAACAGGTTTCGGGGCTCTGTGTGCGGCCCGCGCCGTTGCAGGTGGGGCAGGGCTGGGTGAGCAGCCGCTCCAGGGAGGGGCCGGTGCGCTTACGGGTGAGTTCCACCAGACCGAACTCAGAGATGCCCCCAGCCCGGGCGTGATTGCGGTCCCGTTTCAGTTCTTCCTGGAACCGCTCCAGAACCTCATCGCGGTGGGCCTGATCCACCATGTCGATGAAGTCGATGACCACGATGCCGCCCAGGTTGCGGAGCCGCAGCTGTCGCACGATCTCCGGGATGGCCTCCAGGTTGGTGAGGTAGACCGTCTCTTCCAGGTCCTTCTTCCCGACGAACTTGCCGGTGTTCACATCCACGCTGACCAGGGCTTCGGTCTGGTTCAGCACGATGGAGCCACCATGTTTGAGGAAGACCTTGGGCTGGCGGGCGGAATCGATCTCGGCCTCGATGCCGAAGGCGTCGAAGATGGGCAGGTCCGAGGTGAAGCGCTTCACCCGGTTCGACCACTCGGGGTGGAGATTCTCCACGAAGGAGACGACTTCCCGGTGGGCGGCGTCATTGTCCACCCAGAAGGTGGAGACCTCCTCGCGGAAGATGTCGCGCATGATTTTCTGGAGCAGCCGCAGATCCTGCCATACCATCCCGGGCGCGGGCACGGTGTCGGCCTTGGCCTGGATCCCCTCCCACAATCGTCGGAGGAAGACCACGTCACCCACCAGATCCTCATCCTTTTCGCCGATGGCGGCCGTGCGGACGATGAAGCCTTCGCCGGGCTGGGCGTGGCTGCGAATCAGCTCGCGCAGGCGATCCCGTTCGGCGGGATCGGTGATCTTGCGGGAGATGCCGATGTGCTCGATGCCGGGCATGAACACCAGAAACCTGCCAGGGAAGCTCAGATGCCTCGAAAGCCTGGGCCCCTTGGAGCCGATGGGGTCCTTCACCACCTGGACCAGGATCTCCTCGCCTTCCTTCAAGGGCGGCAGCGGGGGCGGTGGGGGAGGGAGGTCCTCGATGACGGCTTCCTCGCCTTCCTCCTCGGAGGTCAGGTCGGAGCCCAGGCGCGGTGCCGCTGGATCATCCAGGTAGAGAAACCCATCCTTGATGCCGCCGATGTTGACGAAGGCGCTCTGCATGCCCGGCAGCAGCTTGGCCACCCGGCCCTTGTAGACATCCCCCACCTGGCTCTTGTTCAGCGTCCGTTCGAGAAACAGCTCGCAGAGCTGGCCGTTCTCAAGCAGGGCGATGCGCGTCTCCAGGGGGGTCGCATTGACCACCAGGGACTTGCGGACTTCCATGGAACCAACCTTTCAGAACTTTGCGGCCGGGCGC
>TBL_comb47_HYPODRAFT_10007866_pt1 | contig 11064 bp, 10 predicted proteins | sample TroBogypolimnion_40_FD_10682 | JGI IMG/M metagenome (IMG submission 10682) | reverse complement strand
GCCCGGCGGGGTCAGGTTCGACGCCGAGCCCGGCCGGATTGAGGAGCTGCTGCGCCGGTTGGAAGCCGCGGCCAGGGATTCGGCGTCCGCCGTGGGACTGCTTTGGAAATCCAATTCGGTCATGGGGCGCTTCGAGGATACGGGGAAGCTCTCCCGGGAGGACTGCCTGGCGCTGGGTCTCGTGGGCCCGGCCGCCCGGGCCTGCGGGGTCGAGCGCGACGTGCGCCATGATTTCCCGCACGGGATCTACAGCTATGCCCAGGTGCCGGTCTCAACCGCGCAGACCGGTGACGTGCTGGGTCGCGCTTTCGTCAGATGGCTGGAGATGCAGCGCAGCCTGGCCTTCGCCAAGGAGACTCTGGAGCATCTACCCACGGGGAGCATTGCCACGGCGCCGGCTCCCTGCGCGCCGGAAAGGATATGCGTCAGCTTGGTCGAGGGCTGGCGGGGGGAGGTCTGCCACGTCGCTCTGACCGATGGCACCGGCCGCTTCGCGCGCTACCAGGTCGTCGATGCCTCCTTCCATAACTGGTTCGGTTTGGGCCATGTCATGCGCGGCCAGCAGATATCGGACTTCCCTCTCTGCAACAAGAGCTTTAATCTTTCCTATTGCGGCCATGATCTCTAGGACTACCCATGCTTAAAGAATTGATCGCCAGATTCCGGCAGGGGCATCGGACCATCGCCTTCCCCGCCGCAGAGCCTCAACTGCCGGACCGCTTCAGGGGCCGTCCAACATGGGAGTTCGCCAAATGCGTCGCGGACTGCACGGAATGCGCGAAGGTCTGCCCCACAGGGGCCATCCAAGGCGCCGGGTCTGCTGGCCTGGACCTGGGGCGTTGCCTTTTTTGCGAGGACTGCGCGCGGGCCTGTCCTTCCGGAGCCTTGCGCTTCACACAGGACTTCCACCTGGCCGCCCGGTCCCGAAAGGACCTCATCACTTCCGACGGGACCCTTAAAGAAATGGAAGGGCTTAGCAAGCAATTGCGCGGACTTCTGGGCCGTTCGCTGAAGCTGCGCCAAGTCAGCGCCGGAGGCTGCAGCGCCTGTGAAGCCGACATCAACGTCTTGGGCACGGTGGTGTTCGACTTGGGGCGCTTCGGCGTCCAGTTCGTGGCTTCCCCCAGGCATGCCGACGGCCTCCTGATCACCGGGCCGGTGACCAAGAACATGGAGCTGGCGCTGCGCAAGACCTACGACGCTGTGCCTGCGCCCAAGATCGTCATCGCCTGCGGCGCCTGCGCCATCTCGGGCGGTCCATACATAGGCAGCCCCCAAGTGCTCGGCGGCGCGGCCGGCGTAGTGCCGGTGGACCTCTTCATCCCGGGCTGCCCGCCGCATCCCCTCACCATCCTCGACGCGATCTTGCGGCTCTTGGGACCGCGCTAGATGGCCAGCCACCTGAATCCAGAGGGGCTCGACGCCTTTTTATGTAGAATGGCAAAGCCAAGCACGGTTACTGGAGATGCCATGACGCTGGAACCTGAACTGCTGCGCCGGATGGACGCGTACTGGCGGGCCGCCAACTACCTTTCGGTCGGCCAAATATATCTATACGATAATCCTCTCCTCAAGCGGCCGCTGCAGTTATCGGACATAAAGCGTATGCTGTTGGGGCACTGGGGCACGGTCCCCGGGCAGAACTTTGCCTATGTGCATCTCAACCGAATCATCAAGAAATACGACCTGGACATGATCTTCGTCTCCGGCCCGGGGCACGGCGGCCCGGCCGTCGTGGGTAATACCTACCTCGAAGGCACTTACAGCGAGGTCTATCCTGATATCAGCCGCGACGAGGCCGGTCTGCGCAAGCTCTTCAGGCAGTTCTCCTTCCCGGGAGGCATCCCCAGCCATGCCTCGCCCGAGTGCCCGGGCTCGATCCACGAGGGCGGAGAGCTGGGCTATTCGCTGAGCCATTCCTTCGGGGCCGCGTTCGATAACCCCGGCCTCATCGTGGCTTGCATCGTGGGTGACGGCGAGGCCGAGACCGGCCCGTTGGCCACGGCGTGGCATTCCAACAAGTTCCTGGATCCGGCGGGCGACGGGGCGGTCCTGCCCATCCTGCATCTCAACGGCTACAAGATCAGCAATCCGACGGTGCTGGCCCGCATCCCGCGCGAAGAGCTGGAACAATTCTTACTCGGTTGCGGCTGGGAACCCCTCTTTGTCGCGGGCCATGAGCCCGGCCCCATGCACCAGGCCATGGCCGCGGCTCTGGACACGGCTGTGGAACGGATAAAGAACATCCAGCGGGAAGCCCGCATCCGCCGCGGCGTGCGGCCGCGCTGGCCCATGATCGTCCTTGATTCGCCCAAGGGGTGGACCGGGCCGAAGTCCGTAGGCGGCCTGAAGGTGGAAGGCACTTTCCGTTCGCATCAGGTGCCCCTGCCGGTGGACGCAGCGCATCCCGATAACATCTCGCAGCTCGAGAACTGGCTCAAGAGCTATCGGCCGGAGGAGCTCTTTGACGAGGCCGGCCGCTTGAAGCCTGAACTGGCAGAGCTCGCGCCCCAGGGCGAGCGGCGCATGGGCGCCAATCCGCACGCCAACGGCGGCCTCCTGCTGCGCGACCTGAGGATGCCTGATTTCCGCGACTACGCGGTCGAAGTGTCCTCGCCGGGTGTGCGCGGCATCGGCGATACGCATGTGCTGGGTGGATTTTTACGCGACGTGACCAAGCTCAACGCCGACCAGAGGAATTTCCGGGTCTTCGGACCCGACGAGACCATCTCCAATGGCCTGGAGGCGCTTTTCGAGGCGACCCAGCGCCAGTGGAACGCCGAAACCAAGCCTAACGACGCTTTCCTGGCGCCCGCCGGACGGGTTTTGGAGATGCTCAGCGAACACCAGTGTGAGGGCTGGCTGGAAGGCTACCTGCTCACCGGCCGGCACGGGGTATTCAATTGCTACGAGGCATTCATTCACATCATTGACTCCATGTTCAACCAGCACGCCAAATGGCTGAAGGTCACTTCTCACCTGCCCTGGCGGCGCAAGATCGCCTCGCTCAACTATCTGCTGGCCTCCCACGTCTGGCGGCAGGACCACAACGGCTTCACGCATCAGGACCCCGGATTCATCGACCATGTCGCCAATAAGAAGGCCGAGATCGTGCGGGTGTACCTGCCGCCCGACGCCAACTGCCTGCTCTCCGTGATGGACCACTGCTTGCGCAGCCGCCATTACGTCAACGTGGTGGTCGCGGGCAAGCACCCGGCGCCGCAATGGCTCGCCATGGACGCGGCCGTCAAGCATTGCGCTGAAGGCATCGGCATCTGGCGATGGGCCAGCAATGACCAGGACGCGGAGCCCGACGCGGTCATGGCCTGTTGTGGAGACGTGCCTACGCTGGAGACCCTGGCGGCGGTGTCCATCCTGCGCGAGCACTTGCCGGGCCTGAAGCTCCGGGTGGTCAACGTCGTGGACCTCATGAAGCTGCAGCCCCAGAGCGAACACCCGCATGGCTTGAGCGACCAGGACTTCGACGAGTTGTTTACCAAGGATAAGCCGGTCATCTTCGCCTTCCACGGCTACCCTTGGCTGATACACAGGCTGACCTACCGCCGCGCCAACCATGACAACGTCCACGTGCGCGGCTACAAGGAAGAGGGGACCATTACCACGCCTTTCGACATGACGGTGCTCAATGAGCTGGACCGTTATCATCTGGTGATGGATGCCGTGGACCGCCTGCCGCAGACCGGGGCGAAGGGGGCCTATCTCAAGCGGATGCTCAAGGACAAGCTGGCAGAGCACCGGCAGTACATCGCCCAGAACGGCGAGGACCTGCCGGAGGTCCGCGGCTGGGCGTGGCCGGGCGCCGAGCCTTCCCGGCAGTCCGTTCAATAAAGCCTGATTCGTGCTAAACTATAATCAATGGGAGACGGTTCCCATAACCACAGGACGTCAGTGGACTAGACGCAAGAAAAGAGGATAAGCGAAAATGGCAACGGGTAAAGTGAAGTGGTTCAACGATCAGAAGGGATTCGGCTTCATCACGCCGGATGACGGTTCCAAAGATCTTTTCGTCCATCACTCGTCCATCACGGGTGAAGGGTTCAAGACTTTGGCCGAGAATCAGGCCGTCGAGTTCGACGTGCAGGAGTCCGACAAGGGCCCTCGCGCCGCCAACGTCAGGAAGCTCTAAACTGACCAAGGCCTGAAACAGCCCCGACCCCCGCTTCGCGAGGGTCGGGGCGACTTTTTACGGTCCCTGTCGTGACGACAGACTCAGAAAAGCCGAGAACACAGGAAGGGATCCGAGGCAATGAGCCCCGTGGCGGCGAGCACGAAGATATTCAAGCGGACGAAGGCGGCCTGAAAAGGCGCCCCAGCCCCACCGGCGGTGCCGCGCAGCAAGACCGCCGCATGGCGGACCAACCACGCCGCAGCCGCGGCCAAACAGAGGAAGCCCGCTGCGGAATGAAGCACGCCGAGGGCCGGAAGCAGAAGCCCTGCGGCCGCAGCCACGCTCATCCAGACCGCGGTGAGCCGGGCCAAGCGAGGTTCTCCTAGGATTTTGGCCAGGCTTGGCAAACCGGCCCGCTCCAGGTCCTCGCGGTATCTCGGGACGAGCAGCCAAAAATGCGGCACCTGCCACAGGATGAAGAACAGGCAAATGGCGAGCAGCCTGCTGTCGCGCCAAGCACCGCCGCCCGCGGCCCAGCCCAACGCAGGCGGAACCGCCCCGACCAAGGCGCCCGGGACAGCGGCAAAAGGTGTCGTGCTCTTCAAGCGGATATAGACCCCATCATACCAGGCCACGGCTGCGGCTCCCAATAGGCCGCCGGCGGCGCCGCAGATCCAGAAAATGAGGACGAGCCCTGCAGACAGCAGTACGCCGGCGGCCAACCAGGCCTGCGCCGGGCTCATCCGTCCTGACGGGATCGGCCGGCCCTGGGTGCGCCGCATCAATCGGTCCCGGTCGCGCTCTGCGGATTCATTGAGCACGCAGGCCCCGCAAGCCAGGAAGAACACTCCCAGGCCGAGCGGCAATGCTCGCGGGCCAAAGCCCTGGCCAGCGAGAGCGCAGACCGCGACCGCGCTGAAGGTCGCGGCCAATGATATGCGGAACTTCACCAGGTCCAGCCAGAGTCCAAGGCCTGCCGCCGGACTCATCGCGGCCCTAATGATTCGATATAGGAAACGATCTGCGCGAGTTCCCCATGGGAGAGGGACGCGGGCGGCATGATCGCCGGATAGCCCTTGATCACCACCGCTTCGGGCTTGACGATCGCTCTCTTCAAGAACGCTGCGTCCGCGATTAAGACCTGCTCTTTGCCTTCCACGATTACCGTCTGCCCGGTCCCAAAGAGGCCCTTAAAGGTGGGACCCACGCTGGGGCTGCCGTCCACCGAATGGCAGGCCAGGCATGCCTTGACCCGAAGGAGGTCCGCAGGCCCTGCGCTGGGCCGCGCTCCGGCTGGAGAGGGGAGGGCTATCGGGGGGACGTCCGCGTCCGAGAAATACCAGCTTTTCCAGTCGGCCTCCGGCAGCACATGTACCTTGGAAAGCATCGCGGAATGGTTAACGCCGCAGATGACCGTGCATTGGATGTCGAAATCCCCCAGCAGCCAGGGCGTGAACCAGGCGAAGTTGTTCCGGCCCGGCACCACGTCGGTCTTGAGGCGGAAGGCCGGGATGAATAGGCCGTGGATGACGTCCAGGCTCTGCGTCACCAGTTTCACGGGCCGGGCCAGAGCCACGTAAAGCTCGTCGGTCTGCTTGCCGTTGGGATACTTGAAACTCCACGCCCATTGCCGCCCGGTCACCGTCACCACCAGAGCGTCCGCTGGCGGGTGGCGCAAGGCCCAGAAATCAGTCCAGCCGAAATAGAACATGACCAGGAACAGCAGCAGGGGGATGACCGTCCAGGCCACCTCCAGCGGCGTGTTGTGCGAGATGTCCACGGGCTCGGGATTGCGTCGGCGGCTGTAGCGGACTGAGAAATAGATGATGAAGAATGTGATGAGCAGGAGGAAGGCCGCGCACAGCGCCACCGAGGCCAGGAACAACCGGTCCACCGAGATGCTGGCGCTGGAGGCTTGGGAGAGGAAGGGCATAGTCCTATGGTCGGAAGGAGATGTCTAAAAAGAGCATCCCGATGAAGGTGACGAGCGTAGACAAGGCCACGAAGACCATGAGCTTGAGCAGGGGTCTTTCGTACTTGAGGTGCATGAAAAAGTAGAACACGAGCCCGGCCTTGACCGGCGTCAGGGTCAACATGGTCCAGACGGCCGCGCCCAGCGAGAGGCGGCTCGCAATCACCAGGAGACCGGTCAGCGCGAGCAAGGCGGCCCATACCGTGAGCAAGGTCCTGTACGGGATGATGTGTCCTTGTTCTTGTCCCATCATGCCGCCAGGTAGAAAAGAGGCAAGAGGAATATCCAGATGACGTCCACCAAGTGCCAATAGAGCCCCGAGTTCTCCAGCAGGACGTGATCGTCGGCCCGGATGCGGCCGCGCGCCAACAGGACGAACATGACTCCGAAAAGGATGGTGCCCGCCAGGATATGCAGGCCGTGGAGCCCGGTCATGATGAAGTAGAGCCCGAAAAACACGGCCTCGCCGGGAGGGCTGTGCGCCAGGGCCGGGCCGTTGGGATAGATGCCGTGATGGAATTTCTGGGACCACTCCACGGCCTTGTTGGCCAGAAAGGCCGCGCCGCAGGCGATGGTGAGGCCGACCAGCCACAGGGCAAGCTTCTTACTGCCTCTCTGTATGGCGGTGACCGCGGCTGCGGCGAAGAGGCTGCTGGTCAGCAGGATGGCGGTGTTGGCCACGCCCAGAAACATATTGAGTTCGCGGCTGGCGTTGTGGAACTCCTCGGGATGCAAGGCCCGGGAGCCCGCGTACAGCACAAAGAGACCTCCGAAGAGCATGAGTTCGGTGAACAGGAAGAGCCACATCCCGATTTTGGCGCCTTGGTAATCCTTGTGGGGAGCCGCGCTCATCCGGGCCTCGTGGGGTTGAAGACGTAAGGCCCCGTAGTGATGACCGGGATCTCAGCGAAATTCTCCGTGGGCGGCGGAGACGGTATCCGCCATTCCAAAGTGATGCCGCCCCAGGGGTTGGCCTCGGCCTTGCGGCCCTTGCGCAAAGCAACAATGAGGTTGCCGAACAGAACCATCAGCCCGGCGACCAGGAGCCAGGAGCCGCCCGTGGCGATCAGGTGGCCGGTATGGAACTGGGGCAGGTGCGCGTAATAGCGCCGCGGCATGCCTTGGGCGCCCATGACCAGGAATGTGAAATAGAGGAGATTGAACCCCGTGAACATAAGAAGCCAGGCGGCATAGGCGGGCTTAGGATCGTACATCCGGCCGAACATCTTTGGGAACCAGTAGAGCAGGGCCGCGAAGAAGGCGAAGCCCGTGCCGCCGAACATCACGTAGTGGAAGTGCCCGACGATCCAATAAGTATCGTGGAGATGCACGTTGATGCCCAGTGCGCCCTGGATGATGCCCGTGAGTCCGCCCACGGCGAAGAGGAAAACGAAGGTCAGCGCGAAGAGCATGGCCGGAGCCATCTCTATGGACCCTTTATAGAGCGTCGCGGTCCAGTTGAAGACTTTGATGGCGCTGGGCACGGCCACGATGAAGGTGAGCAGGGAGAAGACGAAGCCGGCGGTGTCGGAGATGCCGCTGGTGAACATGTGGTGGGCCCAGACCACGGAGCCGAAGGCGGCGATGGCGATCGAGGAATATGCGATGGCCTTGTAGCCGAAGATGCTCTTGCGCGCGAAGGTGGGGATGATCTCGGTCACCGCGCCCATGGCCGGCACGATCATGATGTAAACCGCCGGGTGCGAGTAGATCCAGAACATGTGCTGGTAGAGCAGCGGGTCGCCGCCCTTGCTCGGGTCGAATATCCCGACGTTGAAGAAGCGTTCCAGGATGACCAGGACCAACGTGATGCCGATGATGGGAGTCACGAGCACCTGGATCCAAGCGGTGGAGTAGATGGCCCAGACGAAGAGGGGCATGCGGTGCCAGGTCATGCCCGGCGCGCGCAGGCGGTGGATGGTCGTGATGAAGTTGAGGCCGGTGAGGATGGAGGACATGCCGAGCACGAAAGCGGCGAAGACGGCCAAAGAGACGTTGGTGCCGGTGCGGATGCTGAAGGGGACGTAGAAGGTCCAGCCCGTGTCCGGCGCGCCGTGGCCGGCGAACAAGGAGAGCAGGGCCAGGCCGGCTCCGGTCACGAAGCAATACCAGGACAGGAGGTTGAGCCTGGGGAAGGCCACGTCGCGGGCTCCGATCAGGATGGGCATGAAGAAATTGCCGAAGACCGCGGGCAGACCGGGGATGACGAACATGAAGATCATGATCACGCCGTGCACGGTGAAAAGGGCGTTGTAAGTCTGGGCTGAGACGAAAAAGTCGCCGGCGACCAGGTGCTTGAGCCGCATGACCACTCCCAAGGAGACTCCGGCCCAGAACAAGAGGGTCATCACGCACAGGTAAAGGACTCCGATGCGTTTGTGGTCCGTGGAGGTGATCCAGGACCAAAGGCCGCCGCGCCCCTGTCGGTCGAGATAACTCATGGGCTCTTCCGCGGCCGGAGGCTGAGGAATGCGACCAGGCCCAGCACCAGGACGAGCATGCCCGCGCCGACCAGGCGGTTGAGCCTGAAGATGAAGGTGCGGCCGGCCGGATCATAGTCGTAGCAGAACTGCAGGGCCTTGATGACGGAGGGACGGGTTTGGCCCCTGGCCGCTTCGGTCAGAGCCATCTGGAGGTCCAAGGGGGGGAATGCGATCCCATACATGTAGCGGGTGACCCGTCCCGCTGGCGAGAGGATGACAATGACTCCGGGATGCACGAATTGGGTGCCCGCCGGCTTGAACTTGAAACCGACCGCATCGGTGAGCCGATGGATGGCGGGGTCACGCCCCGTTAGGAAGCGCCAAGCTTGGGCCGGGAAGGGGCGGCGGAGCTGCTCGAGGTAGTTCCGGCGCTTCGTCTGGGCCATCATGGGGTCGTCGTTAGGGTCAAAGCTGACGGTGATGACTTGGTAGTCCTTGCCGGCTTCGAGCTTGAGTTCGTTGAGGCCGTCGACGAGCCCGTTCAAGAGGGGGGTGCAGATGCCGGAGCAGCGGAAGAAATTGAGGGTCAGGATGACGGGCTTTTCGATGAGTTCGCCGAGGGCGACGGGGCGGCCGTCTTCGTCGTTGAATCGGGCGTCGAGGGGGACGGTCGCGCCCAGATGCTCGTCCACTCCGACGTCATTCGGGGCCGTCGCGGCAAGGGCACGCCCTAAAGGAGCCGTCATCAGCGCTGTCCACAGCAGAGCGGTCTTCATAATCATCATAGTGTGTATTCTACCCTTAATGCTGAGAAAGTCAACTCTTACCATACGATGCTCAAGTGGCCGGTCAATATCAATTTTGCCAGCTCCTGCGGACTGAGCGTCCTCAGCTGACCGGAAGGCAAGGCCATGTCCAGGCTTTCGATGGCGGCAGGCTGCAAGAGTACCGTGGCCCTCCCATCCGGGCCGGTCTTTCCAACGGGACGGCTTAGGCGGCCGCAGGTATTGGAGCAGTCTGATTCCTCGATATCCGCTCCGGGCAGTGGCTTTCCGTCGGCGCTCGAGACCGCGACCTCGAACTTCTCCACCGGCACATCCCAGGTGCGTTTGATGGTCAGATACGACGCGGACTTGAGCAGCTTCAGGCCCGAATTGAGGCAGAACCTGCGCCCCTTTTTCGTCCAATAGGGGATGTCAAGATAGAGCGGATCCTGACCCGCACGCAGGCGCAGGACGCCCCGCTTGTCCGTGCGATAGGTCCCGAGGTCGATTCCGAAGTGCGCGGCGCAATGATTGTAATCGTAGACATAGATGGCGGCCGGGATCTGGCGCGAAGCCAGAGGACGGCCGTCGGGATATTGCAGCTTCATCTTACGCTCGGTGGAGGCCGGGAGGGTCAAGGTTGTCCTGCCGCGGGAATCAGGGCGCGTCTGGCCCAAGGCATCAAGCGCGGCGGAAAAATCGTCGAATAACTTCGCGGGCTTGATTTCCCTGGACCGATGCCACGACCCGCCGAAGTCGACCAGAAGCAGGTAGGATTCTGTTTTGGGATCCGGCTTGACCTCCCGGGAGAGCCTGCTTTGGTCGAGCGATATCCACGCCTCTCCATCCAGGATTCTGGCCAATTCAAACTTCTCCAGACCGTACCATGAATAGTGGAAAAGCCACACCGTGCCCGAGGATGCCGACGGCATCCCTTCCTGGTTGAATCGGTAATGCAGGGACACGTCCTTCTGGGCCGTAGCCAGGGTGCAGCAGGACATCAGCAGTCCCGCCAACGACAAACGCCTTGACGCCGAACCGATAATGCGGATCATCTTCTTCGAATCGAATCAAAGAGCGCGCCCCAATCCGCTGGAGTCAATTGCGCCCCGGCAACCGAGAATCCGTTATCCGGCGCCTGCGCAAGTGCCGCCTCGGCCAAAGCCCTGGATCCCTTCCGCCAAACCGTCGAATTCTGGAGCCATACCGCCGCCCTCTGCGGATCGCTGATTGCCCGGGCTGCCGCTCCCGACAATCTCAATGGCCGCGGCACCACCTGCTCTTCCGCCAGCTTCTTCATGGCCAGGCTCACCGGGATCTTATTGGGCACTCGCAGGCCGGAAGAAGCGAAGCTCCGGGCTAATGCTGCCAGCGCCTGCGGCGCCTCGGGATGCAGGAAGGCGCCCAACGATTGCACATAGTGCGCCAGCGCCATCCGGTCCTTGGGCTGGATATAATCGAAGGCAGCCATGGCCGTGCCGGCGCTACCCGCTGAGATCGTCTTGAGGACCATCGCCAGCCCGTAGCCACGCTTCCATCCCTTCGGCTGGGAAAAATCCCGCGGCGGAGGCTCGGCCGTTTTGGCCGCGGGACCGTCGCCCCGACCCGACTCCCCGTGGCACTGCGCGCAGTTTTTGGCGAATAGGGACTTCCCCCGCGCCAACAGCTCGGGCGTCGCGGTCATCACGGTCCTCGGGTCCGCCGGCGGGACCAGGCGGCCTTTGGCTGCGGGATACTCCGTCGGGTCCAGCCAGCCGGTCGCCCCCTGGGGCAGGA
>TBL_comb47_HYPODRAFT_10007865_pt1 | contig 11065 bp, 6 predicted proteins | sample TroBogypolimnion_40_FD_10682 | JGI IMG/M metagenome (IMG submission 10682) | reverse complement strand
ATTGAGCGCGCCCGCGAGCGCGAGCGCGAGGGCCTGCCACCACGCCAGCTCGGCCTCTCGCGCGGGCAGCGGCTCACGACCGAACAGGATGCGACCGCCCAAGGCCAGCGCTTGGAGGAAAATAAAAAACTGGATCAGATCCCACGTCATCTGCGCCAGCGCGAGCAGTGCGGCGGCGAGCAACGCGCGCCATAGAAAAGTTGCGCGCACCTCCGTCTGCAAGGCCCATGCGCCCGCGGCAAGGCTGGCGATGAGCAGCGGCAGCGCGAAATTTTCGTGCGAAATTTCCTGGCCCGTCGAGCGGATGACGCTCGACAGCATGACCGCGTAGAGCGCGGCGGCCGCGAGGCCCGCCGACCACGAACGCGTCAGCAAACGCAACCAGAGCGCGAGCAACGGAATGCCAAGGCAGAACCAGATGCCTTCGATCCAGCGCACGCGCTCCGCGAGCGGCACGGCGGACGGGAAGCAATGCGAGAGCGCGGCGACGAGATAGGTGTCGGTGACCGTGTCGGTGGCGCGTACGCGGATGCCGCGCGGGTATTCGATGTTGCGGTCGGTCTCCGGCAAACCTTCCGGCGAGAGCACCTGCTGGACGCGGTGAAAATGGATCGCGCCTTCGAGCGTGAATGGCAGCGGCACGCCGGCCACCTCGCGTTGCACGTCGAGGATGTAGCGGCGCACGCAGAGGCCGGCGGCGAAGACGGCGGCCAACGCGAGGAGCACGCACCAAGATTGGATTTTCCTAGACACAGCTTCAGAAGAGATTCATTTGCGCATCGGGCTTCGACGGCGGCACAACCTTTTGCGCGGGCTTGGGCGGCGGCGGCGCGGCGGCGGTATCGAGCTCGCGCGCCAGCGAATGCAATTCCATGTCGAGGTAGAACGTCCGCAGCGCCTCGACTGGCACCGGCTGGACACAGAGCGCGTCCCAGTCCACGCGCTCGACGAGGTCGGTGCGCAGCTTGACGAGTTGGAGGTTGCGCTCGACATCGGCGCGGTGCGCGGTGAGCGCGGCGCGCGTTTTTTCGCCACTCACCTCGGCGAGGCGCGTCCACATGACCTCAAGTGAACCGAAATCCGTCAGCAGCTTCGCCGCCGTCTTTGGGCCGACGCCGGGCACGCCGGGAATATTGTCCACCGTGTCGCCGGTCAGCGCGAGCAGCTCGACGATTTTTTCCGGCGGTACGCCCATCTTGGTGCAGACCTCAGCGGAGCCCATGCGCCCGCCGGTGGCGGTGGGCGAGACGATCGCCACGTGCTCGTTGACGAGCTGAAACAAATCCTTGTCGCTGGTTGCCAGCAGCGTGTCGGCCGCATCGGCGGAGGCGAGCGCGGCGAGCGAGGCCATCGTGTCATCGGCCTCCTGCCCCTCGACGCGCAGCGCCGGGATGCCGGAGCGGCGCAGGAATTCCTCGATCAGCGGAAACTGGCTGCGCAGCGGGTCGGGCATTTTTTCGCGCTGCTGTTTGTAGGAAGGCAGCAAGGCCATGCGCGCAGCGGGCAGGCCGGCGTCGAAGACAACGGCGCGATGCGTCGGCCGCCACTGCGCCGCCAACTGATTCGCCATGCGGATGAATCCGAAGAGCGCGTTGGTCGGCTGGCCGGCGTTCGTGGAAAGATTTTGAATGGCGTAGAAGGCGCGATAGGCCATCGCAGCGCCATCCATCAACAACAGGGTTTTGGGAATCATGGGAATATCCATCCGGCGCACGCCGCTCACCAACTATCATGCGCCACCGCACGGCTGGATGCCGCGCACTTCACTTCAGCACATCACAGAACACAAGCGTGCGCTGGAAAGATAGGCAATCGCGACACAAGAACTCGCCCAGACAACCGACATGATCCGGTTTTCAAAGGCTTGGAACTGCAACAGGCTGTTTTTTCCAAGGCTTGGAAAACCCAAGCGATCCACTTTCCAAGCCTTGGAAACAGGCGAGCCGGAGATACTTATGGAGCCACAGGTGCCACCGACTTGGTCTCGGTACCCGCGCGGCCACCACCACCGGTCATGGTGGGACGTTCCTTCTTGTGCACCGGCCGGCCCGAGGAATCCACGATGCGCGCGGTGACGAAGATCATCAGGTTCTGCTTGGCACTGGAGGTGCCCTTGCTGCGGAACAGGACGCCGAGCAGCGGGATATCGCCGAGCACAGGGATCTTGTCCTCGAAGTCGGTCAGCGTTTCCTTGATCATGCCGCCGAGCACGACGGTCTCGCCATCCCACACGACCATCTTGCTCGTGATGGTGCGGTTGATAAAGAACGGCTGCGAAGCGTTCAGGCCGTTCTGCGTGCCGTACTGATGCCACTCGGCAAGCGAGGAAACTTCCGGCACGAGCGTCAGGTCAATCGTGTAGCCGTCGGGGCCGATGGTCGGCGTGACGTTCAGAATGACGCCGACTTCGCGTGTCTGGAAATCCGCCGGGGTGAAGACGGTGACATTGATCGGCGTGGTGTTGACGATCGCGCCCGCCGTGGCGTTGAGGCCGCCGTAGGTCTGGATCTGGTTGGCCTCATAGGCCTGCGGATAGCGGATTTCCTCGATCACCTTGATCGTCGCTTGTTCAGAGTTCTTGGTGGTGACACGGGGTGAGCTCAAGACATCAGCGTGACCCTTTTGCGAGATGGCATTGATGGACATCTGCAATTCGGGGTTGGTCAACACGCTGGCGAAGTTGAGGATGTTGCCAATGGGGAGCGGAGCAGCCGAGCTGCCGCTGCCAGCCGTATCCACGGCATCCTGCCGCACAACCTGCGAATTATCCAGATTAAAGAACCGCAACGCCTTGGTGAAGCCTTGCGAATCTTTGTTCAACTGGATCCGCTGGTTCATGCTCGGGTTCGAGTACTGGTTGTTCGACGCGATGGTGTAGTTGTTGGCCATCGCCCACTGGAAGCCGAATTCCTCCAGCGCGTCTTCGTTGACATCCACAAAACGCGCTTCGATCTCGACCTGCTTGGCGGCCACGTCGAGTTCCGCGATGATGCTCTCGATTTTTTCCTGTGCTTCCGGCGTGTGCGAAACAATCAGCTTGCTGATGGCCGGATTGTAGGTGACAGAGGTGCCTTGCGGGAACGGCACACCGGCCTGTGTGAAGAAAAGGCTCAAATCGCCACCGCGGCTGGCGGAGGTATCGACGGCTGCCGCACCGCCCGCAGGCGCCGCGCCGCCACCGCCCGCAGGCGCCGCGCCGCCACCGCCCGCAGGCGCCGCGCTGGCTTTCTCGGAGATGGAATTGATGAGCGCCTGGCTGACGGGATACATGTGCGTGATGAGCAGCGAGGGATCCACACCACGCGGCGTGACGAAGACCACGTTCTTGTCAACCCGATAGGACAGGCCCGCAATATCGGTGATGTACTTGATGGCGTCGAGCAGATTGACACGGCGCAAGGTGAGCGTAATGGGTTGCGTGCCGGCAGCACCCGTGGCCGCCGGAGCGGCCCCGGCGTCAGGCGCGGGCGCCGCGGGTGCAGGCGTCGCGCCAGTGTCGGGTGCAGCCGCCGCCGTTGCCGGCAACTTCAAGATGATATTCACGCCCGTCTTTTCTTCCGTATCCACCTCGACGCTGGACTTGGAGAGATAGTCCAACACGTCGGCAATATTAGCCTGCTTGAACTCGATTTGCGGGATGATCAGCTTCTGCAATTTTTGGCGTGTGCGCAGCACATCGGTCTGCTCCACCACGGTGGGTTGATTCTGCACCGGCTTGGCCATGCTGGATTCCTTGCGGATATGTGGATTCCATTCGTCGCGCACCATGTTCATCATCTCGGTGACGGTGGCTTCGCGCTCGACAGTGCTCGCCTCGAAACGCATATCGCCGATGCGTCGCAAGAAACGCATAGCATCCTTGTTGTAGGGATCCACGCTCAAGACCTTGTCGAAGCAACCCTCAGCCTCGTCGTATTTTTTCAGATCGAAATATTGGCGGCCTTCCACGAGCTTGTCATGGATGGAAACTTTTTCAGCCTTGATCGCCGTGTCATGAATCGGCGGCACCGGCCCGAGCGGCACGATAGGCGTCGCTTTGTCAATATAGGTCAACGTCCGCTTGGCAAACTTCTGATCCTTGTCATAACCCAACGCCGTGTTGGCATAGGTGATCGCCTTGTTCTTGTCGCTCTTCTTGGCGGCATCGGCCGCGCGACCATAGGCCTCACCAATTTTATTGGAGAGACTGGCCATGGATACTGCATTTCCAATTTGGCGCAGATGGGCAAGACAGAGCTCAAAGTTTTTGGCGGCGTCTATATAATTCCCGTCTTTCAAGGCAGCGTCGCCAGCTTTGTCTTCCTTGTCCGCCTGCTGTTTCAGCGCCTTGCGCCGCAACTCCTCCTGCAACTGCAATTCCTTGGCGTCCGCAGGAGTCGCTTGCATTTCCTTGGGTGGGACAAGTACGGGTTGTCCGGACGGAGTCTCGGTCGCAGGAGCGGGCGTCACCGCCGCCGGTGTCACGGCAACATCAGGCGCGGGCGTTGCGGGCGCGGGAGTAGCTTCTGCGGCCGGCGCGGGTGCAGGAGCCGGCGCGGGCATAGGCGTGACAGGCGCGGGCGCGGGAGTTGCATCCGCAGCAGGAGCAGGCACCGGAGCGGGCACAGGCGTCGGCGCAGGAGCCGCCGGCGTTTCCGGCGCAGGCGCAGGGGCAGGCGCAACAGGAGCCGGCGTGGGCGCAGGCGTGGGCGTTGCTTCCGCAGCAGGCACAGGAGCCGGCGCAGGTGTCGGCGCAGCCACGGCAGGAGCTGTAGCACCCGTTGCCTTCTCTGCATCCTTCAAAAGATTATTGGTGGTGGCGGCATCCTGGGCCAACGCAGAACTACCCCAGAAAAGGATCACGGCGACGCCTAGTTTTTGGATCAGCCTGCTGTTTGTCATGGTTGACTCCTTCTAAATTTATTTTCAAAACCCACGCGGTCTCCGTGGCGGCACCGTAGCGGGCGGTACGACAGGTCTCTCTGTCCTGCCTTCAGTCCGCGTCGATACCGGCGTCGGCGCCACAGTTCTTCCAGGCGCAACCACGGGCATCGCTTCCTGGGTTGCCGTGTCATTGAGCACTTCGGTACGCTCATCATCCGTGATGAGGGGCACGACCACATCATTTCCGGGTTGCGAGCCGCGCATTGTGACGGCATTGGTAGTGATGTCAATGATATTGTAAAGTGTATCGCGAATCTTGACCGTGGCGTCCTTGGCGACGTGGTTATAGCGCTTGTGATCGAGCATGAGTACCAGATCGGCGGTCACCTCGAACTGCTGCAGATCCTTGCCTTTGACGAGGCGCAACTGCTCGGGACCTTTCTCAAGCACCAGCACGTCGCCTTCGGTAGCCTTGGGCTCGTGCGTAATCAATTTATACCCTTCCGCCACGCCACCCAGCCTCTCGAAGACCGAGTGCCCTGAACGCAAATTGATTTGGAAGGTTACATTCGTGCCGATGGCCATGGACGACATGTAGCGCAACTTGAAGGCGCGTTGCTTCACGCCCCACACGCGCAACTTGGATGCGACATCGGGATGGCTCTTGGGATCCAGCGGATTAGTACCAGCGCGATATTCCTCGAGATTCGTAAAGCCATCGTGATCGGGATCGGCGTTGGTCATGGTCGGATCAAGAATATCGAATCCGTATTTTTTCTTCCACACATCTGGAATGCCATCATTGAGAGTGGAAATCTTGTTCACATCGCCGATTCCCGGCTGTTGCGCGGCACAAAACGGACAAACCGCCGCGTTATACGGAATCGGCTTCCCGCACTTTGGGTTGACGCAACTTACACGCAACTCATCCCCCATCACGCCACGCGCCACATCCATCAAATTGGTGCGCTCAAGCACTTCCAACTTTTTTTCTTCGTCAGCCAAATTGATCCAACCAGCTTTGCTGAACTGAACGGGCGGCAGGATCGCCGCTTGCTCCTCGGTCTTGTTCTTCACCTGCATGACCAGAAACGCGGCTGAACACAGTAACAGCAACAGAATCACCACCAGCAGCAACTTTTCATAGTTCTGCTTGAGCCAGGATGTTTTTCGTGTGGTCGCGCTCACGGTTTGGCCTTCTCTTTGGTATCAGCCGCGAAGCGGTAGATGTCCACATCCAATTGGACGGTGACGAGATCCTTCCCGGACACAACGCGCTCTTCGCGCCTCTTGGGCGGTATCGGCTTATCGCTGGCGGCACCCGTTCCTTCACCCGCCGGCGCAGAGCTGACCGCAGGCGCACGCTCTGTCCGTGCCCCGCCCTCCGCCTCCACGCCACCCACCTTGGCCATGCTGACACCGACGATGTCCAGTTTCGTCACCACGGCGAACAAGCGAGGCTGCGCATCCACCTTGCTGTGCGCCAGTAGGTTCAGCAGGTCCGCCAAACGTTCATCGGTGGCTTTCAAGGACAACGTAAAATGCTCGCGGGTAAAAAGACCTTGTGCATCGGGCGGATCCAACGGATAGGGCGTGACCGCTCCTCCGGTAGCCGCGCCGACCGCCGTGCCCGCCCTGCCACGCCCCTCGCCCGCAGGTTGCGCTGCGGCACCAACCGCAGCACCCGCCGCGCTCGTGTCGTCGAAAAGCTGCCGCTCGACGGAAACGACCTCTGTAATACGGGCCTGCAACAGCATATCCAGAAGCACCTTGACCAACTGCACCTGAACGGTGAGCCGCGGCACGTCGCCGGGCGCAGGCAACTTGCCCTCCGAGTAATAGGTCTTGAAGCCGTAATCGAATTTTGCTGGCACCAACATGCCCTGTTGCTTGACGGCTTCGTTCATCTGGTCAATGGTCGCCTTCAGGAACGAATTGAACACCACCCGCTGCATGTCCTTACGCGGCTCCACCTGCCCCTGACGTAAATTCAGCAACAAGCGTTTCAGGCAGGTTTCTTTGATCACGGCATTACTCGCCACGATCTGCACATTCTCCGCCGTCGGCCCCGCTGGCTTGCGGTTTTCCAACTCACCCAGCCGTGTCTGGTTCGCATCCGCTTCGCCGGTATCGGCGGCATATTTTTGGATGTCGAAATAGAGGAATACACCCGCCACGATCAGCAGGAGCAACGCGATGCCGCCACCCACAGCCAGCACTTTATATTTCTTGAGAAACTCCATCAGGGCCTCAACGGCTGTTTAAGCACGATTTGCACGGAAAATTCCTGCGCGAAGTCGCTGGGCGCAGGCATGGACACCACTTCAGTCTTGTTGCTGAACAGCGACTGCTCCCGCAACGCGTCGCGGAACATCCGGATCGGATGCTTGTCCTCCGCTTTGTCCGCAATCTTGTCCAAATAGAAGAAGCCCTTCGCTTCCAAGGCCCGGATGTCATCGGGTGAGGCAAGCGCAGCGCCCGATGCCACGGGCGGCGGCGCTTCCGTCGGCGAACCAGCGGGAACAGAGCCTTCAGGGCGCAACGACACCAAGGTCATCCCATCTGGCATACACGCGCGGATTTGCTTGAGCACATCCACCCACTGCGTGCGGCGCTCCGTCAATTCCAGCAACCGCTTCAGCTTGCCATCCACATCGGTGATCCGATTTTCTTCGGCCTTCAACTTGGTCTCGACAGCGGAAAGTTTTTCCACACGCCCGCTGATCGTCTGCGCGCGCTCATGGGCGAGTTGCGACATCTTCAGGAAATAAACAGCCCACACACCGACCGTCAGAACGACGCCCAGCATGGCCATGATGAACATCGGCTGCTTGCGGCGGAACGCGCGATCCGCCAGACGCTCTGGCGGCATCAGATCAATTTCGATCGGGCACGGCATCCGGCGGCGCAGCGCCAAGCCGACGACCTGTCCCAACACGTGCGCGTTCTTACCGATCTGCTCGCCCGGAATACTGGCATGCACCGTGACGTTGTTGAAAGGATTGAGATAGTCCACCTCGACGTTCAGCTTCTCTTTCAGGAAGGTGTCGGTGTAAGGAATGATCGAAGTGCCGCCCGCCAACAACACCATCGTCGGCGCTTCGCCGGCCTGCTGGCTGCGATAGAAATTGATCGAGCGCACGATCTCCGCGTGCATCTTCGTCATCACGCTGCGCACGCTCTTGGACACCTTGTCCACCACTTCGCTCTTGTGCCCCTCGTAGGCGCCGCCGAACGCGACGAACGCGTGCGCCTTCTTCATCTCCTCGGCGTCCGCGAAGGAGAGATTGAACTCCTGCATGATCTGCTGCGTGATCGCATTGCCCGCCACCGGGATGCTGCGGCTGAACACGCGGCCCTTCTCGATGAAAATCAAATCGGTCGAACGCGCGCCCATGTCCACCACCAGCGTACACGCCGGCAGCTCGCTGTAGTTGTAACGCGTCGCGTTGTAGAGCGCCATCGGCGCCACATCCACCAGTTGCGGTTCCAAACCCGCCGCCTCGATGGCCTCGAACATCTGCTGGATGATGTCCGCCTTGATCGCCGCCAGCATCACATCCAGCTCGGCCACCGCCGGGCCAATGAGCTGATAGTCCCACACGACCTCGTCAATTGGGAATGGCACATTCTGCTGCGCCTCGAACTGGACGATCTGTAAAATTTTATCGCGATCGGTCGGCGGCAGTTTGACGAACTTGGAGAAGACCGACTGGCCCGCCACCGAAACCTGCACCCGGCCGGGCTTGATCCCGCTGCTCGCCATCATCTCCAGCAAGGTGTTGGTGATCGCCGCGTTACGATCCGTGTCGCCATGCGGATCGAAGTTGAGCGCGCCGACGGCATACTTGAACAGCTCCACGCCGCCGGCCTTGAGCGGAATGAACTCCGCAAGCTTCAGCCCGCTCGCGCCCACATCCAACGCCAAAATATGTTCTGATTTGAACATGCCGGAAAATTCCTGTCGCCCGTGGTTACCGCGCGGCCCCCGGAGCCGTTTCCTTCACCTGCTCGAAGTCATCATAGTTGATGTTCGCCCACGGAGTCTCGCTACGCTTGAGCACCATGTTCGGCACCGGCGGGAGCTCCTCCCACCAGCGTTTCGTGCTCTGCGGCTGGCTCAACATGCCGATGACCTGCTCGGACTTGGAGACCACCACCGCCACGCTATCCACCTCGCCGTAGCGCAACAACGTGCTCGGGTGCACAAAGAAATCGCACTTGTGCTTGCCCTTCGCCACGTTCACCAGCGTCACATCGCCGCGCAGCAACATCGGCTTGGCGCCGGCCGCGGCAACCTTGGGCTTGAGCAACACATAGCAGCGGAAATCCAGATCGTCGGTCCACTCCATATGCGTGTCGAAATGCACCGTCATCTGGAACCAATAACGCGGGGTCTTGGAGGCGGGCGGCGTCGGGGTGACCTGAAAGGCCGGCGTCAGCTGTTTCGCCTGGATATCCAATTTTTTCAGCGTCACTGCGTTCTTCGTCAGGCCACCGGCGCCGACGGGCTGGGGCGGCGGAGGCACGACGGCGGCCATCGCCATCGTCACGCTCGCCACACCGCATATAGCCATCAAGGTCCAGCGTTTCATCATGACACCTCACAACGCATACGCACCAAAAGCAGGGGCGACTTTATGCGCCGCACTCCCGCGCGTCAACATCAGAAACCGAATTGCCTAAAAAAATGGAGCGGGTGAACGGAATCGAACCGTCATAGCCAGCTTGGAAGGCTGGAGCTCTACCATTGAGCTACACCCGCAAACCGCGTCCACATAACCCGCCCGCGCCCTCGCGGTCAAGTCCGATGATGCCCGACGCCAAAAAAACGCGTTGACCAACCCGGCCGCAGCGCAAAATTTGCAGACAGCGCATCGCCGCACCGACAACTTTTCCAAGCATTGGAAACCGGCTCGCGCACTTTTTCCAAGCCTTGGAAAAAGTCAGCGTGAACTTTTCCAAAGCTTGGAAAAACAGCGTGTCACCTCTTCCAATGCTTGGAAAACCTACGGCACGTTCTCCAAATACACGCCGTCGCCGCGCAGTGTGGACTGCAATTTCTTGATGTCCACCAGCGACATCCGCTCGCCGCTCTGCAGCGCGAGCGCGGCACACGTGCCGACGCCCTGCCCCAGTACCATGCAGTGCGACTGCAACCGCACCGAGGCGCAGCCTTCGTGCGTCGCAGAGACGCAGCGGCCGACGACCGCGAGATTCGGAATCCGCCCGTTCAAGCAAATGCCGAGCGGGATGTGATAGCTATCGCCGGCGGGTGGCATCAGCTCCGCTTTTTGATCGCTCCATGTCGTATGACCGGTGCCTTTCGGGTCGTGGATATCAATCATCCAGAAACCGTGACCGATGGCGTCGGGCTGCTTCACCGCCTTGACGACCATCTGCGCGTCGAGTGTCTTGAGGCCAGCGATGCGCCGCGATTCGCGGATGCCGAGGCTGTGGCCCATGTGCGTCACCTGCGCCTGCGCGAAGCCCGGCATCTCGCGCCGCCACAAGTCCACGATCTGGAAAGCATGCGCGCGCGCCTCCATCGAGAGCCGCGTCAGCTCCGCCTCGTCGAGCGGATTACCCGTCGCCGGCACCATGTTGTAGGGCAGATGATTGACGCCGCTGTGCAGATAATGTTTTGCCGCGCCCTCGTTGAACTGCGGAAATTTTCCCGCGTCGCGCAGCTCCTGCATGTGCGCGAAGACGCGGTTGCGCACGTCTGGCTTGACGGCCTTCACCGCCTGCTCATCCACGCCGCGCAACTCGAACATCATCGTCATGCCCTGTACGCGCCCATCGCCCTCGCGCCCGAACGCGAACGGTAGCCCCGCGTTCGCCGCCACGTCGCCATCGCCCGTCGCATCAATGAAAATTTTTCCGCGCACCGCCTTGCGCCCGCTCTTCGTATCCACCAACACGGCGGTCAGCGCGCCCTCTGTGACGACCGACTCCACCGCCGTCAGGTTGCACAGCACGTTCACGCCGCGCTCGCGCAGCATGTTCCAAAACACGACGCGCATACCTTCGGGGTCGAACCAGTGCGTCTCAGGCCGCTTCGGAAAATCCGCGTAGCGCTGCACGAACCCGCCGCCGCGCTCGATCGCCTCCTGTACGAAGCCGAAGATCACCTGCTTCTGCCGGTCGCTCGTGTGCCAGATGTTCACCAGCGCATTCGTCGCCATCCCGCCGAGGCTCG
>TBL_comb47_HYPODRAFT_10007863_pt1 | contig 11074 bp, 8 predicted proteins | sample TroBogypolimnion_40_FD_10682 | JGI IMG/M metagenome (IMG submission 10682) | reverse complement strand
ATTTGTAGATAACAACTAAAACCGAAATAGGGATTTTCAAGGCAGGCACTGCTTAAATTGATTTAAGCAGCAGGAGTAGTTTGACGCAAACGGATATGTAACTCACGTAATTGACGCTCGTCTACTGGGCTTGGCGCCTGAGTTAACAAACATTGCGCGCGTTGCGTTTTAGGGAAAGCAATCACATCACGAATCGACTCTGCACCAGTCATCATGGTGACGATGCGATCCAAACCAAAGGCAATACCGCCGTGAGGAGGAGCGCCATACTGAAGTGCATCCAATAAGAAACCAAACTTAGCCTGCGCTTCTTCTGCATCGATTTTTAATGCACGGAATACCTGACTTTGAACCGCTTCTTGGTGAATACGAACTGAGCCGCCACCAATTTCACTACCGTTCAACACCATGTCATACGCTTTTGCCAAGCACTTACCTGGATCAGACTCCAGATACTTCATGTGCTCATCCTTAGGGCTAGTAAATGGATGATGGCAAGCAACCCAACGTGCTTCGCCTTCGTCGTAGTCAAACATGGGGAAATCCACCACCCATAGTGGCTTCCAACCTTCAGTAAAGAGACCGTGCTCTTTACCCCAAGCGGATTGACCAACACGTAAACGTAAATTACCCATCGCATCATTTACAACTTTTTCTTTATCAGCACCGAAGAAAATAATGTCGCCATCTTTTGCACCAGTACGCTTCAAGATGCCTTCAATCGCTGCATCATGCAAATTCTTGACGATTGGTGACTGCAAACCATTGCGGCCTTCAGCAACGGAATTGACCTTAATCCAGGCCAAGCCTTTAGCACCATAAATACTGACGAACTGAGTGTAGTCGTCGATTTCGCTACGGCTAATTTCAGCGCCACCAGGCACGCACAAGCCTACGACACGGCCACCAACTTGATTGGCGGCTCCTGAGAACACTTTGAAATCAACGTCTTTCATCAAATCCGTTAATTCCGTGAATTCAAAGTTAACACGTAAATCGGGCTTATCAGAGCCAAAACGCGCCATGCCCTCTGAATAAGGCATGGTTGGGAATGGATTAGGAAGCTCAACATTCATCGTCTTTTTGAAAATATGACGAATCATGTTTTCAAACAAATCACGAATTTCTAGCTCGCTTAAGAAAGCAGTTTCACAGTCGATTTGAGTAAATTCAGGTTGACGATCTGCGCGCAAATCTTCGTCGCGAAAACACTTAGTAATTTGGTAGTAACGATCAAAGCCGGCAACCATCAATAATTGTTTAAACAATTGAGGAGATTGTGGCAATGCAAAGAACTGACCATCATGCACACGGGATGGCACTAAATAATCGCGCGCGCCTTCTGGGGTACTCTTTGTCAACATGGGTGTTTCGATATCGATAAAGCCCGCATCATCCAAATAGCGACGGCATTCCATCGCTACGTTGTAACGCAAACGTAAATTCTTTTGCATTTGTGGGCGACGCAAATCTAATACGCGATGAGTTAAGCGAGTAGTCTCTGACAAATTCTCATCATCAATTTGGAACGGCGGGGTGACAGAAGCATTCAAAATCACCAAGCTATGGCAAAGAATCTCTACTTTTCCACTGACCAAATCAGCGTTCTCAGTGCCAGCAGGACGTGCACGTACAAGACCTTTAATTTGAATACAGAACTCGCTACGAACTTGCTCAGCAAGCGCAAACATTTCTGGGCGATCAGGATCGCAAACAACTTGCACAAAACCTTCGCGGTCACGCAAGTCAATAAAGATCACGCCGCCGTGGTCACGACGGCGGTTAACCCAGCCGGAGAGTGTGACTTCTTGACCAATCAGTGAATCGGTTACCTGGCCGCAGGTATGGCTTCGCATTGACATAACAATTTCCTATAAATCAAAAATGGTGTGGCAACTGGGATGCAGTTAAACCACTAGAACTATTGGGAGGAACAGAGCCCATTGAAACAATGTGTTTCAGAGCCTCTTCCACGCTCATCTCTAATTCAATCGTTTGTGCACGTGGCACGATCATGAAAAAACCAGAGGTTGGATTTGGGGTTGTTGGAAGAAATACGTTTACGTAATCTTCACCTAATTTGGCAGTCACTTCGCTTGCAGGAATGCCTGTTTGAAAGGCGATCGCCCAAGAATCGGCATGGGGATAGCGAATCAACAAGGCTTTACTAAATGCTTGTCCGCTTCCAGAAAATAAAGTGGATGAAACTTGCTGAACGCTGGAATAAATTGAGCGCACAATCGGTATGCGATTAACAAATTTATCCCAGACCTTTAACCACCACTGTCCTGCAAAATGAATAGCAGTCAATCCAGTGAGCAGGATGACCACAATCACAATTAAGATTCCAACGCCCGGGAGATCGCGGAAATGTTGTAAATCTCTAGCGGAGTCTTGAGGGAGAACCACAATAATGGCGTGCATTACAGAACCAAAAACACCATCGAGCAGACCCAAGCCCCAGGCAATCACCCAAATGGTGATCGACAATGGTGCCCAAACGAGAATGCCAGCAATAAAGTATTTTTTCATGTGTTCCGCCTAACCCGCTATTTTAGCGGGTTAGCAGTCAATCAGCGAGAGCCTAATAAATGCCTAGGCTGATGATCAAAATTCCGGCCAAAAACCCACCGGCAAAGAGTAAGGCGCCGGCCAAAAGGCGATGTGTACGTCTTTCTTGCCATAAAAGGGCCTTTAAGACCTCTAATTCCCCATTTTGGTCTTTTACGGGGGAACGGGCCTGCGCCAGGCTATCGGCAATCAAACGTGGCAATGTCGGCAGAATCTTGGCCCAGGTAGGCGCTTCTTCCTTTAATCCATCGAGCAGACCACGCCATCCTAACTGCTGGCTTACCCATTTTTCCAAAATCGGCTTAGCTGTTTTCCAAAGATCCAGATCGGGATCCAGTTGTCGGGCCAACCCCTCAACATTCAAAAGGGTTTTTTGTAGCAGGGTGAGTTGCGGCTGAATTTCTACCTTAAAACGACGTGATGTTTGGAACAGCCGCATCAGCACGATGCCTAATGAAATTTCTTTCAGAGGACGATCGAAATACGGTTCGCAAACTGAACGTACCGCGCCCTCTAATTCTTCAACACGGGTATTGGCTGGAACCCAACCTGATTCAATATGTAACTCAGCAACGCGACGGTAATCGCGATTAAAGAATGCCAAGAAGTTCAAGGCTAAATAATTTTTATCGGATTCGCTTAATGCGCCAACGATTCCAAAATCTAGAGAAATGAAACGGCCAAATGTTTCTGGCTCCAGGCTAATCATGATGTTACCGGGATGCATATCAGCATGGAAGAAGCCATACTCAAACACTTGGGTAAAAAATATTTCTACGCCATCCGAAGCTAGTTTCTTAAAGTCAACGCCGGCTTCGCGTAAAGCCGCAGTTTTGCCAATTGAGATGCCATACATTCTCTCCATGACAATCACATTGGTATGACATAAGTCCCAATACATCTCAGGAATCATTAACTTATTCGAATCCATAAACTGCCGACGTAGCTGACTTGCATTAGCGGCTTCGCGCATGAGATCAAGCTCATCATGCAGATAGGTGTCAAACTCTGAAACGTTTTCACGCGGCTTTAAACGACGGCCATCTTCAGAACTTTTTTCAATGACCTTAGCTAAGTCGTACATCAAAGCCAGATCACCCTCAATCACTGGCAGAATACCGGGGCGTAAGACCTTGATGGCTACTGAACGACCCTCCCATTCAGGGTGTTTATCTGTGCCACGCAATACTCCGAAGTGCACCTGCGCAACTGAAGCACTAGCAACAGGCGTTGCATCAAAGCTAACAAATACTTCCTCAATAGGCTGACCTAGATCTGCCTCAATCAAACGACGAGATTCTTCATTTGAAAATGGTGGCACCTGATCTTGTAATTTAGCCAACTCATTGGCAATGTCTTCCGGCAATAAGTCCCGACGCGTAGAAAGTACTTGACCAAACTTCACAAAAATAGGACCTAGTGCCTCTAGTGTTAATCGAATACGCTCGCCTCTAGGTAAATGACTGCCTGGAGACATCCAACACAGCACTGATAAGAAACCGCGACGGATGCCTGGCTTTAAAAGATCACGTAGCAGCGGCAACAAGCCATAACGCCATGCAGTAAAGAAGATGAAAAAGAGACGGGCAATTCGACGCACGATTTATTTAGCCTTTTGCTCTAGAAGTTGAATACGCTTTTCTATCCGATCTACAGATTCACGCAATTCACTTAATTCGGTTTTACGAACCATAAAGTCTCGTTTATTTAAAAGTATTTTCTTTTCTTCGCTGACATACTCCACTACATTGTCCAGCAAATCGGTCGCAGCAGAGCGGGTGGCAGACACAAACTGTTTACCCTGCCGCACGGCAAAGTTTGCGGGCGCATCACCTACTAGGCGAGCTAAATCTTCCTCGTATTCCCAGCGTAACTGCCCCGCGAGACGACCCAATAACTGGGCCAAGTCTGCATCGCCAGTAATTTTGACCGCTTTAAAAGCCTGCTCTCGCAAAGAACCAGTGCTGCCCGCTAAGTCGCTCAACGCCTTGGCAGAAACCTCCAAGGTGAGCGAGGGCGCCTCAATCTCTTTTAAGCTGGTCAATAGACCCTCTGGCTTAATCTCAAAACACAAATTACCCAGAGGTAGCTGCAGCAAAATGGTTTTGCTGGCATGACGAGCCAACTCAGTCAATGCCCATGGCTCACTGCCCAAAACGTGATTAATCCCCCGGCAAGCTGCGCCAGAAGCAATCGTATGGGTAGTCGAAAAATGTCTGTTCATGAGTGTAAAAAACCCGCACTAGTGCGGGTTTCCAACGGAAAGTACCTAAGCTTAAACCAACTGGGAGATACCCGCTAGTACCCAGCCGCCAGGACCTTCCACAGGCTTACTTAAATTCCAGATTTCGGAGAAGTCGCTCGCTGGAGCACCCTGTTGCTCACGAATCATGCCGCTGAACTGAACGCTACAGAAATAATGAGCATCAGCTGTCTCCACTCCCAAAAGCTGAGCATTGATGGTCACAACGTCGGTTTGATTGCTACCATCAGTTCTACCCGCTAAATCTTGCTGAATCGTGGCAAACATGTCGGGAGTTGTAAATTCGCGCAAGGACGCGAGATCACCTTGATCCCAAGCTTTTTGCAAAGTCACAAAGTATTGTTTTGCATTTTCCAAGAATGTTTGTTGATCAAAACCAGGAGGCAAAGTTGACTGAAAGACTTCAGGCTCTGCACTCACTCCACCGAATGCATTGGCAGCAGGAGTAAAAGCAGGCTCTTGTCTTGAAGTCTCAACATGATTGCGCTGCATACCTTGTGATGGAACATTTGAGTTTTGACCTGCGCCAGACATCGCCGGCAATAATCTACGAATTACAAACATGATGACAAACCCTGCCAACATGGCGATCAGTAAACCAGTAATCAATGAAGAAGCTGCTTCACCCAAACCAAAATGGGATAAGAGGTAGCCAATTCCCAAGCCAGCTGCTAAACCGCCTAAAATTCCGCCCATGCCGCCAAAACGACTAGGTGCAGGCGCCTGAGGAGCTGGGGCTGGAGCAGTTGGCTGCGCTTGCTGAACCGGCTTTTGAACGGGTGCAGCCTGACGTTGCATTGGTGCACTTGGCGCTCGACCGAGACTTCTTCCGCCACCTAAGCGAGCGGCATCCACCTGGCCAACCATCGCAATGATCAAAGTAAAGCTTAAGAGCGCCGCTTTAAAAAAATGTGTATTCATTTTTATATCTACCCCTTCTGATAACTACTCAACTTCTTTAGTTTTTAAGACTTTAAAAACTACACGACTATTAGTATTTAATACCAATATGTAAGGCAACGATACCCCCAGTCATTCTGTGGGTTTCCACTTCATCAAAACCGACTCCCAGCATCATTTCTTTGAGAGTTTCCGCATCGGGATGCATGCGAATAGATTCCGCTAGATAGCGGTAGCTTTCTGAATCTTGTGCAATCTTCTCACCCAGCCAAGGCAAAACCTTAAATGAATAAGTGTCATATACAGGTTGCAAAAAGGCATCAGGCTTGGAGAACTCCAACACCAAAACGCGACCACCGGGTTTGATCACGCGACACATTTCGCCTAAAGCAATCTCTTTATGCGTCATATTGCGCAAACCAAAGGCAACNGTCACCACATCAAAATGATGATTTGGAAAAGGAATTTTTTCAGCATCAAACTGTACGCAGGGCAAAGCCATACCGCGATCCAATAGACGGTCACGCCCAACACCCAACATAGANGCGTTGATATCACTTAACCAAACTTGAGCATCTGGGTTGCGCCCCCAATCAGCAGCTTTTGCAAAAGCCGCAGCTAAATCGCCAGTACCACCAGCGATATCTAAGATCTTTTGGCCAGGACGAACGTTTGCACGAGCAATCGTCACTTTCTTCCAAACACGATGTAGTCCAAATGACATTAGGTCATTCATGACATCGTACTTGCTAGCTACCGAATGAAAAACCTCAGCAACCTTGCCCGCTTTTTCAGCCTCATCAACACTTTGATACCCGAAGTGCGTTTTACTCATTAGTGACTTCCACAAGAATGGCCTGATGCACCGCCTGGCTGAGTCATCGGTGTATCGCGATCTAAACCGGCAGCGGCCAATTTATCTAAATGTTCTTTCCATAACTGCTCCTGGTTTTCACACAGAAACAATAAGTAATCCCATGTAAACAGGCCTGAATCATGCCCATCAGAAAAACTCGGCTTGAGCGCATAGTGCCCAACAGGTTCAATGTTGGCGATCAAAACCTCACGCTTACCAGTCTGCAATGTTTCCTGCCCGGGTCCATGGCCCTGAACTTCGGCAGAAGGAGATAAAACCCTCAACAACTCAAATGGCAAACGATAGGTATTGCTATTCTCATATGAGAGCTCCAACACCTTGGATTGCTGATGCACAACGATATTGCTTGGAATCATTAAACAAGAACCCTCTCAATGCCGCCTTGGTTAGCCTTGGCTACATAATCTTGCATCCAATCCTTACCGAGTAACTTCTGAGCCATTTCCACAACGATGTAATCGGCTGTGGTGTCACTATCTGCATCAAAACGTGTCAGACCTTGCAAGCACGATGGACAGCTAGTTAACACTTTGACATCACCAGTGAAATCGTCTTTACGCAATTCTGTCGCGGCTTTTTCCATCTCAATCTGTTTACGGAAACGTACTTGGGTAGAAATGTCAGGGCGTGTGACGGCCAATGTGCCAGACTCACCGCAGCAACGATCATTCTTTGCAATCGCTTTACCGTCTTCGAGTTGAATTAACTCATTGACAGTCTTCAGGGGATCTTGTAACTTCATTGGGGAATGACATGGATCGTGATACATATATTTCACACCCGTTACGCCAGAGAGCTTAACGCCCTTTTCTGCCAAGAACTCATGGATATCAATAATGCGACAGCCAGGGAAAATCTGTTCAAACTGGTAGCCTGCTAATTGGTCATAGCAAGTGCCGCAAGAAACAACCACTGTCTTGATATCTAAGTAGTTCAGGGTATTGGCAACGCGATGGAATAACACACGGTTATCCGTAATCATCTTTTCGGCTTTATCAAAGTCACCATTGCCCCGCTGTGGGTAGCCACAACACAAGTAACCTGGTGGCAGAACAGTTTGAACGCCAACATTCCACAACATGGCTTGAGTCGCTAAGCCAACTTGCGAGAACAAACGCTCAGATCCGCAACCCGGGAAATAAAACACCGCCTCAGTGTCTGCAGAAGTTGTCTTTGGATCGCGGATGATCGGAACGTAGTTCGCATCCTCAATATCCAACAAGGCACGCGCTGTTTTCTTTGGAAGATTGCCAGGCATCTTCTTATTTACAAAGAAAATCACCTGCTCTTTGACGCTCGGCTTTCCTACTGTTGCAGGTGGATGGGCAGTTTGTTGTTTTGCAAACTTACGCAAGACATCATTACCCAAGCGTTGCAACTTATAACCCCAACCAATCATCGTCTTGCGAGCAAGATTAATCGATTCTGGACTGGTTGCATTCAAGAAGAACATGGATGCTGCTGTTCCAGGATTGAAGCGCTGCTGACCCATCTTACGCAAAAGATTGCGCATATTCATGGTCACATCACCAAAGTCGATATTGACCGGGCATGGAGTTAAACACTTATGACAAACAGTGCAATGCGCTGCGACGTCATCAAACATTTCCCAATGGCGAATCGAAACACCACGTCGAGTTTGCTCTTCATATAAGAACGCCTCAATCAATAGTGATGTTGCTAGGATTTTGTCGCGCGGGCTGTAAAGCAAGTTTGCACGTGGAACATGGGTTGAGCAAACAGGCTTACATTTACCGCAACGTAAACAATCTTTTACGCTATCGGCAATCGCACCAATATCGCTTTGCTGCATGATGATTGACTCATGGCCCATCAAGCCAAAGCTTGGTGTGTAGGCCATGCTCAGGTCAGCATGTGGCATCAACTTACCTTTATTGAAGCGACCTTCTGGATCAACGCGATTCTTATAACTACGGAAGTCCTTGAGTTCAGCCTCAGTCAGATACTCTAATTTAGTAATGCCAATGCCATGCTCGCCAGAAATTACACCGTCTAATGAGCGAGCCAATTTCATGATCCGATCTACGGCACGATGCGCATCTTGCAACATCTCATAGTCATCAGAATTCACAGGAATATTGGTATGCACGTTGCCGTCACCAGCATGCATGTGCAAAGCTACGAATACACGCTTACGCAAAACATTTTTATGAATTGCCTCTAACTCAGCTAGGATGGGCTCAAACGCTAAACCGCCAAAGATGATGCGCAATTCAGAGCGTACTTCTTCTTTCCAAGAAGCGCGCAGACTGTAATCCTGTAGTCGCGGGAAATAGGAGTCCATCTCAAAGAGCCATTCAGCCCAACGTCCACGCACCTTAGCAATCAGTTCTACAGCTTGCTGAACACGATCGCCCAAGATTTCTGCTGTCGGAATTTCATACTCAGCATCACTCTTACCGAGCGGCAATGCACTCTTTTTCAAAAAAGTCTCAAGACCATCGAGTACTTGCAACTTATTCTTGAGGGAGAGCTCAATATTGATGCGATCGATACCATCGGTGTACTCGCCCATGCGTGGCAAAGGAATTACGACGTCTTCATTGATCTTGAAAGCATTGGTATGGCGTGCAATTGCCGCTGTGCGAGCACGATCAAGCCAAAACTTCTTACGGGCTTCGGCACTTACTGCAACAAAGCCTTCACCAACTCGCAGATTCGCCATCCGCACTACTTCACTAGTAGCTGCAGCAACGGCCTCTTCATCATCGCCAGCAATATCGCCAATCAACACCATCTTCGGCAAACTATTGCGTTTAGATTTAGTGGAGTAACCCACTGCTCTTAAATAGCGATCGTCCAAGTGCTCAAGACCGGCCAAGATTGGGCCACCTTGCTTACTTAAACCATCTAAGTAAGCTTTGATTTCCACAATACTCGGAATTGCTTCGCGCGCTTGACCAAAAAACTCTAAGCAAACAGTGCGCATGAATTTAGGCATGCGATGCAATACCCAAGTTGCGCTAGTAATCAAACCATCGCAACCTTCTTTTTGTACGCCAGGCAAACCTGATAAAAATTTGTCAGTAACGTCTTTACCTAAACCTTCTTTGCGAAAACGTCTGCCTTCAACTTCTAATAATTCTGTTTTGAGAATACGTTTGCCCGGCTCACTATTTCCATCGGACCAAGTCAATTGAAAACGGACGGTTGCCACATCATGGATCTTGCCCATATTGTGTTCAAGACGCTCGATGTCTAACCAATTGCCTTGCGGATCCACCATGCGCCAACTAGCCAGATTGTCTAAAGCAGTTCCCCATAGAACTGCTTTCTTACCGCCAGCATTCATAGCAATATTGCCGCCAATGCAGCTTGCATCAGCAGAAGTAGGATCGACAGCAAATACAAGACCAGCATGCTCTGCAGCATCAGACACGCGGCGCGTAACGACGCCCGCACCAGTGAAGATGGTAGATACTTCGCGGTCTAAGCCTGGTAGTTTCTTGGCTTTTACACCGCCAATATCTTGCAACTTCTCAGTGTTAATTACTGCCGACATTGCATAGAGCGGAATAGCGCCACCGGTATAACCAGTACCACCTCCACGAGGAATGATCGTGAGACCTAATTCAATACAAGTCTTCACCAACCCAGGGATTTCAGATTCGTAATCCGGCTTTAGAACAACCAGCGGAAACTCAACACGCCAGTCTGTTGCATCGGTAACGTGAGCGGCGCGAGACACGCCATCAAAACAAATATTGTCTGCAGCAGTGTGGCGACCTAACTCCTTACGAGCACGCTTACGAATAACTTCAACTTCTTTAAAGGCATTTTCGAAATTTTCGATTGCGCGATAAGCAGCACTTAATAAAATTTCTACTTGGTCAGCAGAATCGCCGCTATTACGCTTCTTCACTTCGCCCAAGCGATGCCAGAGTGCATCGATTAATTGCTTACGGCGATTAGGGCTATCTAGCAAATCATCTTGCAAGAAAGGATTGCGCTGAACCACCCAAATATCACCCAGAATTTCAAACAACATACGGGCGGAACGGCCTGTGCGGCGAACGCCACGCAAGTTATTCAGAACGCGCCATGACTCCTCGCCTAATAGGCGAATCACAATCTCTCGATCAGAAAAGGAGGTGTAGTTGTAAGGAATTTCGCGAAGACGGGGGGAACCCGCCTCAGCATCCAACAACTGGTTCAAAGCTAATGGTGCGTTCATAGCGACATATTTGATAAATAAGCATTTTAATTGAGTGAACCTGATAGTGGCAGGATTCCGAGAAAGCTGCTCCCCAAAAGGATAAACCCTTGCAAATCTAAGGGTTTAGGAGCCATCCGTGGTACGCTCATTGGATGGCAACAAACTATTTAAAGAAAATTTTATCGGCTCGCGTCTATGACGTGGCCAGAGAAACCGAGCTTCAGGTCGCCCCAGAACTGACTAAGCGTTTGGGCAACCAGGTCTTACTCAAAAGGGAGGATAACCA
>TBL_comb47_HYPODRAFT_10007862_pt1 | contig 11077 bp, 6 predicted proteins | sample TroBogypolimnion_40_FD_10682 | JGI IMG/M metagenome (IMG submission 10682) | reverse complement strand
ATGATCGCGGTGAAGTCCGGAAGGTTTGCGTGGGCACCAATGCGAAGAAAAATAAAAAGCATTATCTCAATCGCCCGCGCAGCACCGGAAATTTTCACGGGGAGGCAGCGGTATTATGGGCCGCCACAGCGATGGTGCGTTTACAACAGAAATAATTATTTAATGCAGATATAAATGAAACGAGCATGTTCGATAAACACAAACACGGATCAATATCTCACATGCGAGATCCATCCGGCAATTAAAAAACAAATTATATACGGATGAAAAAGCTCATTTTAATTTTTTTACCGATACTTTTATTTTCCATTCCGTCGTTGTTGTATTCGCAGACGGAGGCCAAACCCGAATATGTCAGCGAATTTCCAAATTCGAATCACCCCCAGATTGCCTACTGGTTTCTGACGCCCGATATTTTGCTGAATGACAAATATCTGAAGGATCTGGATAATATGATCGACCACACCCTGTTTGATTTTATTTTTCTCGATTCGCGCAACGGTTACAGCTTCGAGGATCTTCCGAAGATGCACCCCATCGTGGAAAAGATTGTGGCCAGGGCCCACCAGCGGAATATTAAAATAGGTATACGTGCCCAGGTCAAACGGCTCAACCCGGTGCCTGAAGAGATTACGGAACGCTTTATTTCAGAGGCGGAAATTAAACTTGACAAGTCGGGTGAAGGGGATTGCTCATTGAATGCAAAGCTGGTCCGCTCACGCAGTTCATACAAAAAAAAGGTATTTAAGGTCTTCGTATTCAAAAAAACAGGGGAAGGCTTTTTTGATCCCTCTACCTGCAAAGAGATCAGCGATTACGAATCATCGGTGAAGGGCGAAACATTGGAGGTGAAGGTGAAAGCCGGAGATCAGTATAAAGGTTATACGGCCTATGTGATGGCTGAATTTTATTATCATTCGGTTAGTAATTTCAGTCAGGAAGCGGCAAACGGCGTTATCGCGTTTATTGATTCCTATTCTGATATCCCGCTGGACGGTGTGATGCTCGATGAATATTCCAATTTCAGAATTGTACCCCCCTGGCTAATGAAGTTTAAACTCGGTAATTTCCGCCTCAGGAGTTACTCACTTCCCATGGCGAAACAGCTTGAAACCCTGACCGGGGAGTCAGCGGCCCTGACAATGTTCCATATGCGTTATGCCCCGGCCGGAAAACCGGAAATCAGGATGAAGGCAATAAATGACTATATGGACCTTATGCGGCAGGGGGCCATGCATGTCGAGAATGCGATGTATAAACATGCCAAAGAGGTCTATGGTCCGAATTGCTTTATCGCGGCCCATAACACATTCCATAATACACTTACATGTGATGAGATCTGGGCCACAGGGATAAAATGGTGGTCAATTCCCCGCGAAAACGGCTTTTCAGATGAGAAAACTCCCCTCCCGACCCAAATGGGAATTGCCATGTCCTATCCGATGAATGTGATGTACAATATGTATTATGATTATAAAATCAAGCGGTTCACCGCCAAAACCCTGAGCGACCTCCGTTTCGGAGTCCGTACCTTTTACCATGCATTCAATGATAAACAGTGGGGTTTAGGGCTTGATCAGCCGGAGTCTTACCATGCGGTCAATCCGGTAGAGAATTGCGCACGTTTGTTGAACCGCTTTAACCCTTCACTTCCTGAAATAAAATTGCTGGTTATCTTTGGCAATGAAGCTCTCCAGAACTGGTACCCCGACCGCTCTTCACGCGGAAGCTATGACGTTAACGGGCGGCTGCATATCGAGGAAAAGGCGGTTAAGCTTTGGAAGGCCGGTTACGTGAATGCACTTGTTCCTACCGACCTGATCACTGAAGGAAAACTCATGCTCGGTGCCGATAACAAGCCTGTGCTGAACGGACACAAATTTGATGCGGTTGTTTTCCTGTATCCGGAGTACTCAAAAGAACCGACACTGAAATTTTTGGAGGATTATGTGAACAAGGGGGGAAAGCTGATGCTCGAAGGAACGGCAACGCATAACTTTGCAGGAGAGGATATTACCCAAAGGATGAGCCACATTTATTCCAAATCGGTTTCCTTGGGGTTTTCGGTTAATGGGATTTCCGGATTGAAAATTTCCCAAAATGGGATTGCTGGCGGCTGTAAAAATGAAGATGGATCTTACGTTTTTACCAGTATCGGATCTTTGAGGAAAGACAAACTGAAAACCTTTAAAATAAAGGGGGAAAAGAACAGCTATTCTGCTGATTATACAGGGTTTGCAGCCATAAAAATTAATCCCGGAACCGGCTTGCAGCAATTCGCAGGTACAAGGTTTAAGGAACTGAGGAAAAATGGCCAGGTTATACTGGCTCTGGAACATAGAGCCGATATTTTTGTCGTTAAACAGGGAGTGAACTTCAGGATTACCCTCAAAGATCCTGCAAAATCGAATAAAATTCTGGTTAATAAATTATCCGGGGAGTAACCAGAGTAAATATCTCCTGCCGGATCCTTCTATTCCTCATTCAGGATCCGGCAAGAGCTTATTTATGTGGTCAAAATGAGTCCTATCCTAAGAAAGACCGGAGTAGATTGTTCTTCCGGATGTTTTTTAATTTCTTCAGCGCCTTGATCTTTAGTTGTCTGACTCGTTCACGGGTTAGATTCATCACCCCTGCGATTTCATCAATGGATAGTGGGTGCTCATCCGTTAGCCCGAAATTATAACGCAGGATCTGAGCCTCGCGGGGTTCCAGGGTAGCCAGTGCCCGCTCGATTTCAACCTTTAATGAGCTGTTTAACAGGGAAATGTCCGGACTGGGTTCATCATTATTGATTAAAGTATCCCAAAGGGTATATTCATCGCTGTCACTTTCACGCAAAGGGGCATCGGCAGAAATATGGAAATTGGAGCTTTGCAAAGCCTCCTGTATAATATTCGGCTCAATTTTTAACAATTCAGCAATTTCGTCGGGCATTGGTTCCCGCTGATAATTCTGCTCCAGTTTGATAAACGCATTGTTAATCTTTAACAGAGAGCCGATCTTATTCAGGGGAAGCCTTACGATTCTTGACTGTTCGGCAATTGCCTGTAATATGGATTGCCTGATCCACCAAACGGCATAGGAGATAAACTTAAATCCGCGGGTTTCGTCAAAACGCTGTGCTGCCTTTATCAATCCCAAATTACCCTCATTGATCAGATCAGGTAATGTCAAACCCTGGTTTTGATACTGCTTGGCAACAGAAATGACAAAACGAAGATTCGCCTGGATTAAAGTTTCCAGGGCTTTTTGATCGCCGGATTTAATGCTCCGGGCCAGACTTACTTCCTCATCAGCCGAAATAAGACTTAATTTGCTGATCTCATGCAAATACATATCCAAAGACGCGGCGTCCCGGTTAGTAATCTGTTTGGAGATTCTTAACTGCCTCATAAAAAATCAGGTTAGGATTTTTCTTGTGTAGGCAAAGATATAATATAATAATTGACAATTCACGTCATCTTATTAATAAAAATTTAAAAATAATTTCAAGGCGCTGTTATTTTGATTTTACCCCCGGAATTCGAAGCTTTGGAATAATTATTGTGGTCTAAACCATTGAAAATAAAAAAAAAGTATGATTTTTTGTAAATTCAAATCTTATCCCTATTTTTGCAAAGTATTTCAAATACAATAAAGCACGTAAACTTCATTGAATCCTGATTCACTTCCAAAATTTTAGTAAAATTAAACTGTCAGATTTTTCAGTAATCTCTTTATTGACAAAATCCTGGTAATCAATAAATAATCAATAATACAACATGTACGACATTCTTGAATTAAGCAAGAAACTATTGCCCGAATTGCGCGATATAGGCAAAGAGTTAAATATTAAACGGGTAGAATCATTTAAAAAGCAGGAACTTATTTACAAAATACTTGATAATCAAGCAATTCAGGCTTCTGAGATTAAAAAGCCTGAAAAAAAGGTTTTACCAAGAATTGTAAAAGCAGATACTTCCGTCATAGTGAAGGATATTGAACCAACCACACCTGAAGCCGCTCCTGAGAAAGATATTATTTTCGAATCCACTGAAGTAATCGCCGATACCACTCCAGTTGAAAGACAACCTTTAATCCGCCCTTTCCCCAAAAGGATAGAGAAACCCAGACTGGAATCAATTGATACCAAGGAAAGACGTCCAAGGGTGTTAAGAACAGAACCTTTGATTACGGTGTCCGTTGATAAAACCATTCCACCTGCGGTTATAGAGAGTGATCCTGAGAATAAAGAACCTGCCGTTGAGGCGACGTTAATTGGCGAGCCTGTTAAAGAGGTACGGATCGAAACTGAGCAGTCTGCCAGACCTATCTTTCAGAAAAAAAGTACGCACCAGGCCGGACCAAACCAGCCAAAACCGGTTCACCAGTCTCAGAAACCGCGCGAAACCGAGAAATCCTATGATTTTGAAGGAATTATAAGCGCAACAGGTGTCCTGGAGATCATGCAGGAAGGGTATGGTTTTTTACGCTCTTCCGATTATAATTACCTCACCTCGCCCGATGATGTTTATGTTTCTCAATCTCAGATAAAATTATTTGGACTCAAAACCGGTGATACAGTCAACGGAATTATCCGTCCACCTAAAGAGGGTGAAAAATATTTTCCGCTGGTTAAGGTGATTGAAATCAATGGAAGAAGTCCGGAATATATCCGCGACAGAGTCCCTTTTGAACATCTGACTCCGCTTTTCCCTGATGAGAAATTTAATATTACCGGAAAAGCGAGCAGTCTTTCTGCACGCGTGGTTGATTTGTTTGCCCCTATTGGTAAAGGTCAGCGGGGTCTGATTGTAGCTCAGCCAAAAACCGGTAAGACGGTTTTACTAAAGGATATTGCCAATGCAATAGCTGCGAATCATCCGGAAGTTTATATGATCGTTTTGCTGATTGACGAAAGACCCGAAGAGGTCACTGATATGGCTCGCAGCGTAAACGCCGAGGTAATCGCTTCAACCTTCGACGAACCTGCTGAGAGACACGTACGCGTGGCAAATATGGTGCTCGAAAAAGCGAAACGGCTTGTCGAATGCGGCCATGATGTGGTGATCCTTCTGGACTCAATTACCCGTCTGGCAAGAGCATACAATACTGTGGCTCCGGCTTCCGGAAAGGTATTGTCAGGGGGTGTCGATGCTAATGCACTCCATAAACCAAAACGGTTCTTTGGCGCTGCCCGTAACATTGAAGAGGGTGGTTCATTGACCATTCTGGCAACAGCACTTACCGATACCGGATCAAAAATGGATGATGTGATTTTCGAAGAATTCAAGGGAACCGGCAATATGGAGCTTCAGCTTGACCGTAAACTCTCGAACCGCCGGATCTTTCCTTCGGTCGATATTATTGCCTCCAGCACCCGTCGTGAAGACCTTTTGCTTGACAAAGCAATGCTCGATAAGATTTGGGTCTTACGCAATTTCCTTAACGGCATGAACCCGGTTGAAGCGATGGACTTTGTTAAAGACCGGCTCATTAAAACTTCTTCTAATGAAGAATTCCTCATTTCAATGAATAGTGATTAATTCTGTCAAACTATACATAATAAAGAAAAGGAGCCGGAAGGTTCTTTTTTTTTGTCTGATATTTCCTTATTGTCATATTTATCACCTGTCAAATACCCTGATTTCCGGATAAATCATATCTGAATTTGCCAGCTTTGACCTGTTTTTGTTCACTGATCATACCTAAACTACTTATTTTTATTAAATATAAATTGCACAAATACGGTAAAATGCAAACTCCAGATAGCAATATTAATTGTTAATTGATTATTTTTGTCTCATTAAATTACTGATTTGGAAAATTTTTTTGAAGCACATAAAGTCTTGGTAGAGGCCTCATCTGATCTGATAAACAGGGAGTTGTATAATGATATTGACTGGTCACACCGGCTTATCGGGGTAAAGGGATTTCGCGGTGTGGGGAAAACGACCTTTCTGTTAGACTATATCCGGAAGAACTACGGCAATTCACGTGATTGTTTATATGTCAATCTCAACGATTTTTATTTTGCCAAAAGACGTATATTCTCCTTTGCTGATGAATTTTATAAAAGGGGTGGGAAGGTCCTGGTTTTGGATCAGATTCACAAGTATGAAGATTGGTCAAAAGATTTGAGACAGTGTTATGACGAACTTCCTGGACTGAAAATAGTCTTCAGTAGTTCACCTGTCCTGAGAATTTTGGAAGGAAATAATGAGCTGAAGGAAATTGCCAGTATCTATCATCTTGAAGGTTTGTCATTTCGCGAATTTCTCAATTACCGAACCGGGGAAGAATTTCCAAAACTTGGTTTGGAGGATATCCTGAGTCATCACCGGGAAATTGTGCCTGACATCATTAATAAGGTAAGACCTCTTGCTTTTTTTCCTGAATACCTGAAAAGTGGTTTTTATCCTTATTTTATTAAAAATCCAGAATTTTACAGGGAAAGCCTGCTTCGCCACGTTAATCTTGCACTCGAAATAGATGTGACCTATTTGAACCAGATAGAACTGAAGTATCTTCCTAAACTACGTAAATTACTCCAGCTGATTGGAGGGCAGATGCCTTTCTCACCGAATGTCAGCAAAATCAGTGCTGAAATTGAAACCTCCAGGGCCACGGTGATCAACTACCTCCATTATTTGAAAAATGCAAGGCTGATCAACCTGCTATTCTCGAACCATACCAATGGCCAGCTTCAAAAACCCGATCTGGTTTATCTTCAAAATACCAATTTACTGCATATTATTGCACCCGATAATATTAACAACAGGAATCTGCGGTTGACCTTTCTTTACAATCAGTTGGCCTATCATCATAAAGTTTCCAGCTCCTCCGATTATGATTTTAGGGTCGATGATCAATTTAATCTTTCAGTCGGCGGAAAATATACTCAGGCTGAAGGGGAGAATAGTTTTGCAGCGGCGGATATGATTGAAGTGGGAGAGGGGAATACAATTCCGCTTTGGCTATTTGGCTTCCTCTATTAATTACCTTGAATTTTGTGATATACGAATTTATATTGAATAAAAATTAAATCAAAATGGCAAAACAAAAAAAGTTTATTACCTGTGACGGGAACTACGCTGCCTCCTACATCAGTTATATGTTCAGTGAGGTTGCTTGTATTTATCCTATTACTCCATCCTCTACAATGGCAGAGGTGGTTGATGAATGGGCTGCAAATGGCCGTAAGAATATTTTTGGTCAGCCGGTCCGCCTTGCAGAAATGCAAAGTGAAGGTGGTGCAGCAGGAGCTGTTCATGGAGCGTTGCAGTCAGGTTCACTGACTACCACTTATACCGCTTCACAAGGATTGTTGCTGATGATTCCCAACATGTATAAGATTGCCGGTGAATTATTACCAACGGTTTTTCATGTCAGCGCGCGCGCTCTGGCCAGCCATGCACTCTCCATTTTTGGTGATCATAGTGACGTTTACTCTTGCCGTCAGGCCGGTTTTGCAATGCTTGCCTCCGGATCTGTGCAGGAAGTTATGGATCTGAGCGGTGTTTCTCACTTGACTACCATCAAGAGCCGGGTGCCATTTATGAATTTCTTTGACGGTTTCCGTACCTCTCATGAGGTTCAGAAAATCGAGACCATTGCCCAGGAAGACCTGGCTGCATTGCTCGATATGGAAGCGCTCGAGGCCTTCAGAAAACGCGCACTGAATCCTGAACACCCCGTAACCCGCGGCACAGCTCAGAACCCAGATATCTTCTTCCAGGCCCGTGAAGCCGGAAATAAGTATTACGATGCTGTTCCCGATATGGTCGAGTCCTATATGAATGAGATAACCAGGATTACCGGAAGGGAATATCATCCGTTTACCTATTACGGTGCACCCGATGCTGAAAACATTATTGTGGCTATGGGCTCAGTTACCGAAACAATCAAGGAAACAATCGACTACCTGAATGCACAGGGGAAAAATTATGGATTGATCAGTGTTCACCTTTATCGTCCATTCTCTGTTAAATACCTGTTTAATGTAATTCCTTCCACGGTGAAACGGATTGCAGTTCTTGACAGGACCAAAGAACCTGGTGCAAACGGTGAACCACTCCACCTGGATATGCGCGATGCATTCTACGACCGGCCAAATGCCCCGATTATTGTCGGCGGTCGTTACGGACTCGGATCCAAGGATGTTACACCATCACAGATTATCGCGGTTTACAAAAACCTCGAAATGAATGAACCGAAGAATAATTTCACCATTGGTATTGAGGATGACGTAACTTTCCACTCACTTCCATTAATTCCAGAAGTGAAAGTCTCTTCCGAAGATATCTATGAAGCCAAGTTTTATGGACTTGGTTCTGACGGAACCGTGGGTGCAAATAAAAATTCAATCAAGATTATTGGTACCGCAACCGATAAATATTGCCAGGCTTATTTTGCGTATGACTCCAAGAAATCGGGAGGATTTACCGCCTCACATCTCCGTTTTGGCGACAGCCATATCCGATCAACCTATTTGATCACCACTCCCGACTTCGTGGCTTGCCACGTTCAGGCATACGTCAATCTTTATGATGTATTAAAAGGATTGAAAAAAGGGGGTTCATTCCTGTTGAATACCATTTGGGAAGAGGAAGAGGTAAAACTCAGATTGCCTGATGCCATGAAAAAAACATTGGCTGAAAAGGAGATTAATTTCTACATCATCAACGGGACAAAACTCGCGGTTGATCTTGGTCTGGGTGGTCGTACCAATACCATTATGCAGGCGGCATTCTTCCGGATTACCAATGTGATTCCTTATGAACTGGCACAGGAGCACATGAAAAAGGCTATTGTTAAGTCATATGGAATGAAGGGCGAATCGATAGTCAAGATGAACTTTGCGGCTGTTGATGCGGGTGGAAACAATGTCCAGAAGATTTCGGTTCCTGCTGAATGGGCAAAGATTAAAGTCGGAGCAGATGATTCAGTTAGCACTCGTCCTGACTTTATCAAAAATGTGGTTGATGTAATCAACGCACAAAAAGGGGATGATCTGCCGGTTTCTACCTTCAACGGAAGGGAAGACGGAACATTTGATGCGGGTACCACAGCTTTCGAAAAGCGGGGTATTGCGGTCGACGTTCCTCAGTGGATACCTGAAAATTGTATTCAGTGTAACCAATGTTCGTATGTTTGTCCTCATGCAGCCATCCGGCCGTTCCTGATTGATGAGACAGAACTGGCTGCATTGCCGGCCAATACTGCAACGATCAAACCAAACGGAAAACAATTTGCCGGGCACCAGTTCCGCATTCAGCTTGCCCCACTTGATTGCACCGGTTGCGGGAACTGTGCGGATGTTTGTCCTTCCAAAGAAAAGTCACTGGTCATGAAACCTCTTGAATCTCAAATAGCTGAGGTTGAACGCTGGGATCATTTTGCCACTAATGTGACTTATAAGGATAAGATTGTCGAAAAAGATAAAACGATTAAGAATACGCAGTTTGCGCAGCCTTTATTCGAATTTTCAGGTGCCTGCGCAGGTTGTGGTGAAACTCCTTATATCAAGCTGATCACCCAGCTCTTCGGCGAACGGATGATGGTTGCCAATGCCACAGGTTGTTCCTCAATTTATGGCGGATCGGCACCTGCAACATCCTATTGTACAAACGATGAATCGGGTCATGGTCCTGCATGGGCAAATTCACTCTTCGAGGATAACGCCGAATATGGATTCGGAATGTCGGAAGGGGTGGCTGCCAGCCGCGACAGAATTAAATCGATCATGCTTTCTGCAATTGAAGAGGGAGTTTCTGATGATGTAAAAGAGGTCTTTAACCAGTGGATTGAAGGCCGTGACAATGCTGCTGCTTCTGAAGTTGCTGCCAAAAAAGTTCTTGAGATACTCCACGGTAATAATACCCTCTATGCCAAAGAATTATTGTCGCTAAGCCAGTTCCTGATCAAGAAATCGATCTGGATATTTGGAGGAGACGGATGGGCTTATGATATCGGTTACGGCGGTTTAGATCACGTTTTGGCCTCAGGAAAAGATATTAATGTCCTGGTTTTGGATACAGAAGTGTATTCCAATACGGGTGGTCAGGCCTCCAAGTCAACTCCGGTGGGAGCTGTTGCCAAATTTGCAGCTTCCGGAAAGCGGATCCGTAAAAAAGACCTTGGTGCGATTTCCATGACCTATGGCTATATCTATGTTGCCCAGGTTTCAATGGGTGCCAGCAATTCACAGGTGTTAAAAACCATGCGTGAAGCTGAGGCATATCCAGGACCATCCATTGTGATTGCTTATGCCCCTTGTATTGCTCACGGATTACGTTCGATGGGCCGTACCCAGGAAGAGGAAAAATTAGCCGTTGAATGTGGCTACTGGCATCTTTACCGCTTCAACCCACAATTGGAAGCCGAAGGCAAGAATCCGTTCCAGCTCGATTCCAAGGAGCCTGACTGGAGTAAATTCCAGGATTACCTCAACGGGGAGGTGCGTTACACTGCACTCAAAAAATCGTTCCCTGCCGAGGCACACGAACTGTTCCTGGCTGCCGAGGAGAATGCCAAATGGAGATATCGTTCATACCAGCGTATGGCGTCCCAGAATTGGGAGCTGCCTACGAAAAAAGAAGAATAACAATTTCATGACATATTTAATAGAGCGGCGCCCGGAAACTGGCGCCGCTTTTTTTTGTATATTTATATTCCTGAATTAGTCCGGGCCCGACTTCGAGTCGCACTCGGACTAATCAAACGATGAGTTTCAATCAATCCCTAGGCATCATGATCGCCACCTATACCCGTGCAATCAATAAGCAGCAAAACTGGACGGGTTCCCTTTTCCGCTGTGAAACAAAAGCTGTTTGTCTTACTGATGCAAAAGGAATGTCACTCAATTGGATTACAAATATGGGTATTACGCAGTTTGTGGTTGATAATCCTGAAAAGGAATATTCGAATGTTTATTTCAATTATATTCTTAGAAATCCGGTAAAAGATGGTTTGGTGAAAAGAGTTGAAGACTGGGAGTTCTCCTCTTATTCGCAATACATTGGAATCAGTGAATGTAACCTGCTAAAGAGAAATCGGATTGAGGAGTTTGGGCTTCATTTTCATTAAGTCCGGG
>TBL_comb47_HYPODRAFT_10007857_pt1 | contig 11083 bp, 12 predicted proteins | sample TroBogypolimnion_40_FD_10682 | JGI IMG/M metagenome (IMG submission 10682) | reverse complement strand
GTTGGGGTTGCCCATGGTGGCCTTGCCCCCGCCGGTGGTGTCCAGAGCGCTGTTTTGAAGCGTCAGGCCGTTATTTATGTGGATCTCGCCACTCTGAATGACCGTATTGCCGGTGTAGGTATTTGCGCCATTCATATCAACTCCCTCGCCATGCGGACCGCTCCAGATCAGGCCGCCGGGCCCGCTGATGGTGGCCAAGAGATTTTGTCGGCCAAAACCATCCGCCCTGAAGTTGGAATTGGAAGCCAGATAGATGGACCCGGACCAAGACCCATTCCAGCCACTATTCTCGGCGTATGTGCCTCCGTCCATGGTGAGATTGCCCGTAATGTTCGCGCGGTGGCTCCGGAGCACGCCTCCGCTGTTAACCGTCACGTCTGTCATTGTCACCGGACCTAACCCGAACCCGGTTTCGGCTTGCAAAAAAAGCGTGCCGCCGTTGACCACGGTACTGCTGAAATTGGCAGGCGTAACATTGAGGCTTAGCGTGCCACCGCCGGACTTGGTGAGCGAGCCCGCAGCGACGGGATTTCCACTGAAGACATAAGTGCCACCTGTGGCGCTGACGGTGGTGGATGCCGGCGCTATGCCGGACGCGATGGCGATCGTGCCGTCAACCGCATTGTCGAAAATCACCTCGTCGCCATTGGTAAAAGTCGTTGTGGCACCCGTCCAGTTGGCGGCGGCGGTGTCCCAAGCGCCATTGCCTGCCATGGCCCAGGTGAGTGTGGTCGCCTGGACGCTGGCAGACCCAAGTCCTACCGCCACCGCGGCCGCGAGGGCGAGGTGTTTAAGATGCTCTCTTACTGGGTTGATGACATTTTGTGTTTTCATGGTGTTTTGCAACGGGGGTGGGGGTGGCAGGGATGATTGCGGCGCTGCTTTCCACAGTGCGGGCGTGGAAAAAAGGCGGCTTCGCACCTGCCTAGAGCGAACGTGTGGGGGAGCGGCGGTGGGTATCAACAATTTTCCTTCTCGACACTGTTACCCATAGGATATCAGATTTCCTCCGTGAAGGCGTTTCATCCCCTCTCCACTGCCGAGCAACTGGCGGGGCATCTGTGCGCGAGGATGTCCTCCTGGGCCTCCCGGGCCGCTCGATGCCCGGAGTAAACCAGCTTGCGGGGACATCGGGAGTGAGCCCGAAGACGGTCATCGGAGCCATGACGCAACTGGAGCGCGAGGGCTTGCTGCAGGGCCAGGGCCCACGCCGCCGCCGAATGGTGGTGCCGCCGGACAGGGTGGCGGGACGGCGGATGGGGGTGGCAATTCTGGACTACGAGTCGCCGGTGCCGTCCGCGGGATACTTGTTAGAACTGCGGCATCTTCTGGAACACGCGGGCCATGCCGGATCTTTCGCCGGAAAATCCCTGCAGGAGTTGGGGATGGATGTGCGGCGGGTCGCGCGGTTGGTGGCGAAGACAGGGCCCGACGCGTGGGTCGTTTGCGCGGGTTCAGGCGAGGTGCTCGAGTGGTTCGCGGCGCAGCCGGTGCCGGCCTTCGCGCTGTTCGGGCGGCGGCGGAACGTGCCGCTCGCAGGTGTCGGGCCGAACCACCTGCCGGCCTGTCTGGCCGCAGTGCGCCGGCTCCTCGAACACGGCCATCAGCGCATCGTGATGTTGGTGCGTCGGGAGCGGCGGGAGGGCGGACCCGGAGACATCGAGCGAGCGATCCTCGACAAGATGGCGGCGCACGGCATTGGGACCGGACCCTACAACCTGCCGGACTGGGAGAACAGCCGCGAGGGGTTCCAGCAGGTGCTTGACCAGCTCTATCGGGTGACCCCGCCCAGCGCGCTGATCCTCGACGAGGCATGCCTTTTCCCCGCCCTCCGGTCCGGCAACCGACTCTTTCAACGGCCTTCACCCCGTCCACCTCCCCAAACCCGTCACCGCCGCCCTGGCGTTGCCCTTGGCCCCTTCCGCGATCCGGCGGGAGATGGAGTCGGGAGCACCCCGGCGTCGGGTGAGAAAGGCCGCGTGCTCGTTTTGGATGCTGCCGGGAAGTTGGATTGACGTGCCGGACACTGGAACGGATGGCGGGCATATCTTCAGCGTGCCGGTGACCGGTGGCCAGTTGTTCATGCGGCTCAGGGTGACAGGCCCGTAGTAGCCGCCGGCGACTGCGAGAGGTGGCGAACTTTACTTTTCCTGCCGGCTCCCAAAAAAAAGAAGGGGTTTGACCCCTTCCCTCGTGGCGCCCAGCGGGAGCCTGACCTGCGAGACACTATCCGTTTCTCCCCGCCGCCAACGCTCACTCCCCCGCGCCCGCGGTGGGCGGCCGCAGGTCCTTGAGCCACTTCGGCAGCCTCGCCGGCACGAGCTCGTTGAGGGGCACCCGCAGCGCCCTGGCCAGCAGCACCATTTCCAAATCAGAAACGCCCCGCACGCCGGTCTCGATGTGGGAGACGCTGCCGCCGCTGATCTCGAAGCCGAGCACGAAGCAGCGGGCGGCGAACTCTTCCTGGGTCAGGCGCGCCGCAGAGCGCAGGCGGCGCACCTGCGTCCCCACCATGTTGCGTGATCTTTTCTTCCGTTGCCCGGCCATGATGCGGAAGCAAAGCAGGTCGGGGAGTGACAAATAATACGCTAACGTAGAGTTTTTGGTTGACTGCTGGGGGCGGTTTTGTCAGAAATCCATCGATGGGAATGAGCATGCGCCCTGCCGGTGGATTTCTCGGCAGCTCGACCTGGCCGACAGGCATCTACCGGCAACCGCGATGGGCCGCATTCCCTGTCCCTTCAAGCATTATTCAAGGACGCCGTGCTCGCAAACCACATCCAACACCTAGACAATGAAACTGACAATCGCATTGCTGACAGTCATTCCCGGACTGCTCGTCGCCGGGGATCTCCCAACGCTCGAACAGCACAAGGCGCTGTTTTCCCCGTTGCCGAATTACGAGTCGATCGCCGCTCAAGCCGGGGAGAACGCCAAGATGTGACCGGTGCGAAGGCGGGCGAGCGGCGCGAGGCGGACCTCGGTGGCGGGGTGAAACTGGAATTATGCGGGATTCCGGCTGGGACTTTTACGATGGGCGGCAGCGGCTCGGATGAAACGCTCCACCAGGTGACGCTAACAAAATCATTCTGGCTTGGGCGCGCGGAAGTCACGCAGGTGCAGTGGCAGGCGCTGATGTCCAGCAACCCGAGCAAATTCAAGGGCAATGATATGCCGGTGGAGATGGTGAGCTGGAACGACGCTACGGAGTATTGCGGCAAGCTCAACGGTAAAGGCCTCTTGCCGGCCGGCTGGAAATGGGCCTTGCCAACCGAGGCGCAATGGGAGTACGCCTGCCGCGCTGGGACGACGGGGGATTATGCCGGCATCCTGGACGCGATGGCTTGGTATGCGAGCAACAGCGGCATCAAGCCCCATGCGGTGGGGACGAAGCAGGCGAATGCCTGGGGCCTGAATGACATGCACGGCAACGTGTGGGAATGGTGTGCGGATTGGTATGCCAAATACCCCGGCGGCGCAGCGACAGATCCGACCGGACCGAACAATGGCTGGGTTCGCGTGGCCCGCGGCGGCTCTTGGAGCGGCGTAGGCGCGTACTGCCGCTCGGCCGACCGCTACAACGACCCGCCTGGCATCCGGGACGGCAGCAACGGATTCCGGGTGGTCGTAGTTCCGGTTGGGCCATGAGCCAGCGGGTGCGAACCCGAAGGTGCGGGAGCCTGTTCTGGGCGGTCCCGCGAGGAATCAAATGCCGGACGGCACGTTCTGACCAAACCCAAACGGCGGGCGCTGCCGCCGCCGGCCGGTCACTCCCCTTGTGTTCACCGCGGGTGAGCCAGGTGCCGGGTCCGGGCCTGGCACCCTGCCGGCTCGCAGCTAAAGCAAAGGAAGGGTTTGACCCCTTCCCGCGTTTTGCTCTTTGGTGAACCTCGAAGGGGCTGATAAGACCCCTCCAATTCATTGTGGCTGTTAGGGGCCGTTTCCTTCACCATCACGTTGAAGGCAACCACAAACCGTTGCCATCGGAAGTCTTCAACATGACGCCACCATCATTTTCGCGGGCCACGAATGACCGCCGGCATGAGCCAACCGGTGGCGGCTCCGGCTGCGACACGACGCCATGACTTTCAAGGGCCGTGTTCGATCGGGCCATCTCGCCGCGACCGATCGTGAATTACATATTACTATCATGTTGTCCAATAACTCGGCACCCTACACAACCGCCGCATGAACACGCTTGCAATGGGTTTGACGACCCTTGCATTATCATCCCGCTGACAGCCGAGCCCGACGTTGGAAACGGCCGAAGATCGATTCAAAGATGATCGGGGAATCGATGGTTATAGCCTTGTGATCGGTCCTCCGATTGGATATCCTGGCGGAGTTATGGAAAACCGTTCCCGTCCGAACCTGCGACTTCTTCGCCGCTACCGTCTCTATTGGTGGCTCTATTGCATTCTGTGTTGCTGGCTCTTCGGCTGTCTCGCCGTGCAGATCTGCCTGTGGGCCCGTCAGAAAAAGCTGCTGGGGATTTCCGGTAGGGCTTTTATCGCCGCTCCAAACGGGGTGGGTGAGAAGCCGGGCGTCGTGGGCGGGGCCGGTGAACCGGCGGCGGAGGCCCAGGGGAAGCACGGGCCGGCCGTGGCTGAATTCGGCGGGAAGCCGTCCGACGAACAGGCGCGGTAGGAGCTTGCGAGGCTCGATGGCGGCGAGCCTGAGCACAGGCGGACCTTGCCGGGCGCGCGGTCGCTTCCCTCTCCAGCGAAGGCCACGAGGTGCGCCGGGACGAGTGGCAGGTGAGGCGCAGTGTGGAGCCACTGGCGAGATCACCCATGCGCCCGGTCGTGGCAAAAAAGACTCCTCCGCCTGTCGCCACCTGCATCCGCCCCGGCACCCGCAACCTGGAAAAAGCACGCTGACCAAGAGCCCTTCGCCGCTATGTTCTCATGGAAACCCACTAGAATGCCATGAATGCAACCAAACTCATCATCACACTTCTGGCCGGCGCTCTCTGCGCGGGAACCGCAATGGCCACGGGACACGCTCAGAAACCCGCGAAGACGCCGCCTCCGGTTGACGAGTTCAAGGCCCTCGACACGAATCACGACGGCAAGATCTCCAAGGAGGAATTTCTTGCCGGCGGCGACAAGGGTGGCACCGCGGAGGAATTCGACAAGCTCGACAAGAACCACGACGGTTTCCTCGATCACTCCGAGTTTTCCCAGCGCCACAAGAAGCACTGAGACAATAAACCCCAACCATGCGTCATGACGCCAATTCCATGAAGCCGCTGACCTTACTCACCGCTCTCATCACATGCCTTGTTTGCGTCGGCACCGCCGATGCGGCATGCAACTCGCGTTATCGCAAAGCCCCGGTCGATCAGTTCCGAAAGCTCGACAAGAACCACGACGGCACGCTCTCGCCGGAGGAATTCGCCGCCGGGGGCAAGGGCTACACCGCCGCCCGGTTCGCAGAGCTGGACAAGAACCACGACGGCAAGCTCGACCGCTACGAGTTCTCACTGATGCACAAGAAGCAGAAGCACTGAGACAAACGCACGACTGACAGCCACGCAGCCCTGTCAACGCCACACGCGGACAATCCCACAAGCGGGGGACCAACTTCGGGACGCGGGCGGGCTGTGGCTGCGGGAATCATTGGTCATTTCTCAGCCCAGGTGGTGCAGGATTTTCCGGAATTCATTAACAATTACCGTTGACCCTATCAGAGCTTTCGCTATCCTCGGGGCTCCAACCTTTTGGAAGAGACTAATTCTTTTCCGTGAATCATAACAGGAAGTAAATCATGAAAGCAAAATTCGCGATCATCACGGCCATTGGATTCGCCGGCACTCTCAACTCTCAGGCAGCACTGCAGTTGTACGAGGGGTTTGACTACACTTCAGGACTGGGGACGACTCTCAACGGCCAGAACGGCGGCACGGGCTTTGCCGGGGCTTGGAGTGCGATCAATACCAATTCCTATCCCTCGGGTTCGCCCACCGGCTTCGCCATCTGCAACTCCACCCTGAGCACCTTGTGGAACGGCACGGTGACCTCCGTGCCGCAGACCGGCACCTTCGCCGGCAGCCCCGCCCCCACAGCCAATCTCAGCAGCGGCTTCAACGGCAACAACCCGGACCACCTGATGGCACAGCGTGCCCTGGACCCCAGTGTGACCGCCACGTTCACGCTGGGCGCGGTTACCTGGATGAGCTACGTGGAAGCAAGCAATTTCAAGGCCAACGGCAACGGCACCGGCTGCAGTTTTGCCATCGGCGCCGGCAGTCTATATACGACGGGCACGGACAATCGAGGCTGGACATCGTATGGCGGCGCATGCATCGGCATCGGCGTCAACAGCTCGAAACAGTTCACCGCTGGAATTTGGGATCCAAGCACCGGTGCCTTGAGCGGCCCCGCCGGCGCCGCCTGGAACACCAATGGCATCCCCCAAATTGGCATCGCCAAAATCACCTGGGGCGACGCATTGAACCCGACCACGATCCAGCAGGCCACGTTCAACGACGGCACAACCCTCACCGAGGCTGCCTTCAATGCGGCGGCGGTGAGCAACAGCGCCACTCTGGATCCGTCCACATGCAACATGCTCTCGCTGGGAGGCGCCCGCTTCGATGTGGATGAGCTGCGGGTCGGCACCACGTTTAACGATGCGATTGGTGCTGCCGTCCCCGAGCCAACGACAACAGTATTCTCGTTGCTCGGTCTCGGCACCTTGCTCATCCGCCGCCGGAAATAGGCGACGATCGTGAGCACGACCGTCGTTTTCGTTCTGGCGGGCAACCTTCTCCTGACGTGAACTTCCTTCCGACAAAAACCGCGACGCCCCTGCTCGCTCCGGGTTACTCCTCCATGCGCGACGCACGAGGACCCTACGAAGGCGGTGGCCGCCCCGCATCTAGGCCGGCGCTGGGGGAGCCGGACATTTCACTGTGCCGTGCGAGGCGCAGCGGCCTGGGTGACCATGTGGATTGCCTGGTGGATTTCCCGGGCCGATGCCCCCACTCCCTGTACTTCGGCTCCTGTTGTTTCTGCGTGCACCCGCGGCGCAAGGAGCTCGCCGCCCGCACCGAAGCCGTGCGGCATGACAGGGGCCTGGCAACCGTGTGCGAATGCGCTGCTCGTCCAGGCTGCGGCAGACGACACTCACCTTGTATGAGCAGTCCAAGTCTTCGCCAGGAGAGATGGGCGCCTGTTCCAGTCGCCGCCCAATCGGACGAAGGATGAGGTGGGCGCCTATCACCATGAGGGCGGCTGTCCCTGCCTCCATGTAATAGCCGCACCCCGAAAGCAGTCCCACCGCAGCGGCGCACCAGAGGGTGGCTGCGGTATTGAGGCCGCGGACGGACCCCCCTTCTCGCAGGATCGCGCCGGCGCCGAGGAACCCGACACCCGAGATCACATAGGCGAGAATCTGCTGGGATCCATGAACCGGTTCGATCTTGAAAGCGAGCGTGGCGAAGAAGGCGGCGCCTACGGCAACCAAGGCGTTGGTGCGCAACCCTGCCGTGCGTTGCCGCCATTGGCGCTCAAGGCCAACCAATGCACCCAAAAACAGTGCAAAAGCCGTCCGAAACACGAAGATCCTGAATTCCATTCGCTAGATAACTGTTTCTTGGGTAAAGGCCGTTGGAAGAGCCGGTGGCCGGAGCGGATGGGCGGGGAAAAAGAAGGGGGCAACCACCCGGTCATCGGGCCCGCACGCGCACCGCTCTCTGTCAGTCCGCACATCGGGCTGACCTAGTCCTTCTTGCCCTTTCCAATAAACTCCTCGAACGAAAGCTTGCCGTCCCCGTTGGTGTCCTTCGAGCGGAAGTTTGACTCGGCGCTCATCGGATCCTTCTTCCCGGCGCTGAATTCTTCCAGCGACAGGAATCCGTCATGGTTGGTGTCCAGTTTGTCAAAGAGTTCCTTCTGCGTGGGCGGGCGCTTGACCGGACGGGCGGGACCGCGGGCATGCAGCGGCATGGAGATGGTTAGGCCGAGGGCGAGGGCGAGTGGAATGTGGTATTTCATGGGCGGCTTGGGTTGGGTACTGCGGATTCAGGGTGATAATATAACCCCGGCCATCGCCGCTGCATATCGGACAGAACCCGATTCGCATGTAGGGCGTGGCCCTACAACACCTCGATCGGCCGCGTCCCGGACTTGCGACCTGCCATCGTCCGTCATACGGATTGAAACGGGCATTGACGGAACACCTGCCAGCCCTATGTTCCGTCCAGCGGATGAACCCAACCTTTCGTCGAATCAACAGGCTTCCCCGTGGAATTGCCATTGCCAGCACCTTTGGGATCGTGGCGGCCATTGGACTCATCGACTATGCGACAGGATATGAACTTTCGTTCTCGGTCTTCTATCTGGTGGCGATCGCCGCCTCCTTCTGGCTTGCTGGCGCGCGCCTGGCCATCCTGGTTGCGATCCTGAGCATCGGCATTTGGATCCTCGGCGATTGGACCGCCGGCATGCGCGATTCATTCATTCTGGGCTGGAACGCGGTGATTACCATGACGTTTTATATGATCGTGCTGGCGTTGCTGGCGTGGCTCAAGTCGTCTCATGACACGCTCGAAACGCGCATCAGGGAGCGCACCGCGGCGCTGCGCGATGAAATGGCCCAACGCGAACGCCTCGAAAAGGAAATCCTCAGAATCAGCGAAAGCGAACGCCAGCGCATCGGCTATGACCTGCATGACAACCTATGCCAACATCTCACTGGAACGGCCATTGCGGCCTTGAACGTCGAGCAGGACTTGGGCGACCTGGGGCATGAAAAAGCCGCCGCTGATGTCAGGCGCCTCGTTGACCTGGTGGAGGATGGGATTTCACTGGCGCGCGAAATCGCCCGCGGGCTGGCTCCGGTGAACCTGGAGTCTGGCGGATTGATAGACTTCTTTGAGGAACTGGCGATGACCACGCGCAACCGGCTCAAGACCGACTGCCGATTTGAATACGACGGGGCGGTGCGCACCGACGACGCGGCAACCGCGATCCATCTCTATCGAATCGCCCAGGAGGCCGTTAGCAACGCGGTGCGCCACGGCAAAGCCAGGCATGTCGTCATCCGGTTTTCGGAAGCCGGCGGCCAGGTCGTCCTCACCGTCACCGACGATGGCTGCGGGGTGGCGGCGACACCGCAGGAGGCCAGAGGCATGGGCCTGCTCATCATGAAGCACCGCGCGGCGATGATTGGCGCCAGCCTCTCGCTTGATTCCGCGCCGAACGGCGGCACGCTCGTCACCTGCAGTTTGGGAAACCCCTGTCCCCCAACCCGTTCCTAACATAATGTCTGATAGCGCGCCCGCCAAACGCCGGATCTTCCTGGTCGATGATCACCCGCTCGTATGTGAGGGGCTGACGATCCTGATCAATCGGCAGAATGACATGATGGTTTGCGGCGAGGCCGGCAACGCGCCCGAGGCGTTGCAGGCGATTGAGGCGCTGCGCCCCGATGCCGCCTTGGTGGACCTCACGCTGGAAAGCGGGTCGGGCCTCGAATTGCTCAAGGACTTGCGGGCTTGTTGTCCGCAGACCGCGCTGGTGGTGCTGTCGATGCACGATGAGGCAACCTATGCGGAACGCGCCCTGCGTGCCGGGGCCCGCGGTTATGTCATGAAACGGGAAGCGACGAAGAAGGTGGTCGCGGCGCTGCGGCAGGTGCTCGAAGGCAGGCTTTTTGTGAGTGATGCCTTCGCGCGGGCGATGACCGAAAGGATCGTTGAATTCCAAGCGTCGCAATCCGGCTCGATGCTCGCGGCCTTGAGTGATCGCGAACTGCAGGTGTTTGAAATGCTGGGGGCGGGCGCGGAGACCCGCGACATCGCCGAGTCGCTGAACATCGCGGTGAAAACCGTGCAAACCCATTGCGCGCGAATGAAGGAAAAGCTCGGGTTGAACACCTTGAACGGATTGATGCGGGAGGCGATGCGCTGGGTGGAAACCGGGCGGCCAAGGTAGGCCCCTGCGGGAGTTATACGAGTTTGCGGGCGGCGAGAGCGGCGTGAGGCCGACAGCGGCCTGTGTAAGGCTGCGCCCTACATGCGCACCGGGTTCTGGCCAATGTACAAGGGCGCTGACGCGGGTTAGATTGAGGCTGTTCGAGCCGCAGTCACCTCATGTGTAATCTGACAGATTTTTCCCAATCGCTGATGCCCCGCTGGTGGCTGTGTGTCCTTGTTGCCAGTTCGTTAGGCAGTTGTGTTTCGCAAGGCCGGGAACCCGCAACCCATGCGGCGAAATCGGCCAAGCCTGCCGCCGCCTCGCCCAAGGCGGACGTTCTGCCGCAGTCCCTGAGTCTCGCGCAAGCCCGGCGCATCGCGTTCCAGCGCAACTGGGACTTGCTTGCGGCACAGGCGAATGTCGAACTCGCCGTGGCCCAGGAGTTGGTCAGCCGGGAGTTTCCAAATCCGACGTTCAGCTACACCACCACGGGCAAGATCAGCACGGATTCGTCTCCCAACGGAACGCGCCACGGCAACGGGATTTGGGATCGCAGTTACGATTCGGTGTTTGCCGTCAACCAACTTTTTGAAATCGGCGGCAAACGCAGCCAGCGCCAAAGCTCGGCCACCCACGGCCGCCAGGCGGCCCAAGCCAGCCTCGAGGATGCGCGGCGCATTCTGGATCTGAGCCTGTGTTCCATCGGGTTGTTTGGCTGTCACGCCGACACCGATCCGGCCGCCAAGCAACACGCCGAGAACCTGCCTGCCGCGAAAGTGCAAGGCGACACCATCACCTTCCCGACGGGTTCCCCGCAGCAGGACTCGCTGTTGATAGAGACCGCGCAGCCGGTCGGAAAATCGGTGGTGCGGGTCAACGGCCACCTCGGCTGGTACGAGGAGGCCACGGTGCGTGTGTTCGCTTCCGTCGCCGGCCGCGTTGACAGGATATGCGTCCAGATCGGCCAACAGGTGCAAGCCGGCGATCCTCTGGCCCTGATAGCCTCGCCCGATTTCGGACAGGCCCAGGCGGATGCGAGCCGTGCGGCCGCCGACGAGAAGCTGGCAGCCCGGACCCTTACCCGCCTGCGAGACCTGTTAGCCCATGGCGCGGTCGCTCAAAAAGATGTGGAGGCGGGCGAGGATGACTACGCGGCCAAG
>TBL_comb47_HYPODRAFT_10007856_pt1 | contig 11083 bp, 6 predicted proteins | sample TroBogypolimnion_40_FD_10682 | JGI IMG/M metagenome (IMG submission 10682) | reverse complement strand
ACGTGCAGACTGTCATGGGCAACTACCGGTGGTCTACTGAATCAGTGGACAGGGACCGGTTGTTCTTGGAGTACTTGGGGGTTACCGGCAAATAGTGTACGCTTTATCCGACTTTCAGGATAATTAAGGACTGTCATCGTTCAGTTTGATTCGATGCCAGTGCCTTTCGAAGCCCAAAGTGCCATATTAAATAAAACTTTCCATTCCTCGCCTGGAGATTCTTTCTGTTCTTCTTTTTTGTTGATCCCAAAAATCTGCCCGGTATAGATTACGCGTCCTTTTCCGCAGACGCCAACCGTCATAACCGGTTTTCCTAATTCGTCTTTCAATAAAACTTTACCTTCAGGTCCGGGCTTGATAAAAATGTGGTCGTTGTATTCGTGTTCAAATTTTCTATCTTTTTCAAGTCCGGTTGCGGGATGCGCTTCTGTGGCTTCAAGAACACGCCGGTTTGCAAGTTGCCCGGCATAACCAGAGCAGATTTCCGGAAAAAGAGTATTCCCGAAAGCTGAACTGGAAATACGCCCCACTGCGTTATGAGAGAAGATAACCCCTCCGCCGGCATTGACAAATTCCTTGACATTTTCGCGCCAGTCTTCAGTTGTATCCCACATGTCATTGCACGCCGGGAAAATGATGACATCGTACTTCTTAAGCTCTTTTTTAGTGGGATCGTTAAATGGCTCTATTTTAATTCCAGGAATTCCTTTGAAGCTGTCCACCACTCCGCGATAAAGCCCGAGATTCATGCTATATACGCCAATCCTGAACGCTTTATATTTTTCCCGTTTCAGATATTCATTTCTTTCCCGGTGCCATCTTACGGTCGATGCGATATCCAGTTCTTTCATTACAACATTTGCGTGTTTATCGTTTTGGGCAAGATTTGCCAGCGCTTTTTTTGCCAATTCAATTTCTCTTTCAGCTTCCTCATATTTCTCTTCCGACAGCAATTCTCTTGAAAAATAATAACGGTATTTGGCTTCTGTCAAGTATCTGGCATTGAACACAAAATTCTTGACCATCTTATAATACCATATGCTTGAAGGCCTGACTTCCTTTTCCGCCTCATTTATCCAATCTAACGCTTTTTTTGAAGCTTCATATTTTGACTTGAAATAAGCCAGTGGATCGGCTCCGGTAAACTGCGACATGTTGGAAGTCACTTCGCAAGACAAGTTTTGAAGGTAAACAAGGCTCATTTTTGCAGTCGCTTTCTCTCCCCATAAAATAGCGCAAATTCTGGGCAACAGTTTCCCTGATATTTCCGGAGGAATGGAATCCAATTGGGGCATTTCTCTGTGATTTTCCGGTTGCCATCTCCAGCCGGGAGCGTCTGTGTTCCAGCAATATTCCGCGGCAACTCCAACCGCCGGCCATTGATAATTGCCTGACGAGCAAAACCAGTAAATATCTTTGTCATCAAAGAAAAAAGTCTTTGCGTAACGTCCGGCAGTGGCAAACATAATCCTTAAAGACCATGGAAAAGGCTCGTGGTAGATGAATCTGCCTTGTCTGGTTGAGTCTTTCCATTTTTCCATGTTTTCTCTTACACTTTCTCTCACGCAGAAAAATATGTTCTCAGGCACAAGCGTCGAGAGACGGTTAAGCCAGGCCTTCACCTCCGGATATTTCAAATAACCGGCGCCGTACGGATAAATAATTGCCAGCATCATTGCGTCCGGATTTTCTTCCTTCATTTTTTTCAAAATGCGATTAATAAGATTTGCGTCAGCTCCGGCCCTGTCATTGTCCCATCTCTTTTTGTCCATCGGCGTTCTATAATTCCAATTTTCCGGATTGTCGCGTTCACCGCAATCCATTGCGTGAAAGAAAAATGCGTTCGCCCCGGATTCCCTCATAAACGTTGCTGCCAAATCCCCTTTTTTATCAATAAGATCATCACGCGACCAGGTATATGCTTCCTGCAAATTTCCCAGCAACCCTTCTTCCGTCTTGTAAGGATAATAATATACGGTATAGCCGTTCATGTCTTTGGGATAAGGAGCAACTCCCACATCGAAACGTCCACCCATTACGACTCTTATGCCCCGGTCCGCGGCATATTTATAAAGAATTTTTCTTTGCGCGGCAGTTTCAAGCATGCTTTCGATAGTTCTGTAAAATCCATCGGCGGCAATCATATTGTATTTGAACAGGAATGCCTTATCTATTATTTTTTTCCCCTGCTCAACATTGCTTCCATAAACTTCAAACCCCATTCTGTATTTATAATCGGGCCAGTCCATTACCCGCGCTTTAGTTAATTCGACTCCTTCATTCCCTTTTTTAAGCATCATTGACAATGTAACGCAACCATATTGCACACCGCTCTCATCAGTGCCGGCAATTATGCAGTTCTGATTGCCGTGCTCTTCATAAAAACCGATAACATATCCTTGCCGCCTGGGCTTTTCAGGATTTCCGATTTTGGACAGATATTCTTTTAATGATTCAAACGTTCCGGCGATTATTTTATTTGTTTTATTCTTTTCATTTAAAGCTATCTCTTTATTTCCCAGTTCAACCAGTTTCAAATTTATTTCATCGACTCCAGCCTTTACGTTGGGATTCTCGAAAAGTATGGTCCATTCATCACTGTTTATTTTCAACGGCCCGCCGCCTGTTAACTTGAACTCTTTCGGACACGGCACTATTGAAAGGGCGGCTTTGTCAATTTCATTCCAACTCGCAGCGATTTGAGGATTAGGCGGTTCGCTTTCCGGAGGCAATGGTTTATAGACTATTGACTTTTCTAACGTTTTCAGGGAGGACGTTTCTTCCTGCTTAAACTCTCTTTTAGCGTATCGGGAAACTGTTATTTCATCCACCAAACCTTCAAAAGCATTCTTCCCGTTTTTATCAGAAGCAACAAAAACTGACTGCTTGATAAAAAACTGTCCCGAAGTGCCTGGATCTTTTTCCTCCCGCAATAATTTTCCGTTAAAATAATATCTGACCATGCCTTCTTCGCAATCCCTTACGAATGCCAGATGACTCCATTTGCCGATAGAATTTTCGCCGGAAAGAAAGTTGATATTCTGTTTTTCTTTTGTTCCTGAAACAAAACCAAGCCGACCGCCCGCGTAGAGATAAAACTTCCAGTAAATTCCCAAGTCTTCCTGAGCCAATATGGTCTGTTTTGCCCGCGTGTCCTGAGTCGTCGGCTTTATCCAAAGTTCAAGCGTGAAGCTTTGCCCGGGAGAAAATTGAAAAGAGGAAATATCGTCTATTTTCATTCCGCCATCACCCTTAAATAACAAAGCTTCTCCAAATTTGCCGTTTTCCGTCCAGTTTTTATATTTTCCCTTTTCATCAAATGAAAAAGATATCGCTTGGGCGGCTGTAAGCTTCAATGTAAAAATTATAAGCAAAAAGACTAATAAGAAAGCTTTTCTCATAACGTAAAAGTTCAGTCCTGAAAAATTGCTTCCACTGAAGAAAATCTGCTTTTTCTCAGGACTGGCGGTTTGATGCCGAAGTTCTTTCATTCTATCCTCTTATTCCTATACCCTGCGGCCGATTTTCATAAAAATTCCATCTCTGACGATTTTCCTGTTTTTCTGAACCTGTTGCAGTCTGATATTCAACTCAATATGAATGCACTGCTCCATTCATGACGTATCCGGCTGTCCGGAGTTCCCAGATAATATCAATTCCGCCATCGTTAGTGGCGCCGTCATTTCTGATCCCGCTCTGCAATACAGCGCCGTTTTTAACAAGATAGTTGACCCTGTTTTGATGGCGATTGGCAACATACTTGGCTTGCCACTGATTGAGGTATTCTCCATTGTTGACCGTTCCTCCGAATATCCATTCCAACTTCGTATCCCGGTCACTCCATGAATCCACTACCAGCATCATTGAGTTGTTATTTTTATAAGGTATAGTGCGAGTCGCGATATCATACAATGTAGTGGCGCTGCGATCTGTCTGCACGTCAGCGACATAGGAATTCATCGAATATCCGCGCGGGTCTTTAGCCGCGGACGGATTGATAATTCCCGCCGGACAGTGAAAAAAAATCTTAGGAGCACCGCTGTAGTAGCCTCCAACGCTGAGGAACTGGTAACCTAAATAAAGTTCTGACAATTGCCTGCTCCAGCAACGAGTGGAAGTGAGGTCGCCGGTTCTCGGGGCAATCGGGTAATAGTCCTTGTAATCATTATTATATTGACCCATCAGGAACCCGAACTGTTTGTAGTTGCTCCGGCATCCAATATCCTTCCCTTTGTCCCGTGCCTTGTTCAGAGCCGGCAGCAGCATGGCGGTGAGGATTGTTATGATGGCGATCACTATCAGGAGTTCGAGCAATGTAAAATTTTTATCTTTCATACGGACACCTCCATTATAGTTGGTTTTTGATTCATTTATGAAAACCTTTTTCCGGGAAATCTCATGTAAACAGTTTTTTTACCGAACAGCGTTCAATCAGTACGCTCTGGATCGGATGCTGCTTCGCCAATCCGATCGCGGCCTTAATGTCCAAATTACGGGTCAGCATTTCAATCAATACATTGGCGCCGACTATCCCTACTTCCCGGAAATCCGGAGAAAAGGTCGTCAGCGGCGGATTGTACCACCGCGCCATCTCGGTATCGCTCTCGGAAACGAAACTTATATCTTCCGGACAACGAATACCATGTTGAGCCAGCAGCGTCGCCATGGCACAACAGAATTGATCGGAACCCAAAACCAGTGTCGGGCGCTTTTCTTTCGGCAGTACAAGAAACTTCTCGCTGTAATACCGGGCGTACTCGAACTCGCCGTCAAACTGCGTCAAAATGGTTAACTCAAACTCCGAACGCTTTTTCGTTAACACGCCAAACTTGCAACGGACGTTTTCGCTATCCTTGGCAATCCATATGCGATGATGTCCGCGCGAGGCGCAGTAGTCCAGATACATACTGTAATCAACCGAACTGTCCCGGCTGATGGTCGGGAGGATGCGGCACAGCGGCTCTCCGCCCAGTACCACCAGCGGCAATTGCACTTCGGCGATCCGTCCGATCGCCTCTTCGCCAAGCGCTCCAGTGAGAATGCAGCCATCGATACTGCGGCGATGCAGGTTTTCCGGCATCATGAAGTTGTTGATATCCATAAGATCACAAACGACTATCTGACACTGGTAGCGCTGCTTCCGGCAAGCCTCCTCCACCCCGCACAGCATCATGCCGAAAGTTTCGTTGGCCAGCGACATCTCCGTGCAACTCGACAGCAAAAAAGCGATTTGACGTGTTTTGCGGGTCGCCAGCGACTGCGCGGAACTCAGCGGGGTGTAGTTGTGATGCCGTACGATCTCATTGATTTTATTCCGCTTTGCTTCGCTGACTTGCACATTTTCGACCTGATTGATTACCTTGGAGACAATCGCCTTATCTACTCCGACCATCTCCGCGATTTTCTTCATCGTCAGCCGTTTTCCATCGTAATCCATAATTGCAGCCTCTTAAATTCATCTCTGTCAATAATTATACGTCAACCGGTTGACCTTTGCAATAGCAAATCAAAAAAAACAGCAAAAAAAGTTTAAAATGAGTAATGGAAAAAGCACAAACTGAACCGTTTCGGCGGAACCTGCCCGGTATCAGAAACAGACTTTGTTGTCGTTGACCAGACGCTGAAGGTCGCTTGGGGAAAGTTCCTGATAGCCGTGGGGTTCCATGCTGAATGAAGCGCGGCCGCCGGAAAGTTTCGGCAGCGCGCTGCTGAAGCCGAACATTTCCGCCAGCGGCACTTCGCAGCGCAGATGCCTGGCTCCGGCAATATTGTCAATACCCTGAATCATGGCGCGGCGCGGCTGCAGATAGCCGGTGATTTCGCCAATGGTTTCCTCCGGCGCGATAATATCCAGTTTCATCAGCGGTTCCAGCAACGCGGTGCCGCCGGCAATCGCCTGCTGCAGCGCTTCCAATACGGCCCCGGCAACAGAGCCCTCGGTAGTATTTTCCGGAGCCCCCCGGATGTCCTTGACCGTCGCCTTGATATAAATCAGCGAGTAACCCAGATTGCCGCCGGTTTTCAAGCCGTTCATCAGCGTATCCTTGGCGGAATGTATCCAGCTTGCGGGAAGATTGTTTTTGCCGCGAATGTCGGCATCCACCAGGATTCCCTGCTCACAGTGTACAGGTTCCAGATGAATATCCACTTCGGTATAATATTGCGTGTCGCCCAGCGTCCGGTCAAAAATGCCGGTAACCGTGCAGGCATGCTTCAAGGTTTCACGGAAAGCCACGCGCGGTTTGCCGAAACGCGCGTCAATATGGAATTCCCTGGCGATGCGGTTGGTATTGATCTCCAGATGCAGTTCGCCCATGCCGGAAAGAATAAGCTGACCGGTATTTTCATGCCGTTTCATCTCCAGCGTCGGATCTTCGCGGCAAAGCAGTTTAAGGCAGTCATGCAGGCGGTCTTTGTCTTTGCTGGACCTGGGTTCAATCGCAATGGAAATTACCGGTTCCGGAAAATCAATCTTCTCCAGGGTCAACGGTTTAGCCGGGCTGCATAAAGTATCGCCGGTACCCGTGTTCTGCGGGCCGATGATCCCGACGATATCTCCGGGGCCGATCTTTTCCACCGCCTCGACGTTTTTGGAATATAAACGCAGGATCCTTTTTATCCTGACTCTTTCGCCGGTGCGGCTGTTCAGCACCATGTCATTAACCGCCAGATGCCCCGCATAGCTTCTCAGATACAGCAGGTCGGCGCTGCCGCCGGCAACTACTTTGAACACAAGTCCGCAGAAATTATGATCGTGAAAATCAACTTTTTCCGGCTGGCCTGTTTTTAAACAGTTGGCCATGCAGAAACGGCGGTCTTCCGGGCTGGGCAGATAATCAATAATCGCGTCCAGCACCGGCTGTACGCCGATATTGCGCTTGGCCGACCCGGCGAATACCGGACACAGTTTCCCGGCAATGACCTGCTTGCGGATTTCCAGGCGAAGCAAGTCATCCGGAATCACTTTTTCTTCAAGATAATATTCGGCGATCGTATCGGACAAATCAGCCACTGCGGCGATCAGTTTTTCCCTGGCGGTATCGCATTCCGCAACCATTTCGCCGGGAATCTCTTCCTCCTGAACTATTGCTCCGTCGTCACCGGTAAAACGCAGCATTTTCATGCGGAGCAGATCAATCACGCCGGAGAACGTTGATTCATCGCCGACCAGCAGTTGAAACGCGGCAGCTTTGACCGCGGGGAATTTGGCGGTGATCTCATCTAATGTCCTGCTGAATGACGCGCCGAGCCGGTCAAGCTTATTGATAAAGGCGATCCTGGGCACATGATAATGCTCGGACTGCCTCCAGACTTTTTCGCTCTGCGCCTCGACCCCTTCCACACCGCTGAAAATTACGACCGCGCCGTCAATGACCCGGACCGAACGTTCCACCTCGGCGGTGAAGTCAATATGGCCGGGAGTGTCAATCAGATGAATCAAACCGGCGGCATGGGGCGACTTCCAGTCGAACGAGGCGGCTGCGGCGACAATCGTAATCCCGCGGTTGCGCTCTTCTTCGAGGTAATCCAGCACGGTAGTGCCGCTGTCAATGTCGCCGATGCGGTAAGTTTTCCCGGAATAGTAAAGGAATCGTTCAGAAAGAGTGGTCTTGCCCGCGTCAATGTGGGCAATGATCCCGATGTTCCGGATGTTATCCAGCGATATGCTTTCTGACATGATATATACCCTCGATATTGAACTGGCGAATCGCGAAAATATTGAAAATCAGAAAATTACTTTTTGCTGAACCAGCGCCAGAACTGCCACCATTTGCGCGCCGGAACTGCCGGGGCGGCCGGGGCTTGTTTGGGCTTGTTGGTCTGGGTGGAACGCGCCGGTTTCGCCGTAGCGGTTTCAAGCGGGTTTTCTTTGGCGTATTTCGGAACTATATTATCAACCGTGCCGAACCCGAAGGCATCGTCGATCTTAGGCATCATCCCGATATTGGAGCGGGAAAGCTTGACCGTATTGGTCACTGCCGGGGGCGCCTGCATTACTTCATCGGCGGTCTCCAGTTCCGGATTGGATTCGGGCTGTGCTTCCGCCGCCGGAACTTCTTCATATCCTTCCGCGGGGGCTTCCTGGGGCTGCTCGGCAGCCTGCTGTTCTTCCGCCGCGGGATCTTCGAATTGAACATAGGGATACGTGGCGTGAACTTCAGACTCGCGTCCCGGAATCGGGGCCGGCACCGCGAAAATGGAAGCGCAGACAGCACATTCCACAAGCTGTCCGGACATCTCAACCGGCACTTCATACACGGTCTGACATTTGTAACATTGAACCTGCAATATTTCCGCCATAGAAACCTCAAGCGGCCGCAACCGCATTTAAAGTTGAAACTTTGACTATTTTCATAAATACTCAAAAGAAATCTTTAATCTACAATTTACCTCAAAATATGTCTTTGGCAAACTCATTGCGGATTAAAGTTTAAATAATTTTAATGCACAGAGTCAATTGCAAAACTCAGGTTTTGCAGGAATTCAGAATTCAGAATCCAGAATTCAGAATGAAATTCAAATTCAAATCCGGATTTATTCTGACTGCTGACTACTGAATTCTGACTACTTTTGCAATTACCTCCACAGACAGAAATTCAATATGCATTAAAGTAAAACAGGCCGGATTGCTCCGGCCTGAAAAATCACGGATACTTAATCGTTCATTTCCTGGAACTTGCTGCTTTTGTTGCGTTTGCGTTCCAGTTCACTCAACAAGGCCTTGCGCAGACGGATGTTCTTCGGAGTGACCTCGACCAGTTCGTCCTCTTCGATATATTCGAGGGCTTGTTCCAGACTGAGGATTTTAGCCGGCGCTATCTTCATGTTACGGTCGGAACCGGCGGCGCGCATATTGGTAAGCTGCTTGGCTTTCTGAACGTTGACGACCAGGTCGCCTTCCTTGCAGTGTTCGCCGACAATCATGCCTTCGTAAGTCTCTTCGCCGGGTTCAATAAAGAACGTGCCGCGAAGCTGGAGACCGTCAATCGCGAACGGCACGGCTCTGCCCTGGGCCATACTGACCAGCGTGCCGTTATTACGGCGCGGAATATCGCCTTTATACGGCGTGTATTCGATGAACCGGTGGGACACGATGGCTTCCCCGGCGCTGGCGGTGAGCGCGCGGCTGCGGAAACCGATCAGGCCGCGGGTCGGAATATGAAATTCGATCAACTGACGGTTGCCGCGGGATTCCATGTGGATCATTTCGCCTTTGCGGATACCGGCCAGTTCAATCAGTTTGCCGGCGGATTCGTCCGGCACGTCAATCGTCAATATTTCCAGCGGTTCGCATTTTACCTCGTCAATCGTCTTGAAGATCACATGCGGACGGGACACCGACATTTCGTAACCTTCGCGGCGCATCGTCTCCACCAGAATGGAGAGATGGAGCAGGCCGCGGCCGCTGACCTTGAATGCGTCGTTGCCGAATGTCTCCACCCGCAGCGCCACATCGCGTTCAGTTTCTTTGAACAACCGGTCACGGAGATGGCGGCTGCTGACAAATTTGCCTTCACGGCCGTAGAACGGGGAATCGTTTACTCTGAAGACCATGGACACGGTCGGTTCGTCAATGCTGATATTGGGCAGCGCTTCCGGATTTTCGGTATCGGCAATGGTATCGCTGATGTCAATGTCCGTAATGCCGGAAATACCGCAGAGGTCGCCGCAGGTCACGGTGTCGGTATCGCGGCGGGTGAGCCCGTCAAACACGAACATCTGCTTGATAAGCGCCGGCTTGGAGGAGCCGTCACGTTTGATAATGGTCAGCGGCTTGCCTAAAGACAGCGTGCCGCGATAAACGCGCCCGATGCCGATACGTCCGACATAATCGGAATAATCGAGGGTGGCCACCTGCATCTGGACCGGGCCTTCAACCATCCTGGGGCCGGGAATGTATTTAACAATCGCGTCCATCAGCGGAACCATCGAATCGCGGGGATCGCTCAGGGAATAGGCTACCCAGCCGGATCTGCCGCTGGCGTATAATACCGGGAAGTCGAGTTGCTCTTCAGTAGCGTCGAGTTCACAGAAAAGATCGAATACTTTGTCATGGACTTCTTTCGGGCGGGCATCCGGTTTGTCGATCTTGTTGATGATGACAATCGGTTTCAGGTTCAGTTGCAGCGCTTTGTCCAGCACGAAGCGCGTCTGCGGCATCGGGCCTTCCGCCGCGTCAACCAGCAGCAATACGCCGTCAGCCAGTTTCAATACGCGTTCCACCTGGCCGCCGAAATCGCTGTGGCCGGGGGTGTCAATGATATTGATCTTGATATCCTTGTAAACGACACTGATATTCTTTGCGAGAATGGTAATCCCGCGTTCGCGTTCCAGGTCGTTGCTGTCGAGAAAACATTCATGAAATTCCTGGTTCGCGCGGAACAGTTTGGACTGCTTTATTATTTCATCTACCAGCGTTGTCTTGCCATGGTCGACGTGGGCGATGATTGCTACGTTTCTGATATCCTGCATAATTTCCTTCAAATCTCTCACGTAAAATTGTTTTTTTATTCTACAAACCGGATAATATAGCACTCTTTTTGAATTATACATCACCTGTATTCAAAATTTTCACAACATTCTAATATTAAGGAAAAAGCGCGGAGAAAATCTGAACAGCCGGAAGTCATTTTTAACCACAGAGACACAGAGGCACAGAGAAATCCTTTTTTAAAATTGTTTGTTTTACGAACAACTCCGAGACTATGGACACCCGTTGAGCACAACCGCTTTCTATTTTGCTTTCCCCGTTTTATAATTTTCAATTTTCAATTTTCCACTTTCAATTATTTACCCCACTCCGAGACTTTGGATAGCCATTGAGCACAATGTATTTTGCTCCAATCTTTTGCTTTCCCCGTTTTATAATTTTCAATTTTCAATTCTCCACTTTCAATTATTTACCGCACTCCGACACTTTGGATAGCCACTGAGCACAACCGCTTTCTATTTTGCTTTCCCCGTTTTATAATTTTCAATTTTCAATTTTCCACTTTCAATTATTTACCGCACTCCGAGCCGTTGGAGACCACTTCAGCACAACACTTTTCAATTTCGACAAACATTCTGGACATTCTGGACA
>TBL_comb47_HYPODRAFT_10007854_pt1 | contig 11084 bp, 8 predicted proteins | sample TroBogypolimnion_40_FD_10682 | JGI IMG/M metagenome (IMG submission 10682) | reverse complement strand
GTTTTCCAAGCATTGGAAACGGGAACCACGACTTTTTCCAATGCTTGGAAAAACCACATGGTTCCGTTTCCAATGCTTGGAAAACTTTATCCATGTCGTCCGGCGTCAACTATTTTTCACGTGTGGCACGGGCGTCCCGCCCGTGAGCGACGTTTCACGGGCCGGAGGCCCGTGCCACAGGAGTTCCGCGGTTCCTTGTTCGCTATTCGATATTCACTCCGGCGCGGCGCGTGTCTCAAGTGTCGAGCGCGTTGTCGGCGAGGATGGACTGCGTGGAGGCGAGGCGCAGGAATTGGTGCTGGAATTTTTGCGAGCGGCGGTAGGTGCGCTGGTCCACGTAGCTGGCGCCGCGCTCGCAGGCGTCCTTTTTTTCGCTGCGCGCGACGGGCGCGACGCCTTGGGAGATGAGCGTGATGGCGCTGGCGTGGAAGAGATAGCGCGAGAGCGTGAACGCGGAGAGCGCGCGGATGCGCCGACCGGCGCGCACGAGCTGTTCGTTGACGCCGCACGTGATGTCGAGTGGGTTGGTGGTGCCGAACTGGCAGCCGAGCGCGCGGAAAGTCGCGGTTTCGTAGAGCGCGCAGAAGGAGCGCAACGCGGGCACGCCGGGCGCGAGTGCGCGGGTGCGCAGGTGTTGCAGCAGCGCGGAGGGCAGCCAGAGCGGCGTGCGCACCGGGACGCGCTGGTGGCGCGGGCCGACGGCCGCGTAGCCGCTGCGCGCGAGGTCGAGCAAGTGTTCGAGCCAGCCGGGGTGATGCACGTAGGTGTCGGAATGCATCAGTAAAAAGTATGGCGTGGTGACGAGCGGCACGGCGGCATTGAGCGCTTCGTAGTGCGCCTTCCAGAAATGGTTCTCGACGCCGGTGGTGACGAGCTCGATCCAGCGGACCGAGCGGAGATAAGCGAGCGAGGCATCCTGCGAGCCGTTGTCGAGCACGCGCACGAGGCAGGGTTGGGCGGTGAAGCGGCGGAGCGAACGCAGGCAGAGCTTGATGGAATCCAGCGTCTGAAAGTGCGGAATCAAAATGGTGACCGCGGCGTTTTCCGTTGTGGCCATGAACTGGGTTGTCCTTTCGCGGCGACAGCATAAGCAAAGTTCGCGGCGCCGAAAGCTTTTTTCCTGCGGCGGGAAAGCCGTGAAGCCATTCGCGCGGCTTGCCTTCCGGGTGGGTTCGTGGTAGGTGAAACGCCCTGTGAATACATGGTTTTTACGCAAGCCGAACGGCGAAATCTACGGGCCGGTGGAGCAGGGGGAATTGGTGCGCTGGGCGAGCACCGACCGCGTTGCGCCCGATGACGAGATTTCTTCCGACCGCAAAGAGTGGCTCTCCGCGGCGAAGATGCCCGGGCTCAAACTCAACTGGATGATCGAATGGCCCGACGGCCATCGCGCCGGTCCCTATCACGTCAGTTCGCTCGGCGAGATGCTTGCCGATGGCGAACTCGACGGCAACGAGATGGTGCGGCATGTGCATACGCAGCAGGCGGCCTCGCTGCTGGAGACGCTGCGCGCGGGCTTGCAGTCCGGCGAATTACATCTGGGCGAAGGTACGCTGACCGCGGCGCTGTGCGGCATGATGCGCGTGCAGACCGACGAAGCGCTGGCCGGCGCGAATCTGGCGTCCAACGCCGTAGCGCCGCCGGTGCAACCCGCGCCCGTCGTGGTGGCGCAGCCGGTCGTGGCGCAAGAGACGAAGGCAAAAACGGTGGTGGTCGCGGAGCCGACGCCGGCACCCGCCGCGCCGCAGCCGGAGCAGACGGCCGCGTTGCAAGAAGCGCAGGAGCAGTTGCAGGCGGCGCGCGCTGATGTGCAGACGCTCACCGCCGCCAAGGCGGCACTCCAAAAAACGTTGGACGCGAAGCAGCGCGAACTTTCCGAACGCGAAACTGCCGTGCGTCAGCACGAGCAGAACGCCAAGAAACTTCAGACCCAACTCTCCGAGGTCGAGAAGAAGCTCTCCTCCGTAGGACCGCAAGCCGAACAGCAAGCGACCGCGCTCAAGCAGGCGCAGGAGCAGTTGCAGGCGGCGCGTGCGGAGGTGCAAGCGATCTCCGCCGCCAAGGACGCGCTCCAGAAGACGCTGGACGCCAAGCAGCGCGAAGGCGAGCAGAGCGCCAAGACTTTCCAGACGCAGTTGGCCGAAGGCGAAAAGAAACTCGCCGCCGCCACCGCGCAGGCCGGTCAGCAGGCGACCGCGCTGAAGCAGGCGCAGGATCAGTTGACGTCCGCGAACGCCGCCACCGCGGCGGCGGTCAAACAACGCGACGTTTTACAAACGCGTATCGGCGAAGCCGAAGGCGCGCTGGTGCGGCTCACCGAAGAGCGTAAGAAGAGCGAAGACGCTTTGCGCGCCGAGGCGCGGACGCTCGCCGCCGCCAAGGACGCGTTGCAAAAGACGCTGGATCTCAAGTTGACGGAAGTGGCCGCCGCCGCCAAGCGTAGCGCCGACCTGGAAGCCGAACGCGCGGCGCTGGTCAAGCAACGCGAAGCGCTGCAAAGCGAGCGCGATCAGAACACGAAGAATTTCCAGGCGCAGCTCGCCGAGAGCGAAAAGAAACTGGCCGCCGCCACCGCGCAGGTCACACAGCAGACCGCGGCCCTCAAGACGGCGCAGGAGCAACTCGCGGCGAAGCAGACGCAACTCGATGCTGCGACGAAGCGCGGAACCGAGCTGGAAACCGAACGCGCGGCGCTGACCAAGCAGCGCGATGCGGTGCAGGCGGAGCGCGAGCAGAACGCGAAGAATTTCCAAGCGCAACAGGTCGAGAGCGAAAAGAAACTCGCCGCCGCCACCGCGCAGGTTACGCAGCAGGCTGCCAACCTCAAGACGGCGCAGGAGCAACTCGCGGCGAAACAAACGCAACTCGACGTCGCGACCAAGCGCGGAACCGAATTGGAAGCCGAACGCGCGGCGTTGACCAAGCAGCGCGATGCGTTGCAGGCGGAGCGCGAGCAGAACGCCAAGACTTTCCAGACGCAGTTGGCCGAGAGCGAAAAGAAACTCGCGGCCGCCCAGAAGCAGGCGCAGGAACAGCTCGCGGCAAAGCAAACGCTGCTCGACGCGGCGACGAAGAAGTCCGGCGAGTTGGAGACCGAACGCGCGGCCCTGACCAAGCAACGCGATACGCTGCAGAGCGAGCGCGATCAGAGCACGAAGAATTTCCAGGCGCAACTGGCCGAGGGCGAAAAGAAATTCGCCGCCGCCACAGCGCAGATTGCGCAGCAAGCCACGGCGCTCAAGCAGACGCAGGAACAACTCGCGACGAAACAAACGCAGCTCGACGCGGCGACGAAGAAAATCGGCGAGCTGGAGAAGCTGGCCGAGGAGCGGAAGAAGCTCGCGGAGCAGGCGCGCAGCGAGGCGCAGGCCGCCGTTGCCGCGCGGGACACCGCACAAAAAACGTTGGAAGGTGTCCGGCGCGAATTGGAAGACACTGGCAGCAAGCTGGCCGAGCGCGATTTCGCATTGCGGCAGTCGCAGCAGCAGCAGCACAAGCTCGAAGATCAACTGGTCGGGGCCGAGGCCGCGCTCGCCGATGCGGAAGAACGCCGGGATCGCGCGGAATCCGCCATCGTGGACGCCGAGTCCGCGCTGGAGGCGGAGCGCGAGCGGGATATTCTCAAGCGCGCCTCGTTGCAGTCGGAACGCGACAACGCCGTCGAGCGCGCCGAGGAGCGCGGCCGTTTCTGCGAGGAAATTTCTGCCGAGAAGCGGCGCATGGAGCAGCAACTGCGCGCCGAGTTGAAACAGGCGCAAACCTCGCGCGACGAGGCGCTGAAAACGTTGGCCGATGGCCAGCGCGAGTTGGAGACGGGTCGCCGTCGCGCGGCGGAGGCCGAGGAAGTCTTGCGCAAGCAGCAGAGCGACGCCAAGGCGGCGCAGGAGCGGCTCGCCGATGTCGCCGCGCAGGTGACCCGGGCGCAGGCCGCGCAAAAACAGGCCGAGACCGACCTCCAACGCAGCCGCGAAACCCAGCAACGTCTGGAAAAAGAATTACAGCAGGCGCAGTCCGCGCAACGCCAGGCGGAGTCCGCGCTGCAACCGGCGCGCGATGTCCAGAAGCGACTGGAAAAAGATTTGCAGCAGGCGCAAACCGAGCGTCAGCGGCTGGATGGCGAAGTGCAGCAACTGCGCCGCGATCTGGAAGCCGCCCGCAAAGGTGCGAAGGCGACGCCCGCTCCCGCTCCGGCACCCGCGCCAGTGGCGACGCCCTCGCTCGCGCCCGCTCTCGCGCAGGCCACCGCGCAGGCCGAAAAAGCCGCCGCGGAGTTGCGGCGCGCGAACGACGAGGCGCAGCAGGCGCGCGAGTCGCGGCAGCGTCTGGAAACGGAATTACGTCAGACCAACAGCGACCGGCAGCGCCTCGAAAGCGATCTGCGCGGGCTGCGTCAGGAAATGGAAAACTGGAAGCAGCGCGCGCTGGCGCAACCGGGCGCAGCGCCCGTGCCCGTCGTGCCACCACCAGCAGCCGCGAAAAAAGACGAGCCGGAAGAACCGGTCATCCGGCCCATCCAGCGCCCCGCGCCTTCGTCCGATCTCTACTGCCTGCCGCCGCGCAAACTGCGCGACGATTTTTAGCCGCCGCCCTCGCGACCCGGACACCTCATGGCCACGGACAAAAAAAGTTCCCTCCCGGATTTCGTCGTGCCTGCGCGTCCCGCCACCGGCACGCCCACCGCGCTGATGATGCCGGGCGAAGGCCAGGATCCCGGCATCAAACATCTGTGCGAGCACTACCAGGCTATCGTCAAAGCGCAAGCGATTTTCTATCCCGTTGCCTACCGCTTCCCGCGCGAACTCGGGCGCGGCCGGCAGGGCATCGTCTACCTCGGCCTCCGGCAGGGCGCGCGCGGCTGTGTCACGCGCCACGCAATCAAGCTCTTCGATCCGGGCATCTACTCGACGCCGGAAAAATATTGGACCGACATGGGCCGCATCGCCGCCCAAACCTCGAAGCTGCAGCTCGTCAAGAACCCGAGCCTCGTCGCGCCGGACATCTACGAGGAGAACAACGGCATCGGCTATTTGCAGATGGAGGTCGTGGACGGCGTCAGCCTGCGCTATCTCCTCGACGGCGCGCACCTCGAGGTGGTCAAGGCGCGCAGCACGAAAGAAGAGTGGGCGCGCTTCACCGATGTCGTCTTCCGCGTGGACCGCGGCCGCATCCGCATCCAGCCGGGCGTGGCCCTCTACATCATGCGGCAGGCGCTGCGCGGCATCGAAGCGCTGCACGACGCCGGCTTCGTGCATTCGGACATCAAGCCCGCGAACATCATGATTGACCGGCAGGGTTACGTCCGCCTGATTGACTACGGTCGCGCGGTGCTCATCAACGAACGCGTGACGATCCTCTTCGGCACACCGCTCTATATGGCGCCGGAAATCCACCGCCGCGAAGCCAGCCTGATCCAGTCCGACATCTACGGCGTCGGTCTCGTCGGCCTCGAAATGTTGCGCGGCGATACCGGCATCAAGCCGGATCTTGAGGAGCGCGCGCTGCTCGAGGCCAAGGAAAAATTGCCGGGCCGTCTCATGACGCTGCTGCCGGACTACGTCCGCCAGAACGCGCAGTTCGTCGTGCTGCTGCAACGCTTTCTCGACCCGCAGCCGCGCTGCCGCTACGCCAACGCGACCGAGGCCGAGGTCGGCAGCGAAGGTTTGTTGCAGGTGCACCGCCAGCTCGTGCAGCTTGGCAAGGACGCGGAATACGGCCGCGAACTCGAAGCCTACCTCGCCAAGCTGCCGTTCCCGATCAACGAGACCGAGCCCTCCACGCCGCCCAGCAGCGCGAAGCTGGCCCATTCATGAAAAAAGTTTATTCCATCACCACGCGCGTCGGCGACCGCGGCACCACGCGCACGCTCGGCGGCGAGACGCTCTCCAAGAGTTCGCCGCGCATCGAGGCGTGCGGGCAGGTGGATGAACTCGTCAGCGCCCTCGGCCTCGCGCGCTCCAGCGCCGCGCGCGGCAGCGCGCTCGATACGCAGTTGCAGGAATTGCAGCGCGCGCTGTTTTCCTTCGCTGCGGAAATTTCCGCGGGCGTCGCGCACGCCGCCGCGCTGCCGCAGCGGCTCGACGCCCAGGCGGTGCGGAAGATGGACGCGCTCCGTAAGCGCCTCGAAAAAAATGTCGAGCCGATGCGCGACTTCATCGTACCCGGCGAAAGCCTGCTCGGCGCGCAGCTCGATTTTGCGCGCACGGTCTCGCGCCGCTGCGAGCGCGCGGTCGTCACGCTCGCCGACCGCCACGAATTTTCCAACCGCCACGCGTTCATCTGGCTCAACCGCCTCTCCGACGTGCTCTGGCTCCTCGCACGTCAGGCCGAGGGCCACTCGCGGCCGCTGCACGAAGGGCACCCGTGAACACCGCGGCGCTGCAAGCGGCGGGCTGCGCCATCCTCGAACGCGAACCGCTCTCCAACCACACCACCTTCCAACTCGGCGGCCCGTGCAAACTCTTCATCGGCTGCGCGACGCCGGAGCAGTTGCAACTGGCCGTTGGCGAACTGCATCGCGTCGGCGAAAAATTTGAACTGCTCGGCGGCGGCTCGAACGTGCTCGCGTCCGACGCCGGTCTGACCTGTGCCGTCCTCTGCTATCAATCCGCGGAGCCGCTCATCGGGCACGCGCACGGCGTGCTCACGGTCAGCGGCAGTACGCTGTTCGACGACATCGCCGCCTACGCCGCGCGCGCCGGGCTCGGCGGTATGGAAATGTTCAGCGGGATTCCCGGCACGCTCGGCGGCGCGATCGCGGGCAACGCCGGTGCCTATGGCCAGCACATCGGCGACGTGGTCGAGTCCGTGATGCTGCTCGACCGCGCGGGCCGCGCGCGACAGGCCGTGCAAGCCGAAATGCATTTTGCCTATCGCAGTAGCGCGCTCCACGTGAGCGGCGAGATCGTCAGCAGCGCGCGCCTGCGCCTGCACACCGGCGATGCCGCCGCCATCGCGCACCAGCGCCACGAGTGCCTGGCGGTCCGCCAGGAAAAACATCCGCAGTGGCGCACGACGCCGACAGCGGGCAGTTTTTTTCGCAACGTCGCACCCACCTCCGCCGCCGGGAAGCGTCAGGCCGCCGGCTGGTTTCTGGAGCAGGCCGGTGCGCTGGAGATGCGCAACCATGGCGCATGTCCGTTTGGCAAACACGCCAACATCATCATCCGCGACGGCCCGTGCAGCGCGCAAGACGTGCTCGACCTTTCCCGCCGCATGGCCGCCGCCGTCGCCCGGAAATTCGCCATCACTCTCGAACGCGAAGTCCGTCTCCTCGGCCCCTTCGACTGACTTTCCGGTAGAGACTTTTCCAAGCATTGGAAAAGGGAACCACCAGTTTTTCCAAGCATTGGAAAAAGGAAGCGTAAAGTTTTCCAATCCTTGGAAAAAACAACGCAGGCCGTTTCCAATGTTTGGAAACGTACGCAGGCGTTGCGTTGGGGCGGGGGTTTTGAGATAGTCCGCGGGCCTGATGAAAAAACTTTTCCAGAGTGTGGTGGCGTTGGCGGCGCTGGGCGCGATGAGCGCGGGCGCCGTCGTGGCCGACCGTTACGCGGCGCAGGTCAACAACCGCGTCATCACCGTCAGCGATGTGCTCGGTTCGCTGGGGCCGCTGCGGCAGCGGTTGATGGATACGTATTCCGGCGCGGAGCTGGAAAAGAAAATGGAAGAGGCCTATGCGAAGCAGCTCGACGCGCTCGTGGAGCGCGCGCTGATGCTGGAGGAGGCCAAGCGGCAGGAGCAGAAACTGCCGGAGCAGGTGGTGGATGGGCGCATCAACGAAATCATCCACGACCGTTTCAATAACAACCGTACGGCGTTCTTCGAGGCGCTGACGGAGGAGCGGCTGACGCTCGACGAGTGGCGCAAGGAAGCGCGCGATTTCATCACCGTGGCCCTGCTGCGGCGGAAGGAAGTGGGCGAGAAGGTGGTCGTGACGCCGGGCGATGTGCAGGCGCTGTATAAAATCCGGCAGGCCAGTTTCCAGACGCCGGAGAAGGTGCATGTGCGGGCGCTGATGCTGCGCGGTTTTGCCGCGAACGCAGAGCAGCAGGCGGGCGAGCTGCGCAAGCGCTGCGTCGCGGGCGAAAAATTCGAGGACCTCGCGCGCGAATTTTCCAAGGGCTCCGGCTCCGAAAAGGGCGGCGAATGGGGCTGGCAGCAGCCCGGCGAACTGCGCAAGGAACTGCGCGTCGCCGTGGAAGCGTTGCAGCCGGGACAGATCAGCCCGGTGCTGAAAATGGATGACGATTTTTATCTGCTCAAACTCGAGGAACGCCAGGCCGCGAGCAGCAAAGTGCTCGAAGCCGTCTACGCCGAACTGGAAGGCGATTTGCGGCAGAAGTCCGCCGAACGCATCCACAAGGAATGGATCAAGCGGCTCCGCCAGAAATTTTTCGTGAAGCTGTTCCCGCTGAACTGACGTATGAGCAGGCCCCTTCGCATCGGCATCACGCTCGGCGACCTCAACGGCATCGGGCCGGAAGTGGCGCTCAAGGCGGTGCAGCAACTCGGCGCGCAGCGCGGTGTGCAGTTCGTTCTCATCGGTTCCCCCAACGCCATCGCCGCGCTCCCTGCGCGTCCGCAGCAAGCGCTGCTGTGGGATCCCACGCCGCATATCGCGCCGCGCCTCACGCCCGGCCGTGTCACCGCCGCCGCCGGCCGTGCCGCCGCGGCGTGGATTTATTTTGCCGTGCGCGGCTGCCAGACCGGGCTGCTCGATGCGCTCGTCACCGCGCCGATTTGCAAGGCAGGTTTCGAGCGCGCGGGCATCCACTTTCCGGGCCACACCGAAATGCTCGCGCGGCTCACCGGGACGAAGCGGTTCGCGATGCTGCTGTTCGGCGGGCCGCTGCGCGTCGTGCTCGCGACGCGCCATCTGCCGCTGGCCAAGGTCGCGGGCGCGCTCAAGCGCGCCGAACTCGCCGACACGATCCGCCTGACGAGCGAGGGGCTCGCGTGGATGGGCTTGAAGCAGCGGCGCATCGCGGTATGCGGACTCAATCCGCACGCGGGCGACGGCGGCCTGCTCGGCGACGAAGAGGCGCGGATCATCGCGCCCGCCATGCGCGCCGCGCGCCAGCGGGGCGTACAACTTTTTGGCCCCGTGCCCGGCGACACGGTTTTTCATCAAGCCGTCGCCGGCCAGTACGACGCAATTGTCGCGATGTACCATGACCAAGGACTCGGCCCGCTGAAGATGCTCGCGTTCGATACGGGCGTGAACCTGACGCTCGGCCTGCCGCTCGTGCGCACGTCGCCCGATCACGGCACAGCCTTCAACATCGCCGGGAAAAATTGCGCCAACCCGGCGAGCATGGTCGCCGCCATCGAGTGGGCCATCCGCCTTGCGCGCCGACGGAATCCATGGACATGAAACTCACGAAGCCCTCGGATGTGCGCGCGCTGCTCGCGGCGATGGATTTCCATCCGAGCCGCGTGCTCGGACAGAATTTCCTGATTGATGCGAACATCCTGAACATCCTGTTCGACGCCGCCGCGCTCGCGCCCACCGATGCCGTGCTCGAAGTCGGTCCCGGCCTCGGCGTGCTGACGGAAGGTTTGATCGAGCGCGCGGGCCGTGTTGTCGCGGTGGAAAAAGACAGCCGGCTGTTCGAGTGGCTACAAAATAATTACATCGCGTCGCCCAAGATTGCGCTGATCCACTCCGATATTCTCGACGTGGATCTCGCCCCGCTGCTCGCGGGCGGCGTGAACAAGTGTGTCGCGAATCTGCCGTATGCGGTCGCCAGCCGTTTCCTCGTGGAACTGATGGGCGCGGAGCACGCGCCGGAGCGGATCGTCGTCACTGTGCAATTGGAAGTGGCCGAGCGCCTCGCCGCCGCGCCGAGTACGCACGACTACGGGCTGATCAGCGTGCTCGCCCAACTCGACTACAACGTCAGCATCCACAAACGGATCAGCCCCTCGTGTTTCTGGCCGCAGCCGGAAGTGACCTCGGCGATTTTGCTGATGGTGCGGCGCGAGCAGCCGCTGGTCGCAGTGGGCGATCGCGTCGCGCTACTGCACCTGCTCAAACTCTGCTTCTCGAAACGCCGGAAGCAACTCGGCGCGACGTTGCGCGGCGCAGGCTTTGCGGATGCGGAAAAAATTCTCGCCGAACTCGAACTTGCCCCCGCGCTACGCCCCGAAAATCTTTCGCCTGCCGACTGGGCCCGCTTGAGCAGCCGCCTCGGCTGAACTTTCCGCCCGCGCTCTGCTTCACGTTGTGTCGCACGCGACGCACTTTTCGCCGGGCGGGGCCCGGCTCCTACCTGCGGGATCACCGCGAACGGGGAGTTTTCCAAGCATTGGAAACGGGAGCCCCAACTTTTTCCAAGCCTTGGAAAAACTCGCGTTGCCCTTTTCCAATGCTTGGAAAACGATCTGTCCGATCCGGGAGAAAGTAGTCCTCACGCTCCGCGTGAGGCTAGTGGAGGAGAACGCTACCGCAAATCGGAAATCATAAATCGGAAATCGTAAATTTGTCGGAGGCTGACTTGCGCTGCGTTAGCGCGCGTCTCTCTACAACGCTTATTTCGCGCCACTCTTCGCGAGCCCTTCCATCACCGCGCGCAGCTTGGCGCGGAGCGCGGCCTGCTGGTAGGGTTTCTGGAGGAAGCCGGCGTAGCCTACGCCGGCGATGTTGCACGTCACGGAATTTTCGTCGTAGCCGCTGCACATGATGATCGGGATGCCGGGCTTGATTTTCTGGAGCGCGTTGAACACTTCCTCGCCATCCATGTTCGGCATGGTCAGGTCGAGGATGACGGCGTGGATCTCGTCGCGCTGCGCTTGCAGCAACGTCATGGCGGCGGGGCCGTCGGCGGCGGCGAGGGCGCGGAAACCAAGTTTCTCCAACATGCGCTGGCCGAGGTCGCGCACGGGCTCTTCGTCCACCAGCAGGATCGTGCCGTGTCCATGCCACGCGCCGGCAGCGGGCGCGGTCGCGCCTTTGGCGGACGGCGGCGCGATGGGGAGGAGGACGCGGAAGGTGGTGCCGACGCCGGGTGCGCTCTCCACATGGATCGCGCCGCGGTGGAGACGTACCGCGCCGAGCACGGCGGCGAGGCCGAGCCCGCGACCGG
>TBL_comb47_HYPODRAFT_10007853_pt1 | contig 11084 bp, 9 predicted proteins | sample TroBogypolimnion_40_FD_10682 | JGI IMG/M metagenome (IMG submission 10682) | reverse complement strand
GACGAAATCGTCGAGTATCTTTTTCAAGCCATTGATACCCTTCCGGCAGAAATAGCTCTAGACGTGAAAAATACAACCCAGACCATCCAGATCAGTTCGGCTACTCCTTCTGTATTTGAATTTTTAAAGACCATGTATCCGAAGGTGCAACTAAACGTGGTAGAAAAAGACTATGATCCTTCCTTATTACTTTTTACAGATCACGCGTTGGAAAAAACGTCCATCACGGTCTTTGATTTTTCGTTCTATAATCAAAAGACCGCTCAATTTGAACTAGGTCTTGGTAAAACCCAAGACGGGGTCCTGATCCACCCCATCGATACTTCCAATGACTTAAACATCCTGCGTGAACACTATCCCGTACTTTTATCGAATGAAGAGACTATTATGCCCTATGCGTTAGGCTACACCGATAGCTTACAGAGTCTTCAACTGTTTTTGGCTGTCCTGGGGAACGATACAAAGGTACCTGTTCTTGATTTGTACTTGCCTGCTGCTGCTTATCCGTTGCTTCATTTAATAAATTTCGTACCAATTTCTAAACTGTTTTCAACCATTATCATCCACGAAGAAGACAAGACACGTCGTCCAGTGACCGTGTCCGATACGGGACGGACCTTACGCATCAAATTGATGAAAAGCGTTCCACCTCCCGTTTCTTTGGGTGTGAGACACATTCTCATTGATCAAGTAAAGGGTCCCAAAAGCATGATGGATAACACCCAGACGATTATCGATACATTGACGACTTTCCATGACATGAAAGTATGGACGTCGTACGGAACGGCATTTTTCACAAACCTAGAGGCATACACCCATCATGGATCCATCAAAGACCAGTTGTCGTGTTTCCAGTACAAAAAGCCATTACTAGAATTCAAGGAGAACGTGCGAGAAGAAATGGACACGATCATGAAATTCGGCATGGTACTAGATCAGATCAAAGACGTGCTAGAAGTGGTTTCTTCTGATAAAAGCGAAAAGCACCTCCACTTGCTACAAAAATTGAACGAAATGAACTAGACAAATATTTTTGGTACTAAAAAGTACCAAAAATTATACGCTTGGTTTAACAGTAGTTTCGACATAGTCATTGTATTTTTTTAGAGTTTTTTCTGGTGTAATATGATATTCATCATGTGTAGTACAGAGGACACCTAATAATTTTTCAAGTCTATCAGTAATATTCTTAAGAGGTACTCCTGTGACAATCTCGTGTCCATTAGGATTGATTTCTGTATCATACATCATCTTGAAGTTCTTTTCGATCAGAATAGCATCTTTAATAAACAATAAAAAACGAACCTTTAGTCGAGGCCAAAGTGTACGATGACTCTGTAGACGTTTATCGATCGTATTATTTTTTTGGTCTACACTAGTTCCTGCAATACCGAATTTATACTGAAGATTCGTTTTACTACCACAATCATTACATGGTATATCTGATTCGATAATGTAAAAACAAGGTTTGTCATTGTTAAATTTTACATACTTGTGGTTTTTTAATGAAGAAATGTGCTTTATAGTAAGTGTTTGTAATCGTTCTTTGGTTTCATCCAGTTCAGTTTTCAGTACTTTTAATTTTCTATTGATACGTACTTCTATATCATCTACAGGAACTAACGATTCAGATTCTGGCTCGGGATCTTGCTCGGATTCTGAATCGGATTCTGGTTCTTTTTCTCGTTTGTTTTCTTGTTTCTTTTCTTCTTTCGTAACAGTTTTTTTACCACATATGTTCTCATGATATATCAGGTTTTTTTTGTTTGTAAATTCTCTGTTACATAATTTGCAGTATAAAAATATACTAGGATCAATGCTCTTACCTTTTTCTTCCTGTAGTTTCATACAGAAACGTGTTGTTCTTTCATGCCTGTTTAAGGCAGACTTTTGTGAATAACTTTTTTTACAATATTGACAAGTATGCATACTTTTTATCATACTTCTAGTCTTTATATATGATATACACCAAATATATTATAAATGAATTCTATGGGGGTTTATCATTATACACTAAAAACTTGAAACTCGCTAGCGTATCCGATCTGGGAAGCGATTTATGGTCCTGCAGAACCCCGTTTAAAGACATGTATAATACCAAACAAGATGTGTGGTATTTTTTTACACCTAAACAAGTATGGTATCATCCGTCGAGGTGTCATGGCAAAGTTGATGATTCTTTATCAAACGTTTGATCACCGTGGACCCGACCAGCATACCCTGAGTGTTGTCGGTAATTGTCTATTGGGCTTTCACCGTTTGTCCATCAATGACTTGTCTGAAAAAGGTAATCAACCCTTTGAACTCAACGGAGAATTCTTGATGTGTAATGGCGAAATTTACAATTATCATGAAATTCAACACCAACATAATTTTCCCTTGAAAAGCAAGAGTGATTGTGAGGTGTTGCTTCACATGTTCCAAAAATATGGGGTGAAACAAGCCTTAACCATGATTGACGGTGTCTTTGCTATGGCCTATGTAACACAAGAAGAAGTATACCTGATCCGTGACCACGTAGGAGTTAAACCATTATTTTACACGTCATCTTTTGACAGTAAATCCTTTACGATTGCAAGTGAACCTGTTGGATTGGATGGTATGGGTACAACCATCAATGAAGTCCTACCCTCTACATTCATGATGATCAAACGTGATTGTTCCTTGATTGAAACCACTGAATACTTTACCTTTCCAGAAAAACCCTTGCACCTAGAAGAAGAAGTCTACATTCAAAAAGTACGTATGGACCTGGTTACTGCTGTCCGAAAACGTCTTTGCAGTGACCGACCCATTGGTTGTCTCTTGAGTGGCGGTCTGGATTCTTCCTTAATCGCATCCATTCTTTCCAGGGAAATGAGGGAGAGCGGTGTACGGTTAAAGACATTCTCGGTTGGGTTTCATGACTCGACAGATTTAGTGTTTGCCCGTAAGGTTGCAAAGTATCTAGATACCGATCATTACGAATACGTCATTGAATATACCGACGCAATCAAGTTTATTCCAACCGTTATTAGTAAACTCGGTAGTTACGACACGACCACCATTCGGGCGAGTACACCAATGTTTATGCTTTGTGAATGGATTACGAAAAATTTCCCTGAAAAAGTTATCTTTTCAGGTGAAGGGAGTGATGAAGTGTTTAATGGTTACCTGTATTCTCATAATGCTCCGAGTAGTGAGGAGCTGTTTTATGATAGTTTGCGTCTGGTAAAAAATCTATACAAATATGACGTCTTACGCGCAGATCGATGTACAGCAGGAAACGGTCTTGAGTTTCGTGAACCGTTTCTCGATCAAGACCTATTGGCAACGGCCCTGCAGATCCCGGGTGAACTTCGTAAGCCTCGAGACTACAAGGGTACTGTGTTTGAAAAGTACTTGCTTCGAATCGCATTTGAAGGATATTTACCAGAAGATGTCTTGTGGCGTCGCAAGGCAGCTTTTTCAGATGCCGTGAGTAGTTCGGAAAAACCCTGGTACAAATGGATCCAGGAATACGTGGAAACCAGTCCAGTATCTGTTTCAATCGTTGACTATGGAGGAACCAAAGAGAGTAATTACTACAAGACGTTGTTTACCTCTATCTACAAAAAGTATCGACCAGATATTCCGTTGTGGTTACCGCAGTGGAGCAATACCGGCCAGGAACCATCGGCCACGGTATTGAATGTCTACAAGAAGGAGGAACACAAAGCATAGGCACGGTAATTTTAAGGAAAATCCCTTAAAATTAATTGGATAACTGCCATCCGTGTTTAAATTGAAAAGTAATCATTTGAACCTGGGCATAAAGATAGACCCATCCTACCTATTATCGGCAGAACTCGTTGCGGGTTAATTTTATCGATAGAAGTAGATGCCCATATCCATTCTACACATTCAGTTTCTTTTGGGGTATGTATCTGCTTTACAAAAAAAGTTCGCATGGCTATGAGACCAGTAATACAATCACGGACAGGTTCACTACTGGTTTTCTGATACGAACCGTATTTAATATAACAATCGTACTGGTTCGTCACTAGATTAGACTTGATGGCATTAAACAACGGACTTTCGTCTTCTATATAGTATCTATCTACCAGTCAATTTAACAATAAATTCATCATTATTCACATTACAACGATGGATGCATTCAACTATATCTAGGAGTTCTGTATGTCCCTTATTCACCAGTTTCAATAGATTATTCGACGTGTAGACCACACTCGTTAAATCTGATACAAATGTATCTAGATAGGTCTCTCGTTGTCCATTCCCTTCTACGATAACTACTTTTACAGACATTCTGTCAAAATGTATGTTGATCAGGTCCAGTAATCGACCTATACAACGTTTATACTGCGACTCTCTAATTTCATAATCTGTTGGAAGTAAACAGGTTGTTACAATAAAGTAGAACATTTTCTGCTTTATTATATTTATACACTTTTAACATCTAATTCTGTCTGTTAACACAATCGTCCCGTACCATGACAACATCTTTAATAGTATTAATGATATTTGTCTGTTTCTAGCATTTAAAAAAGCCAGATAATAAAAAGGGTATGGCACCCATCTCACTCTTTCTTTTCCATAGGGATTTTAGAACGGTAGATAATACATCGTTACGGCGTCTCGCTGAAACGACTCGAGACCCCATTGTGCCCATTTTCATTTTTGCCCCCGACCAAGTCGATTCGTCACAGAATCCCTATTACAATGAGAAAAGTATCCAGTTCATGATTGAATCCCTCCAGGGTATCCATCATCTCCACTTATTTTATGGAAACACGGAGGATGTCCTTGATTCACTCTTTCGAAAAAATACTGTAACCCATATAGGCTTTAACTTGGACTATACGCCCTACGCGAAACGTCGTACGGCTCTCGTGAACAAGGTATGTCGATTATACGGTGTGACGGTGGTTTCGGGTGAAGATTATACACTGGTCGACATGGATCGTATCCGTGAGGGATCTGTCTACAAGGTGTTTAAACCCTACTATGAACGGGTCAAGAGCATGCCCATTTCGGTAGCGGAGAAACAGGTAAAATTATCCAAGGTCTCATTAGGGGTAAATAGTGAATATCGGTTGTCACCACTGCCATATCGGTCAGCTTCCAGAAAAGAAGCGTTATCGATACTGTCCGACAAGGCCGATTTTTCAAAATATGCAACGACCAGAAGCGAACCATACGTGGAAACAACCCACCTGTCTAAATACATTAAATTTGGGGTAGTAAGTATCCGGGAAGTGTACCTGACGTTTCGTCGGAATGTAGACCTGGCTCGTCAGGTGATTTGGCACGACTTTTACGCCCAATTGATGAATTACCTTCCCGTTCACGATACATTAGGCGGGGGAAATTTTCAACACAAAGAGTTGACGTGGCGGACATCCAGTAAGGACTTTCAGGCGTGGTGCGACGGTCGTACGGGAATACCCCTTGTGGATGCGGGGATGCGACAGTTGAATGAGACGGGATGGATGCATAACCGGATTCGATTGATTGTTAGTAATTTTCTAAGTTTAGTCTTGAAAATTGATTGGAAGAAGGGGGAGAAATATTTTGCAAAAAAATTGGTAGATTATGATGTAACGAGTAACAATTTAAACTGGCAGTTTTCGGCCCAGGTAGGGACGGATCGACAACCGTATACCCGGATTTACAATCCGTTTGTCCAGAACCAAAAGTACGATAAGGAGTGTCGGTATGTGAAAAAGTGGATCCCTGAACTGATAAATGTCCCGTGCAAGGCCATCCTACGGTGGTACAAGTATTGGGAAGAGTACAAAGAAGAAGGATACCCAGAGCCAATGGTAAGATTGTGGAGTTCAAACTGAACGTTTCTTCTTCGCAGGGCTCTTCTTGCTTTTGCTCTTCTTGCTTTTAGCCTGACTTTTCTTAGTATTGGTCTTCTTAGCAGGGCTCTGCATCTTCTTGCTCTGGCTCTGCTTGGCCCGGAAAAGCAGTCTGTATGATCCTTGTTTGGACATTCCGTACTGTCTCAGATCATCGATGTCCGCTTTCGTCAATAGAAACATTTTTTCAACCGGACCGGTTTCATCAAAACCACCATACACGAATAGTACATTTTTTTATCACCAACACGAGCTTTATAGAGACTACGAAAAAATTCTCCGTCTGAATCAATCGAGTCAGACACATTTGCTACCACGGTGTCTTTTGGTGGTCTAAATACCGTGTATGATTTATTTACGCGGTACACTCATTTATTATAAGGACAGAACAATTATGCTAAAACGATTTAAAAAGAAGTCAAATACTCGAGGACAACGTGTCCGAGCGGTCAAGGAGTCTGACTTGAAATCAGATACGTTTAACGTGCGCAGGTTCGAGTCCTGCCGTTGTCTTTCATTTTGATACCTTTCTGGTATCAAACCTATAATGATTGAATATATCTTCCGTCGTGCGGGCATGGGATCTCATTAGAGCATCATTAGCATATGTTCAACGTAATCCGTACTATCGTTATTCTTGACAATGACGGTTTCATCAAGGTCTTCGAACGTAAAGAACACACCAAAATCTCCTAACACTTCTGGGATAGGAAAAGGTAAAATTTGTTCAGCGATAATAGATTGTGTATTGATGATGTACATGACATCATCATCCACTGGTGGCCATGTCGCCGAAGGGATGTGGTGATTTTCGGTAAACACCGAGATGGTATGATCCAGTTGGATATTCATTAGGTGTGCTGTAAAGCTATCACGAAAGAACGCAAATACTTCCAATACATGGAATGTTCGATCGATACATAATGGTTCAATCAATCGTTCACGGAGACCATAAAAAACCGTAGACACGTTATTTGGATTGATTTGGCCGTATTCGTGAAGTTGAAACGAATACAATGGGATAACAGTGCCGTTTTCCTCTAACGAGTTACCAGGCAAAAGTACGATACCAACTTTAAAGCGACGCGAAAGACCAGTCATCTTATTTTGTTATAATACATTGTTTTTATGTGTAAAATCAGTTTTATAATGCGATACCTCGTATCGCTAACGTTGCCGCTAATCCTGGTAACAAGTGGACAAATATCATATGGGTGTGGACACACCATCGATACAGATCTTCTCGTTGGCTGGTACCTGGCCTGGTGTAAAACACATAACGTCGGTCGGTTTCTAATGTGAAACGAACGAAATTGTAACATACAGTTAAAAACTGTAAACACACGGAAAATCTCCATAAATATCGATCCAGGGTTCGGTATCGCTTTTCGTAGCGAGTAATACTGATGATCATGGCGATGGCTAGCATCCAATCGATTTTTCGCACCGTGCTATTATGTATTGGACGATTCCAATGAATCCACGATGAGACCAGTAGACATGGTGTAATGTACTTTACGAGTGTAATATTCTTTCGGTGAGCTGTCCATCCCAAAAAAACTAATAGTGGAGCATTGACAAAGATCCGTCTAGAATACTTTTGTGGTATAAGGAGATCCTCATCCTGTTCCTCTTCTGTTTTCATTCTATTTTTATTCTGGATGTATCTCAGAATAAATTTTCATTTTTATACGAATAAATGATCTGCGGCGCATGTCTTGCGGTACCCTTAGCCGCCATAGGCGTGACGAGTATGTCAGTAAGCATGTGTGCGGGGCTGCAACTCACGATCCTGTCGTGTGCTCTGTATATTTATTATAAACAATTTAATACGGCCTGTGTGGCTTGCCGGGGGAAGTAAATGCAAAAGACGACGTTAAAGAAATTGATTACTTCTGTGAATTCTGAAGAGCAGCACTCATATTGGCAGAACAGTCAATTGTCCCACGTTTGGCTAGATCTTCTACCATGTTTTCAAACTTGTTTAGTTTCTCTTCACAAAATTTAAGCAGCCGCTCGACTGTTTCTTTTTCTTTTCTGAGATTATTGCAGTCGATGCGTTGTTGTGTTTGTTCTTCTTTTTGTTTGTTGAGTAATTCTTCTATTTTCTTTTTGTATTCTTCTTCATGTTCTCTTTGTTTTTTTATGTATTCTTCTTCCTTTTCTCTTAGTTTTTTTGTATATTCTTCTTCTTGCTTCTTTTTACATTGTTCTATCACGTATTTCATACATGTTTCTTGGTGAGCAACTAGATGGTTTGTGGTAATAAACATTGAACTACAACCGGTGCATAAGTATTCTGTTTGCAGTGATAAACCCCGTAGAGCCAGGCATTTCTTATTAGTAGCAGTATGTGTTTTCAAGATTGTCTTTGTTGAGAATGATGAATGACAGTGTTCGCATACCAGTTTTTGTTCTGACATCTTTTATTTATAAAATTATTTTTTAAGTTTCTTTAATAAATTTTATTAAAGAATCATATAATTATTTTTAAAGCACACTAAATTTTTTTTAGTACAAATACAAAAATTTTTAGTTGTTTTATCTAGTCCTCTTCGTTCAAAAAGTCAATGTATTTTTTATCAGTAGTGTCCAGGCCATTGGGACCCCGAACTTTTCCATTAATTTTGTAAGAATCTTTGTAGGCTTCCAGTTCGTTAGCTGTATACCCACAAATCATCCTGGCAGCTTTTGCAAGTTCCTTATTCATAGTTGCGTCGGTTGAATCATCTTTACACATGTCAAACCCGTCGACACTATCGCGGAAAATTCGATCTTTAATGGACGACGGGAGACATTTGCTTAGTTGTGAAACGTAGTCATCACTTGCTCCGAGAATTTTAGTTTTTTCATAGGATTTTTGTAGTTCTTTAATGTCCTTGTGGGTCTCAGGGATCATGTCTTCGACACCGAGTCGTAAATAATAAGCAAGATTATCGTTTAATTTTTTGAATTCAATCGTGTAGAGCTTGTCAATGATTGGTTTGAGACCTCTGTATACCAAACGACGTAACACTATGGCACCAGGATCTTCCTTCTCATTGTTTTCCTGGTCGGTAAACATGAATTTATTACGGGAACGATCAGTGACATAGTACATCGGCTGACCTTTTCCAGATAAAAGGTGTTGTATGGTCATGTTTGCTAGTTGTTTTTGATCACCCTTGAGTAAGTGTTCCATACGGTAATGTTCTTCAAATTTTTTTGTAATTAATTCGCAATCTTTACCATAATCTAGTAAACTAGAATAGTTATGGTTTGTAATCAGGTTGTTTGAACTCGTACTGTTGTTGTTTGTAGTAGTGACATTAATTGTTTGGGGTTTCTCTTTTAATTGGACCACTTCCTTGACTAATTTCTCAAATTTTTCTTCAAGTGTTTCTTTTCTTTCATTATGAGCCTTTTTTACCTTGCATGTATTAAAGTGGTTGTTAAGAGAGTATTTTGAACTTAATTGTTTTTTACAGTAAGAGCACTCATAAATATCACGTTCAATAACTTTATCGGGTTGCTGTCTCAGTTGTGCATCGATACATGATTTGGACCTTTTCTGGTGTTTATTAAGAGTTGATTTATCATAGAAACTAGACTTGCAATATATGCAATCAGGCATCTTTATTATATATTTTATTCTTTAAAATATATAGGTCCAGAATTTTATAAATATATATTAAATATTCGTGGTTACTTGTGTATAGGTTTAAAAAGGTCGTGACCTTTATGGACCTACCCAAAAATTAACTATTAACTGGGTAGGTCCAAAAATAATAGGTCTTGGTATAATTTTTATGTTATACAAAGGCTAAATTAAGGTAGGTCCAAATTTATTTTAATACCTATTTATAAACAGAATATTTTTAAAGGATATCGTGGTAGGTTCAGAAAGGGTAGGTCCAAATCTTAAAATGTGTGTGTGTGAAAAAATATTTTTAGAAATAATAGGTCCTGTCAAAAAATATTTAATTTTTATAAAACTAAAATCAAAATGAGTTCTTTTCTGTTACAACTGCGATTAACGCAATTACGTCAACAAGACTACCTGGTATTTTTTATCCTGTTTTTCTGCGTCACGACTACCTTGCTTTTGTTACGATCTAAACCCCTACCGGAAAAGTACTGCCCCTGTAAAAAATCCTGCCGATCCAGCTCTGATTATTCGTTAAATGAAATTGGCATTTATAGATAAATTTATCTATAAAATGAACTGGTGGCTGGTTGGTCTTTTATTCATGGCGGTCGTCATCGACAATACAGTGTTATCTATGTCTACACGTATCAAGATAAGCATGTTTGATTCTGTCGGACCGATAGGATTTTCAGGTTACTGTTGTAATAAAAAGTGCGACGATCCCACAAAACACTGCAAGAAAAAAGAGTTGGGTTTGGGTATTGATAATGCACACCGCCGTTGCGATTTTACGTGTAGTATGTAACGTTTAAACAGAATAGGGGACTACCAATCCTCCTGGGTAGTATCCGAATAAATTTTCTAAATTAGTATATTTAAAAAATTATACTTTATATAAAGAGAGATAAATTAAATATGGAAATTCTGACCGATGACAAAGAAGAAAAATTAGATTACAAAAAAATGTATGAAGAGATGAAAAAAGAAAGAGATGAAGCTCTCGAAAAATATAAAAAATATTCATGTAGACAAACAGACCAAAGTTTAAAATATTATGAAAAAAATAAAGAACACTGTAAAGAAAGAATGAGAGAATACAATAAAACATATAAAGCAAATCATAGTGTAACACCTACAGATCCTGAAAAAATAAAAGAATACAACAAACGAGCATATGAAAAACGAAAACAAAAAAAATTAGAAGAACTAAACGAAAAATTATTATAATTTTATATAGAATTACTATTTAAAATTATAATATACAATAAAAGACATGACTGAAGTTTTAACTACAAAAGAAGTTCAACCACTCGTTATCAATGAATACAAATTTGGTACAAGTGATCTCGTGGTTCCTATTAGAGTAGATGGTATGATTAATGCAACTGCTTTATGTAAGGCTGCTAATAAAAAATTAAATGATTATATAAGATTAAAAACAACCCAAGAGTATTTAGAAGCATTAAAAATCAATACGGGAATTCCCGTATTGGAATTATTAAACGTTAATATAGGTGGAAATCATAATGGTACATGGGTTCATCGTAAAGTTGGTTATCATTTAGCACAATGGTTATCTCCTGAATTTGCTGTACAAGTATCTAACATTC
>TBL_comb47_HYPODRAFT_10007852_pt1 | contig 11084 bp, 37 predicted proteins | sample TroBogypolimnion_40_FD_10682 | JGI IMG/M metagenome (IMG submission 10682) | reverse complement strand
TCCTTTATGGGAAGAAGGATGGGAATTGCTATTAGATTATCCCCAGCTTTTACTTCGTGCTGCTAGAGAACTAGGCCCAACCAGACTCATAGGTATAAAAGATGATTACCCAGAACTGGCTCAAGATATAGCTCAAGAACTAGTCGCTTCAGATAGTGATGATGTCAATATTTCTGGTATAGTTATGACATTAATGGGAGATAAATATGGACTTAAGTTAGTTCCTGGATTAGTAGATGATGCTATTAGACGCGGTAATAAATTGCCTGATACTATTATCTTTAATTCAACTTTTCTTGAAGAAGCGGTTAAAATAATTATGCAAAAAATCAAGGATATGACTGAAGAAGGAAAGGGAGAAATGCAAGATTTCTTGCATTATAACAAGTCAGAAGAATTACTTAATGATTGCATTTTTGCATACTGGAAGCGATTTGTTAATAGAATATGGTCTGGTATGCATACTATATTAGAGAATTACCCAGAATACAAGGAAAGAAATGAAATTGTAGGCAAACTCCCTAAAAATTTAAGAGTTGGGGCTACCGTTACAGTTGGACCTGATTATCATGGCCCAATCCCCAAGGGGACTGTTGGAGTTATATCTGAAATAGATGACGATAATAAAATTAAAGTTACTTCTGATAACAAAGAGCTTGAGAATACTGAATTTACTTATAATTGGGGATCTGGGATCTTCCAATTAGAACCTGTTAAAGTAAAGAACAAAGAGGGAGAATGGAGAGTCCTAGATCCATTACCAGATGAATTGAGAGTTGGTCAAAGGGTTATCATTGGACCTGATTGGAAAGTAACCACAATAGATGTCACTACTGATGATATAGCCACAGTTACTTCTGATAAAGAAGATGATGAGGGTAATCAATTGGTGTACATCACTTTTGATAAAGAGCCTGAAAGAGAACGTGGTGGATTCTTCTATACTTCAGATATAAAGAGAGTTTTACCCGTAGAATTTATTAAAGCTGAGCCTACTCCTCCTCCTCCTTCAGAGCTACCAGAAAAATTAAGCACTAATGACTTGGTAAAAAGAGGTCCAACTTGGATATGGGGAGACCAGGATCAAGGCAATGACGGAAGAGTAGATAGCTTCACTAGTGGGGAGTGGACTCATGTAAGTTGGACTGAAGGAGGGAATAACGCCTACAGATACGGGGTTATGAGAGATGACATGTATCCTCCCCCTGATGAATGGGGACCTTTCCTTTTGGATATTATTCCAGTCAATATAGATATAGATAAAGAGGATGCTAGGCATTTATCTTGGACCATGGCTGGCCAAAAAGATCCTCATGATCCCGAAATACCTTTTTAAATTACTGACATAGAATAACTTCGGAGGACAGGAATACGATTTGCTGTTCTCCTAAGATTTTATTATCCGGGTCCATATAACCAAAATCGGAAGTCTTCTTCAGAGCCTTTCCGTCATCACGAAACTTAAACCAACCGTCTACTGGCACATCTTGAAATCTCATCTATTTCTCCAAAAGTTATTTTAGCTTGCCTTCTTTACAATCATGATATTGTCCACCAGGGACAAACGCTGAACACCAATCACAGACCCAATCGCTAGTTAAGTTAGTGGTATGAATTTTTTCACTCTCATTATACTCTTCAATGATTTCTTGAGCATATTGAAGGGCCGCTTTGGTCTCTTCGATGCCTTCAGCACACCCACGTCCCATCCAATGATTTAGGGATCTAACCAATCTTTTTATAACTTCGTGTTGTCTCTTTTTTAGATTCATCTGTTACTCCACAATTCTGGCAAACATATACCAATCAGGAACAACTGGTAAATTATTTGATTTATTATACTCCGTGCAGATAGCTTTATGGCCGCTTCTAGGTTTCTTTCATAAGCTGCTTCATCTCCCTTTACACGAAGAGGTTTACCAGCACAGAAGTTGCAATTGGCATTACAAACTCCAGTCCCAACAAGGGCTGATACACTGTAGATTTTCTCGATACAAGTCATTGGTTACTCATACTTTGAATTAAGCAAATAGGACCATGAGATAAGAATCATAGGTCCAACATTTATAACATATTTTTCTTTAATTTCATATCCTAAAGCTTTTAATTCCCTCATTACTTCTTTTGATATTTTAAGCCCTTGAAAATAAGGCACAAAAGTATACGATTGGCCTAATAAAGTTGCCTCTTGAATAGCCATATTGCAAAGGTGAAGGGCATGAAGCACGGCTCCATCAAATCCCCTATCATAAGTCAGTTGAGCCGCTTCTTTAGCATTGATCATTTTACCTTCCTTTTATTAAGATATCCACGCTTCTCCAGTAAATACATGGAGATACAGGCTAAACCAAAAGCCGCCAAAGTGTAGTAATCAGACCAATCCATTGTGTTTACTGACATAATTCATCCCTTTTAATTTCTTCTTTGATGATCTTAGCCGCCATCATCAAACCCACAGCAATACCCTCGTAACTAGCAGCAGACCCATAATTATGAGCCGCTTGCACTATCACGCTGTTTCTCTTGGTAAGCTTGACGGAGTTCAATCAACTCCAAAGCCATTTGCAATCCGCTTTTCATTAATTATTCTCCATAGGGATTTTAATCACAAAGGCATTCTTCTCAGAAGAATAAGCTACTTGATCATCTTCATTAAGAGCTTGAAGAATTTCTCCACCATAATTAAATAAATCCATAATGTGAGGATGCAGAAGTAAATATTTCTCACCAAAATATCCTGTCTCTTCTGCCTTGTGAACGATACGAAGTTCGTTCTTTCCATCATTTGAAATGATCTTATTATTTTTGTAAACAAATGCTTTCATAGTTCACCAGAGATGACTTCAAGATCCTTCTTCCTCATTGTGAAGCCAGGGTAGTCACCCTTAGGATTGAGAGTGACAGAAATATATTCAATAAAGCCTTCGCCTAAGTTTCTTGTATCATCACTGGCACATCCAAAATCGCACTTCATGAGATCATAAACAATGGTTCCGGCTGCAATTCCTGACTCTTCTCTCTTGGTTCTGTAGGTCTTCATTGCAGACTCCTCAACTTTATTATACTATCCCATTCTCTAAATCGTACCAGAATATAGCAGAATGGCACAAACAGTGATCATTGCTACCGTCCATATTCCTAATAACCCCACATCGACACATATCTACAGGCATTCCACTAGAATAACCTGGAGACCATACATGCCAAAAAGCGGGGTTGTTAGTATCAAAACTCATTAAACTTCTAGTCTTCTTAGAATATCCACACAAGTATCAGTTAAACTTTCAACTCTCCAACGAGCATCCCTTACTTCAGAAGCACGAGCTACTAGGCTATCTGCCTTATCTCCCTCTGAGCATTTTTCTACATCTTCATCCCTTAGAACTGGAGAAAGCTTTACTTTTAGATTACTCATCTTAGTCTCTAGCGTAAGGAGATAATCTCTAAGCAAATCCAATTGAGTTGCCAATTGAGATTCACATTCTGGCTGTGAATCTTCTGTCCCACTACACTTAACGGTCTTTCTCTTATCCGCTGCAATACCTACGCTCATATGACTCCTTTCAAGTCTATTAATCAATACTGATATTGATCATTTATAGCTAGGCCAAGTGCGAGGATCACCCCATTCTTTCAAGACTGCAAATCCAGGCATAGCTTCCCATCTGCACTTATCGGCTAAAAGCTCTCTAGCCTTAGGATCTGCCTGCACTTCTCTCATTAATTGTCTATCTTCTTGTGTAATTTCTGACATAATTAATCCCATAGCCTCCCGTTAGCAATTTCTTCTGCTTGTCTAATATCCCATTTAGTTAATGGTTGAAGGCTATTAAGTATCATACCTATAACTACTAGACGTTGATATGGATTTGCTAAATCAGGAGTATCCAGAGCTTCTTTAACTCTATCTAGCACTTTTTGAGCTTCATGGTCTTCCATAATTAACCCCTATCAACTGGATAGAAATCAGCTTTAATTACACCGCTAGGAGGGTTATTATCTGCTGGAAGATGAACTACATTTTTAACTAATAGGTAGCCACCCCAACAATTAATGGCTTCTCCCTCGCATGGCACTCTATCAAGAACCAGATTTTTAGGCCCAACATAATTTGGGGTAGTTTGAATTTGAATACTAACCATTTTATTCACCCTTCTTAATTACAAAATCCAATGCTGCGGAATTTATTAGAGTCTCTGCTACATTAAGACCATTGTTAGTAAAGTCCAACATACTGGCTAGCTCCCTAACTTTCCCATCTCTTAAAACAGCAGTAGTATCCCATTCTCTCATTTCTAAACAGAGAGTAAGTAAATTTAAATCTACAAAATCCCTAGCTTCTTCCATTAATTTAACAATATCCATATCAATCCACCTTTATATTATTCATTTTAAGTATTAGTTCTTTCATGTATTTAATATGTTCTCTATGAGCATAGAAAAGAGGACCATCACTTTTGGCCGTTAATTCTGTAATTGCTGTTTGAGATTCAGAAATAGAATCTCTGATGCAGCCAAAGATATTCTCAGCATCAGCCTCAGAAACTGTAAAATCAAAATGAATCATTCCCCACCTTCACTTTATTATACTTGATTCTTGCTCAATTCATTTTTAACCATTGGCTGGCCATGCATCCAGTGTTTGACCGTCTGCACATGTTTTTCTCGTACAAATTTTCCTACTACATGTTTGAAGTCTTTATAGGTTAACTCATCAGCTACCCTGACCACATAGCCCTCCATGCCTTCCCATGCCTTTTTATCCCATAGAGCTTTAATGATCTTCTCATCATAGACCCCATCATATAGGACAGGAACAGAGCAGATTCCAAGCAACTCAAACCACTCACAAGTCTGATCCCAGGACAAACATACATTACGATCATTCCAGATAGAAAACCCCATGAAGTATGAGGCTAAATCCTTATATTCAATGGAGTGCTTGGCATATAAATTCTCGCCGCATACACGCCAACCAGATGGAATATCCATAGCGATAGTGGACCAGAACTGCTTAACCCAACTCCTACTGATATGGCCACCACTATCAATACTCCTAGCATGAACTCTATCGGAATACATCGTGGTATTCTCACCATCCATCTTAGTGGTGACAATAACCCGCTTACCTATGAATCCATCCATGTTAGAGAGCATTCGATCATCTTCAGTTAAATTCTGTGACCAAGGCAAATGGTGGGTCCTAGGATACTTAACATAGTGAGTGAACAGACCTAGGACATTCCCTTCATTCAATACCTTTTGCACGGATTCATCATAGAACAACTCACCCCTAAGCCTCTGTCCATTAGGCATAATAATATTGCCCCATTTGTCATACTCTTGATCAGTATACATATGAGGAGGAAGAATTACCTTAGTGATCCCACAAGCGGCCCTAAGATCGTTCAATTCAATGAGGGTTCTCTCACAGGCTAGATGATGCTCACCACAGACAGCAGCCCCATTATCGAGATAATAGCCGCCATCAGGCCACAGCCTACGTTCTAGGATATGATGAGCGTCAACAGCAGGGGCCTCGCATAAGGCACACTTTCCCTTAGACCGTGCTAGGACAGCTTCTCTGAATTGATCCCTTGTAAGTAAAATACCCATACATCACCTTAGTATTCGTAAGCTGGACCGATTATCATGGACCAAAACAAAATAGTAAACATGGCAGATTCCATAAGCATCAGCCAATCTATCTTTTTCCATGAACCATACTTTAACATAGACTACCTTCCAGCTTGCATGAACCTTTTAGTAGACTTTCGAATTTGCTGACCTTCTTTACTATCAGACTTGTAAATAGAATAAAACATCTTCCTAGCTTGCTTATTATTGAGTTTATCAACAAAATCCATAATACCATCCCAATCATTGCCAATGAAAGAGTTATACTTCTTGACAAGATCACGGATTCGCATAGATCCCTCCACCCTTATTATACTCTTACTCGGCTGGGTTCCAAACAAATATCATAAGCTTCTGTTTACCAATAGGTCCAATTTCGCTATAACCAGTTGGAATTTCTTTAATACCATTCCAATTCTTACGGGCTTGGGCCTTTGATTCAAAACAACCAGAAACAACCAGAAGCTCCCAAATATCTGCTTTAAGAAACCATTTAAACTTTTCTTTATCAAACAAAGTCAAATCATCTAGAATTACATGCTCTCCTACGATGACATTAAAATCTCTTACAATTGGAAAAAGGACATTTTTCATATCTCTTGGAGAGAGGATTTCTTGTCTTATATCTTTAGAAAGCTCTGCAATCTGATTATTTACATAATCTCGTGTCGCCCTCAAAGATAGTAATTTAGCTTCAAGTACAGCTAATTTAGACATCTTTATCTTCATCAGGGCTAAAGGCACATTCTTTGCAAACAGTTCGTCTTTTATATCCTACAAAATGATGGCCACATAGAATGCAAATGCAGGAATAATTACCGTTCTCAAGATGACTGTCTTCAGGCCAATCTTTTAGATTTTGACTCATGTATCCTAGTCCTTTTTATATGCAGCTATTTTTAGTTCTCTAACCATTCTCTCAACTACATATAACATTGTATTTCCCTCTAAATCATCTTCTGTGAGGTGTTGCTGGTAATTGAGTGTAGTTTTCTTCTTTAAATGATAATAGGACAAACGAATAATAACTCCATCGCGTCCATAACCGGGTTGTGGTATGTTTTGCATAACGGTAAATTCATGCAAGACTGCGTTTCTAAACCTAATAGGCACAAACTTACTAAGTTGATACTTGATGTCATAATCTTGAACTAACACGTTTATCTTCCTATTTCAGATTGAGCCCAACCCATACGATAGGCAGCATTCATAAGCTCACATACTTCTTTAGCACTGATTCTATTCATTATGCGTATCCTGGTTCCTTCAAAGCAAAGCCAAACATATGTTCCAAAGAAAAGAGACCAACGACTCTCCAGAGTATAGGGCTGAGGAATATCCTTTATATCTGTCATGACTTTAACCCTTCTTCAGCAATCTCACGGCAAGTAGCATAGGCTACGGATTCACCATCAGCCCTAGCGTGTTCTTCTTCAGTGTAATAGTAGTCGCAGGCATTGTAGAAATCAATATCCCTCTGAATGATTTCCTTCAGAGCCCCCTCCAGCTTGGCCTTACGAGCATCCCATCCAGCCTTAGCAACTTCCTTCCATGCTAAATTCAATACTTCTGGCTGATCATTGGATTGCCAAAAATTAGCCCACCAAGCCTCAAATGCCTCATCCATAATACACCTCTACTTTTATTATACTAAAATGAGAGGCTAATCAAAACCATAAATCCCTTTGGTCATTGCTTTAGCTTCACACATAGTATCATATAAGGTTTTCTGGATTGGGATAAAAAATCTATCCGCTAATTTACCTATATATTTATTTTTAGGGGAGTATTCAGGATACCCAACTACTACTTTCCCACTATTTACCAGCAATCCAAATTCTACATTTGTGGTCAAGGCTGGCATATCAATCATGTCTCTGGGTATCCAAAATGCCACAACAGTAGCGGCATTAAGAGCCTCCCATTCCCAATGAACTTGATCATCATAGTCTATAGAAGATTGCCAACCCTCTGGCTCAGGAACATATACTGTCCCATCAAACCCTATTTTTTCCAAAATTGAAATAGCCTCAGGTCTCCAGGATTTAACATCATGTCTTCGTGGAGTTGGGCCAGCCAGGAAGATAGATTTTTCAATAGGAGAGGAGCTATGTCCAATTCTCATTATTTAATACCAATCCCTAGATTTCTAACCTGATCTTTTAGACCAGTGGTTAGCATGTTCAATTGTGCTAATTCTCTGATCATGAGGATTAGTTCTCCTCTTGCTTCTACAGTAATGTTAGGATTAAGCATATCAAGGCATTTCATGATAGCCAGACCAGGAACTGCCGAACCGTCATAATTTGACACCGAACCACAATCGCAGCCACTCATTCTTTCTCCTTTATTGTATTACATTTAGCTTCAGGATCTTTCTTACCAACTCCATATTTACATTCATCACAAGTTATAGTAGTGGGATAACCACAATCAAATTCTCCAAAGTAATCAAATTTTCCTAAACATAATGGATGCTGCATATTACCTCAAGGATGAAAACAACCATAGATGGCACCAACTATGGCCATCATACCTAAAACTACAAGAATAAAACAACCTCCCCATGGAGAAGATTTCTTTCCGTATAGTCCGGTGTTAAAATACATTAAGTAGTCTTCTTTAAATAATTTACCAGAGTAAATAAAGCCATGGTAGTAACGAAAGCTTGAATAATAACTCCAACCTGATGAGTAGGAACCGGTGTAGAGAGGACTACTGCAAGCCAAGAACAAACTGTCAAAACCATGAATTGTTGCTTCATCAAATCTTCCTCTTTTCAACAATACTCAATAAATACTGAATCATCAAACAGACGCTTACGCAAAGCCTCAGCAAAGATCCTCTCTTTAACATCAGGATCATCCCTATAGTCCATGGCCCAAAGTTTATCACATTCATAAGATAGACGATTATCCTCTTCCACACTCTTCTTTTCCATCTGAGATATAAGGATATTTACTTCTCCACTGATATGCTCTCTACAAATACGGAGAACATCTTCATCAGAAAATTCAAGGAATCGGATCATATTTTACTCCATCACTATTATACTAGATTTATGAGCAAAATACTCCAAAGTAAGTCTCATCACCATCTTCTCTAACACTAACTAAAATTAATTCAAGAGGCTTATGGTAAGAATGTACATAAGTTCTCTCTAAATCCTGAATAATTTCAATGGGAGAATAATCAGATAATTTATACTCTATAACAGCAATGGTTTTGCCATTACCTTTGAGATAACATGGAGGACCATAATTAGTTGAAATCAAAACAGGATAGCCCTTTAGAATTTTCTGAATTTTAAGTCCAGCTAAGGATGGATACATATTTGCTCCTCTTCTATTTTAATACTTACTTCATTCTCAGGATGATAGGAGCAATAAGTGGAGGTGCAGTTATGGCAAAGGATATTTACTCCATTACTATCCTTATTCTCAGTATCATTTTTTGGAAATTCCCTACACATAGACGGTCTGGATTCATAGATGCCACAGTCATGAGGGAGACTCCAATCATTCCACCACTAGTTCTTCTAATGGGATCAGTGCAAACAGCTAGATTAACTACCTTCCACCCATCAGCAAGATTCCTATTGACTTCCTCTTCAGTCACATCCTTCAGTATCTTTTGCATTTTAACCCTCGATAATTTCTTTTACATTTCCTAGTAGACCATCCAAAACGCTTTCTACCATTCCTATCAATCAGACAATCCACTTCTCTTTTGGCAATCTCATAACAATATTCTTCTGTACTGGTATATGTTGGATCATACCAAATTCCTTTGCCTTTGGTAATCGTCCATTCCCACCATGAGCAGCAAGAAGTTTCATCAGAAGCCGTAATGGTATACCCACGATATTTGATCATTGTGTCTTCCTCTTTAGACCAAGTGGTTCATAACCAGGAGTCCACTCATAAGACTCAGCCGGAGAACCTAAAAGCTCAGTTAAACAAATCTTATGAAATCTGCCATTCTTAGATAATGTTGTTCCAATCAGATCAGCCGCTTCTTTAATCGAATCAGCCGTAATGATTCCATGATATTCTGGCACTATTCTCTCAGCAGTAACTGTATATGATTTCTTACCCATTATTCTTCACTCCTAAGCCTAGGGGCATAATCTTCAATTGCATTAGCCAACGCTCTCAACTCAACCACAGATGCCAAAGCCTCCTCTTGGGTGAATAGGGTTATCTTAGCGGAGATATTGATATGTTGGGGTAGAGATTGCGGAGCCAAACGATCATTAAATGCTGTAAAGCCTAATTCTAATTGCAACCCATAAGGAGCATCAGAAGAGGATACCTTCAATGGAGTAAGAAAAAAAGCTGGAGTTCTGTAGCTCATTATTCTACTCCAGCTTTTTTCTAATCTCAGTGCAAACTTCCCATCCTCTGTCAGTGAGAAATCCAGGCAGCATATTATAACGGGGGTCATTAGCTGAGAAATTATGCTCAACATTAATAGATACAATATCACAACCCTCATATAATCTCAAATTAATTATCTTATATGCTTTCTTTCCAAGCAGTTCAAAGCAATCTATCAATTGTAATTCTGCACCAACAGCAGGAACAAAGGGTAATGCAATCTGCTTTTTATAACAAGCCATTTCCATTAAAGTAGGCTTCTCCTTTTTTAATTCTTTATTAACCATCAGATGAACTACAACGCTAATCATGCTACTCCTTTAGACCTATACGGACCTGAATTAAGAAGAGGGTAGAGCAGAGCAATGGTAGCGTGAAAATCTCTGTATGTCATGGTATCTTTATTACGTTCAATTCCATCAGCTAACGTCAGAAAGAAGTTAACTTCTTTATCTAATTGCTCTTGAGAACAATGAATGCAAATATGTTTGCTCATACCATCACAATCAAGATAGCATTCACATTTACTTTTACGCCTGATTTTAATAGTTTTTTCAAGTGGTGAGACATACTCTCGTTCACACTCAGCACAAGCTCTATCTAAAGGTTTATTATGTATGCAAAATTCAATCATCAATCGCTCCCCTTACCAGATAATACTGGTTTGGAGCAGAAAGGGCAAGGTTCAGATTCATATCCAGTAGGGGTCAAGCCGCCTATTTCTCCATTTCCTCCACAAGCTGAGCATACTAACTCTACCCATGATGCTCCAAACTTAGGAGCAAACCCAATATGAATGGGGTTATTATTATACCATCCAACTAACCCATTAAAATGAATTATCTTCTTACGAGTCTGTTTATCCACTAGGTTAGAATGTTTGATATGATCCCAAGTGTCCCTAGTGACCAGCCACATCCCCCAAAGGAAAACTATAAGTCTCCTTCATCAGAGCAAGAAAACTATTCATAGGAATCAAAACAGGGGTATCTTCTCCGGTCATCTCATTACATTCACTAGTGAGTTTACATATCTGCTTAGTATTCTCGACTACTTCTCGGTCTGACA
>TBL_comb47_HYPODRAFT_10007851_pt1 | contig 11086 bp, 8 predicted proteins | sample TroBogypolimnion_40_FD_10682 | JGI IMG/M metagenome (IMG submission 10682) | reverse complement strand
CAAGCGCCATCAAAAATGTTAAGTTCCCCAACGCCGAAGCCTTGGGGAACTGGGGGAATCTGTCTCAACTCAACATTTTTGAAGACTCAACATAACGCGACTAATGTGGAGCTCCACATTAGTGGCGTTCCTGTTCGATGCCGCCAAAGCCAAGTGCAAGGTGGCCTTTGAAAATGCCGACGGCCCCACCGTGTGGGATTTGCTCCGCGAAAATCCCGACCGCTATATCTATCCCGCCGTGCGGCAGGGCGTTGATAAAAAACTCCCGGCAGACATCAGCGCCGGCATAAAGGATGTAAACAAGCGCGGTGGCTGGAACAAACCGGCGCCAACCGAGGTCGCCCTACCGACCGAAACGTGGCGCGAAGTCGTTGCCCGCCGCCAGCGTTACGAGGAAGTCAGGAAGAAACTCGCCGTCGGCGAAGTGAGGCAGGTCAACGACTTCATCACCCTGAATTTGGATCTCCGCCAGTTCGCGCAGGATGTCGTCCAGAATTGCGAAGGCCCGGATTTGCTCATGGCCTTCTGGCAGGCCATTACCAGCATCACGGTGCTTGATCCCACCGGCGGCTCAGGTGCCTTCATTTTTGCGGCGCTCAATATCCTTGAGCCGTTATATGAAGCCTGTCTGGATCGGATGGAAGCGTTCCTGGCGGAATGGGGCGCGAACGGCCCGAAAAACTATCCCAATTACCACAAGAAATTTACCGAAGTGCTCGCCCGCGTGGATGCCCATCCCAACCGCCGCTATTTCGTCCTGAAATCCGTCATCCTAAATAATCTCTATGCCGTAGACATCATGGAAGAGGCGGTGGAAATTTGTAAACTACGCCTATTCCTAAAACTCGCCGCGCAGGTCGAGCCGGACAAGACCAAGGATAATCTCGGCATCGAACCGCTGCCGGATATTGATTTCAACATCCGCGCCGGCAACTCGCTAATTGGATATTCCACGAAGGCAGAAGTGCAACAGTGCATGAAGGAACTCGGCGGCGGCCAAATGAAATTGATGGGTGAGGATGAATTAGGGAGCTTCGCCCGGTTCAACACGCGCTGCGCTGACGTGGAGCAGGCATTCAACAAATTTCGCCAGCTCCAGACCGAGGGCGACGGCTCCGTGCCCTATGCCGACAAACAGGAACTCCAGAAGCGGCTCAAGGCGTTGGAAGAGGAATTGAACCGCCACCTTGCCAGTGAATACGGCGTAAAAGTCAGCGACAAGGATGCTTACAATAAGTGGTTAAAGTCACACCAGCCATTTCACTGGTTTGTTCAATTCTATGGCATTCTCTCACGTGGCGGCTTCGATGTCATCATTGGTAATCCACCTTATGTGGAATACAAAGATGTAAAAGCAGAGTATCAAATTCGCGGCTATAAGACGGAAACGTGCAGCAACCTATTTGTCTATGTCCTGGAGCGATGCACTCAACTGAGTCGTCAAGGTAGCGAAATTGGAATGATCATCCCTTTGAGCGCGTTTAGCACTGATCGGATGATTCCACTGATAACACACCTCAAAAGCACCTCAACAAAGTTGAGCATAGCAAATTTCAGTTGGCGACCGGGAAAGCTCTTTGATGGCGTCAATCTTCAACTGTCCATCCTGCTTCAAAGGGTCGGGCAAGAAACAGGAGACATTGATACGACACGCTATTTGATGTGGGACTCCGAAGCGCGAACAGAACTTTTTTCCAAAATAGAATATGTGAAGACACGCGATAGTCGCCTAGCAGGAAGTATTCCTAAGCTAGGTGCGGCGGAAGCTGCCTCGATATTGCAAAAGTTGCGTTCGCACAAAAAAGAAATCGCGACCTGTTTTGCTAAAACTTCCAACAATAAAGTTTACTATCGTCGCGGCGGACTTTACTGGAAGGTGTTTGTTGATTTTGTGACCGGTTCGAGCGAGGAGAAAATTATCGACATACTGCCAGAGATAGACAAATACGCAATCATCGCAGCTTTGAGCAGTGATTTGTGGTGGTGGTATTTCACTATAACGTCAGATTGTCGTCATCTGGGCAACCGTGATATTGGAACTTTCCCATTCGATCCAAGAGAGTTAAGCCCCACGGCTCAAAAGAAATTATCGGACCTTGGAAAACAATACGTCAAAGACCTCAAGAAAAATGCGGTGGATGCCATCCGAGTTTACAAGGGCAAAAATTCTGTCGAGTGCATATCATTTAGGGTAAATCAGTCTAAAGAAATTATTGATGAAATCGACACGCTGCTGGCAGGACACTTCGGGTTCACGCCGGAGGAGTTAGATTTCATCATCAATTACGACATCAAATACCGCCTCGGCCGCGACACGGAAAGTGAGGACGAATGATTGTCGAAAACATAGGCGGGAAACCAGTCTATATCGTCACCAAGCATCACAATGTATTGGCGGCGTGGGCAGCAATTCGGCAGGGCCTCAACAAAAGCCCGTTGCTAATCACGCTAGACTCTCACACGGATACGCGCATCGCATTTACAGCCTTCCTATGCCGCACTGGCAAACATGATCCCACCAGTGGAAAGTTCGAGGCATTCCTCGCATTGGCTAATAAAGAGTGTGGCAAAATAGATTTCCGCGAAAGAGAATCCATCATTAATGCCATACTCTGTCTGGCACATGACGAGCACATCGACGCAGCCATCAGGGCCGGAATTTTAGATCATGGTTACGCCATAACCTACAGCGGCTTCAGCGGAACGCCCAAAAATTACGATGGAAAATACGATGAGCCGACACCGAAAGTTTTTCATGTGCCAGCGGAGTGCGCCATCGGGTGTGAAGCTAGTCCCCATGACGACGCCTGTCATGTTGAGCATTCAGCGCAGGCAGTTGAATCGACGTATCTCCAGCGCAAACTTGAATTTATAAACGAAATGTCGCCGACGTTTGGAATAGCCAACGTCCTAGACCAGCCGTTTATCTTGGACATTGATTTAGATTATTTTCACTCGGCAAAAAGCATTGCGCCTGATGACGCACAAGTTTTCCACGACTTGATTCGCCGAGCTGTGGCCATAACGATTGCCACCGAGCCGGAATACGTTCAAATGTGTAAAATTGTCGGCGAAGCAATAAACTCCGAGTATTTACTAGCGAAACTGAAAGACCATGTCAGCAACGCCCAAAAATAATTTTGTGACAAATTATGGATCTGATTGATTTTTTTAATTCGCCGGAACTTGAATTGCCCGGATCATGGGATACCTACTCGGGCTCTTTCGAGCAATACATTGCCGAGGTATTCAGAAAATATCAGATCAATCTTAATTCGATTGTTGCCAAGGATTATCTTTCCCGCCGTGTGCTGCAACAAGCTGGCGTGGCAAATTTATTATGTTCTCAACTGCAATTTTCTATTCAACACAGCTTAAATGGCAATGTCACACAGGGATATGCCGCATTGTCGGCAGCTTTGAACCAAATACAGACAGTATTGGCGGGGTTGTATACGGTTGATGACATTTCGGGTGCCTTAGATCACCTCTATAGAATACGGAAGGATAGCCGACCGATATTGAGTCGCGGAGATTTGTTTCACGTTCCATTCCAAGATAGGCAGAAAGCTGCAACCTGCCGATATAGCATAGCTCAACTACCGTGTCTTTATTTAGGTGGCTCGGCTTATGTCTGTTGGGAAGAAAGTGGGCAGCCGCCCTTAAATTCATTTCATTTATCACGGTTTAAGCCGAGGGCTGGCAAAAGGATTAAGGTGCTTGATCTTGGCTTGAGACCAGCGTTGTTGGCAGCAATGATTGACAGCGGTAGATACAAATCACAGCTTTCCGGCTCGTCAAGAGCTTCTAACCTCGTTGTGGCACACGCCGTTTGCTGGCCGCTTGTGGCGGCATGTTCGGTAAAAGTTAAGAGCCAAAATGGATCATTGCGACCGGAATACCTCGTCCCACAAATGGTTCTTCAATGGCTGACAAATAATACGAATATCGACGGAGTTCGCTACTTCACCACCAAAGTGTCGCAGTATCATCCCGATCCGGTGTCAATTTCCAATTATGCCTTTCCAGTTCGCACTACGAAGCCAACCGGTTACTGTGACCATTTGAAGGCGAGATTCCAACTGAGTCAACCGGTCTTCTGGCCAACGGTAAGCCCAACAGCTCCGGCAATTGGAAACACGCCTCACACGAACTTCACAATCAATATTCCCGCGACGCAATACAATCAAACCGATCTGGGCCGCCTCCAGCACTGCGCCGCAAATATGCCTTGCGCCCCAATTTAGTGCGACTATTCGTCGTCTGATTGCCAATTAAGCCAAAAATGAATTATGAGTGAACCTGCAAATCCATCTCGGCCCATCGCCGAGTTTATTCTTGGCGAGCTGGACCATTTCAAAAAAACATTCCGGCCACAAGGCGGCAGCCTGACGTTTCACGGCCAGACCCAACTCACCCATGAGCCGTTCGTAGGTTACGCCAGAGTGACAGACAAAAAGAACGTCGAAACCAAACTCCTGATTTGCCGCCACTATACGCCGCTCAATTTTCGTGCCCGCAATGGCAATGTAGATTTTGCCAGCTATCTTTCGCCGTTGGGGCGCATCGTGGCCAAGCGTCCCGGCCAGGATCACAAGTTTCAGATCAAGACCCGCGCCGGCAATGTATTGGAAGACCACCATTTTCAGCTAATTGAGAAGGACGAATTTACCCTGCATCTGGATGGCGGAGCTTGGGATGCCGTCAACAATCAGATTTCATGGATTGATGGCCGGCTAATGGCGCGGTCGCTGCGGCAACTTCTGGCTGGCAAGCCAGAGGAAAAACAAGTCCGCCAGTTGCGCTATTCGGTTCAGTTGCCCGACCAGGCTATTTTGGATCTGGCCCAGGACGAGATTTTTCGTCTGCCGCTGCGGGCGCGGATTCGTATTTCCGGCGCGCCGGGCACAGGCAAGACCACGGTGCTGCTAAAGCGGTTGTCGCAGAAAACCAAGCGTGAGTTTCTGACGGACGAGGAGTCCAGCAGCATCCGCGATGAAGATTGGCAGGATGGCCGGAATTGGATGCTGTTCACGCCGAGCGACCTCCTGAAAGTGTATCTCAAGGAGGCGATGGCCAAGGAGCTGTTGCCCGCGAGCGACGACCATGTAAAAGTTTATCGCACGTTCCGGCTGGAATTGCTGCGGGACATCGGTTTTATCCGTGTCGGCCAGCATGGTTTTTTTAAGACCGCGACCGAGGGGTTGCAATTGATGAAGCGCGGCAGCGGCGGCGAGCAGGTCGCGCTTGCCAAGGCGTTTGGAAAATATCTCAACCCGCGTTACACCCAGGCATTTCGTGACGCTGTGCAAAAATTCAATGACGAAACCCGCGTGCCATTGGGCAAACTGACGGACGCGGCACAAAAGGTTCTCAATATTGGCTTGGATATTTTGTCCAAACCTCTCGATGACGTCATCGCCTTGCAGCAGGCGCAGCAACGCGCGGCGGGGTATCGCCGGCTGAATGAAAACCTGAACAAAATCATCAGTTCCGTTCGCGCGGTGGCCGCACTGGAAAGCACCGGCATGGAGCTCACCTTGGCCCGGATATATCGGCAGACGCGGTTGCTGCCGGGCATTATGGAATCCCTGACCACATCCAATATGGAGGTCGCCTTGTTCCCGGACATCCCGCCGGTTGTGGAAAATCTGCGCCGCCATGTGAAAGATTTGAGCGAGGCTGTCACGCTCACGCGACTATTTCAAATTATCCCGCGTGCCTATCAGGAGTTCCGTGAGACGCCGGATGACCAGAGACGATTCTTCGTTGATGAGAGTGAAAAATCCATCAAGGAGCGGGCCTTGTCCGAACCAGAACAGGATGTCCTCCTGTTCCAAGCGCTGCAATTCGTGCGGGAATTGGCGGACGACATCCCGGTGAATCAGACCGGCGTTCCCGGCGATGTGCGGGCCATTCTTGCCCGGATGCGGATGTTCGTATGCGTGGACGAGGCGGCGGATTTTTCGCCGCTGGAAATCGCCTGCATAGAGCGTTTCGCTAAACTCGGGGCGGGCGGAGTCACCATCTGCGGCGATCTCATGCAACGGGTCACGGAACAAGGCCTGAAAGAGTGGAGCGATCTTGCCGATATTTCCGAACCATACGAAGGCCGAGAGTTGCGCATCAGCTATCGCCAAACTGAACGGCTTTTTTCCATCGCCAAAGACCTTTATCGCCATTCACGCGGCATTGAGCCTGATTTCAAATCCGCATTTCCCAAACGCCCGGAGGATCCACCGCCGTTACTGCATAAAAGCACCGGCGAGCAAACGTCCGAACAATGGCTCACCAATCGAATTTGCGAAATCCACGCCTTGTGCGGCCAGCACCTGCCCACGACGGCAATTCTCGTCGCCCATCAGGATGACGTCGAGCCGCTCAGGCAAAAGCTGAAACCCATATTGTTGGAAAACGGACTTGAGCTTGAGGCGTCGCATGGCGGTCAGGCGCTTGGCGATTCAGCCCGCGTCCGCATTTTCCCGGTCGAGTTCATCAAAGGCTTGGAATTTGAAGCGGTCTTTTACGTCGGCCTCGACCGCATGGCGGAAATCCACAAGGATCTCATAGATAAATATGTCTATGTCGGCCTAAGTCGCGCCCGCAGCTTCCTCGGTGTCACCATCGAGCGGCAGTTTCCGCAGCGACTCAAGAGCATTGCCGATCACTTCGTCCAGGATGGAAGTTGGGCACTGAATCCAGATGCCTGATGAAAAATGAATACCGGGGACGAAACTATTGCGCGTGAAGATGCCCGCTATCCAGCGCGCTTGGTTCAGCGCATGGGCGCGGACGCCCCATCAAAATTAACCGCGCTCGGCAATATCGACTTGCTGGCGCTGCCGAAAACCGCGCTGTTCTGTTCCGCAAAATGCCCCGGAAACATCATCCTCCCCACCTACGACCAGGCCGCCAAGTGGCGTGATACTGGGCGCTGCGTCATCGGCGGCTTCCATTCACCAGTGGAAAAAGAATGTCTGCACATCCTGCTGCGCGGTGATGCCCCGGTCATTCTCTGTCCCGCCCGTGCGATGCTGGCGCGTCTGCCTGCCCAATGGGCCATCGCCGTCGCCAGCGGCCGTATGTTAATCCTGTCCGCGTTCGCCGCCACGGCCACGCGCATCACCGCCGAACTCGCCGCCTGCCGCAACGAGTTCGTCGCCGCCCTGGCCGAAGAGGTTTACATCGCCCATGCCAGCCCCGGCGGCCATGTGGAAACCCTTGCTCGCAGGGTGCGAGAATGGGGAATCACCATCCGCTCGCCAGCCCCACAATATATTTAAGCCCACATTTCTAAGAATATGAATTTTTGGCACATTCAACTTCATCCCAATGACCAAGCAGGGTGGCCTCCAGAACGAATTAAAAAAATTCTTATGGAGACACATTACATTGGGATGGGTGACGACATAGATGCAGGGAAAATTGAACAGTTTTGGCATGAATTGGCAATCGGTGACGTAGTAGCTGTTAAGAATGGAACGATCCCTATTGCGTTGGTTGAGGTCGCAGGCGAAAAAGAAGATGCGACCAGCCCAAATAAGGAGTTGGATTGGTTTCCACTCCGAAGAATGATTAAAATCCTCGATTTCTATAAAGACAGCTACAGTTTTCATATTCCGCAGCCTCGGGGAACTTTTTCAAAATGTGCAGATCTCAACGCAGAAACATCCAAAGTAATAGTTAGCTGGTTCAACCGCATAAAACAGGATAAAGCAATGAATGACTTAACCGATCTTCTCAAATCTAACCATCAGGTTATCCTCACAGGAGCGCCAGGCACCGGAAAAACATACCTGGCTAAACAAGTTGCTGCGAAGATGCTGGATTGTCAGGATAAAGAGCTGACTAAGAACCAGAGATTCGGATTCGTGCAGTTTCACCCGGCCTATGACTACACCGATTTTGTTGAAGGCTTAAAGCCGGTGAAGGCCAGCAACAACACAAACAATTCAATCGGGTTTGAGTTGCGCGACGGTGTTTTTATGGAGTTCTGCAAAAAGGCAGAAAAGCAAGATGGCAGTTGTGTATTTGTGATAGACGAAATCAACCGAGCGGATCTATCGCGGGTGTTCGGCGAGCTATTTTATGCGCTAGAGCCCGACTATCGGGGCGAACCCGTATTGACCCAGTATGCTTCACTAAAAGAAGGGAGCGAAAAGTATTTTCGTGTTCCAAAAAACGTCTTTGTTATCGGCACCATGAACGACATTGACCGCAGCGTGGAGAGTATTGACTTCGCCTTGCGTCGGAGGTTTGCCTGGTATGAGGTCAAAGCCGACGAGTCTAGGTTTGATGCGGTTGTCCAAAATACGTTGGACGAAAATGTTAAGAATGAAGCCAAGAAACGCTATCTTAGTCTTAATGAAGCGATCAGGAATGCTGAGGAGTTAGGCGAATCCTATCAGATCGGTCCTGCCTACTACTTAAAGTTGAAGCAATATGCTTCGGAAGGCGACCGCTGGGAAATCTTCTGGAAAAGACATCTTGAATTGCTCATAAACGAGTATGTTCGCGGCTTGCCAAAGGCAAAGAAAGACGAGGAAATAAAAAAGTTCCGTGACGCTTACAATCTTAAGCCGGTAGATCAAAATTAAGCAGGGATTTTGCAGCTGCCGCAGCCTGTCTTCGACATGAAGAATAAAAACCAGACGAAATGCCACTTGCTGCGGTTGGTGGATAATCGCTTTGGCGCGCCAAATAATGCTGACCAAGTCAGAGTAATTTCAACTCAGGAAAAGAATATTTTATCCCGTTACGATGGGATAGAGCTGGAAAGATGGAGGGAGCTTGGCGTAGCTGTATTTTCAAACCTCCCGCTCGGTGATCATAAAGTTAATGATGAATCGACGAAATCAGCCCTGTTCACCCTTGAGTCAGACGCACAGGTAGCCGGAAGAACCTGGGTTAATACGAACAATTGCATGGGCGTGGTAAAACTGCGCGACAAGGAGACGGGTGAAGCTGTTCAGATCGAGATCGGTTCGCGATTCGATGGAAATGCGGAGCAGTTTTTTTTGACCTATCTTCTCAGCAAGGTTTTTGGCGGTTCAATTGTAGATTTGGTTGATTTAGGACGAGATTCACTCTGGGATATGCTGCTGGCATTTCTTTTTCGCCGCCGGCTGCAGGAGGCAAGCGCAATTGGTCTATTCAAACAGTATCAAACATTCAACCACAATGACACCCGTGTCAGGGGTAGAATTGACGTTAATGAGCATTTACGCCGGAACATACCATTTAGCGGAAAGGTCGCTTCCGTTACGCACGAAATCACCTTTGATAATCCTACCAACCATCTTATCCGTCATGCTCTGGTCAAAGTTGGCCGAAAGTGGGGTGGATTGTTAGCAGGTGGAGATATAATGGATGTCAGAAACCAATTGGAGCAGGCCACGCCAAGATGGCAACCGGGCGAAGTCGCTCAATGTATTCGGCGTAAGGAAAACCGAACACAAATAAAACATCCCTATTTCCGTTCGGTTTACGAACCATTGCGGCACGTTTCGCTTGCAATACTGCGGGATGAAGGGGCAGGTTTATACCACCAGCACCAGGAGGCCGAGGGTGTGATTTTCGATGGTTCATGGCTGTGGGAGGAATATTTATGGACTCTGTTGCAGCCACTTGGTTTTGAGCACCCTGAAAACAAGAAGAAAGATGGAGCTTGGAAACCTTTGAATGGAGTAAAGTTTTACCCGGATTTCTTCCATCGCGGAAGTCGTGCCATTCTTGACGCAAAGTATAAACGTGGCGAGAACCGGTATGATGGCAGGCAGGATCATGCCAGACAAGTTTTCGGGTATATGTTCCTTCTTAATGCCATCCACGGTGGATTGGTAAAGCCAGATGGAGTTTTGGATGATCCCGAACAAATTTCCCGAAAGGTCATTAATACCGAGCCAGCATTTTGGCATGACTTCGTTTTGACGCCCTCAAAAAAATCTACCGCCATAGATTTTGTTGCTGAAATGCGCCGGAAAGAAGATGAGTTCCAGAAAAATGTGACGCGCAGTTTGAAATTGTAAAAGCGCCCAAAATTTGGCTCCTGCCTTAGCCGCTCTTGTTATTCGCATCCACCAACCCGCGAAGCTGCCCATGTCGGTGAGCAAAAAACCAGACGCCGACCGCAGCGGCGACGCCACCCAAAATCAGCAGTTCATTCCCGACGATCAGCGACGGCAGAACCATGAGCGCCACGCCGCCGGCAACGATGGCAACGCTGGTCGTCACGCTGCCGATGATGAGCTTCAGCGGCGGGTAAAAGATGGAGGCCAGGCCGAAAAGAAACATGGCGACGCCCACCCACACAATGCCTTTGAGGCTCGCCAGCTTCGCGCTCAATTCGCGCGCCGTGTCCTTCTGAGCCGCTCCCAATTCCGTAGTTGCTCGCGTCTCTTCATGTTCGGTCACAGCCATCGGCGCGCTGATTACCAGGGCCGTGGCATTGGTGGCGGGCGCTCCGCTCGTGTCCGCAGACACTCGCGTCTCCACCAGCCGAGAACCCGTCGGCACGGTGTAAGACTTGGTCCGAACGGTTTCTTGATTCTGCCGCGAGGCTTGCGCCGGGTTGTCGCCTTGCACGACAGATTGCTCAATGCCTTGAGTGGATTTGCTCACCGTGCTGGCATGGCCGCCCTTGAGCGGCCCGAGGGCGCAGCCAGAAAACAACATCGTCATCACCAGCAATGCCGCCGCCGGCGCGACCATCTTCAAACGCACGGTTTCGTCCGGCCGGGTATTGAGCGTCGCCGCCATGCCTTCGGCCTGCGCTTGCGTGCAGCCGACGCACAACAGTTCGGCGGACGGCTTCACGCCTTCCACCATCACGCCCCAGGTGTGTTCGGTCGCCCAACGGGTGCCGACATGAATCGGTGCATACTTTTTCATTTTGGAGGTTCCTTTGTGTGTTGTTCAAACAAGATGCTGATGCGGTCCAGCGTCCGCGCCATCACCGCTTGATTTTCCGTCAGGGTGTTGATGCTGGTTTTCAAATCGTGCCGTTCCTCGACGGCGTAATTCTCACGGACTTCCATCGCGGAAATCCGCTTGTCCATGTTGATCCACAGGCCGACGACCGCCGCCG
>TBL_comb47_HYPODRAFT_10007849_pt1 | contig 11086 bp, 5 predicted proteins | sample TroBogypolimnion_40_FD_10682 | JGI IMG/M metagenome (IMG submission 10682) | reverse complement strand
TGGTGGGCGGCACGCTGCCGCTGACCGGTGCCGGTGAGGGCCGGGTGTTCAACAGTTCGCTCGCCTTTAATCCGCACGGGGACTGCGTGGCCCGCTACGACAAGATCCATTTGTTTCGCTATGACAACGGGCGCGAAAGCTACGACGAGTCCCGCGTGTTGGACCGGGGCCATACGCCCACCCGCTTTGCCCTGCCCTCCAAGGACGGCCATATTTGGCAGATCGGCATGAGCGTCTGCTATGACCTGCGCTTTGCCGAGCTTTATCGCGGCTATGCGGCCGAGGGCGTGGACCTGCTGCTGGTGCCGGCCGCCTTTACCCACACCACCGGACGGGCGCACTGGGAGGTGCTGCTGCGTGCCCGCGCGATTGAAAACCTGGCCTTTGTATGTGCCGCAGCGCAGGGCGGCGTGCACCCCCATGGCCGCCAGACCTGGGGCCAGTCGATGGTGATCAACCCCTGGGGCCAGGTGCTGGAGCAGCAGGCGCAAGGGCCGGGCGTGGTGCTGGCCGAACTCGACGCGTCGGCCATGCAGCAATGGCGCAGCCAGTTGCCGGCCTTGCAGCACCGCGTGCTATGAGGGTTTATCTTCTTCCTCTTGGCTCACCGATGGCGGATCGCCGTCGGGTCGTCCGGAAAACATGGTCCACCAGATGATGCCAACAAATAGCAGTCCGGCCCCTAGGGCTTCAATCAACAACAGGATCATGGCGCAATCTTTGGCGTGGTGGTGTGTGGCGCTGATTGTAGGAATGCTGAGCGGCTGCGGCAGTGCGCCGGTGATCAACCCCGCCGGTGCGCCACCCGCCACCAGCCCTGCCAGCCCGGCGCGCGCTCCCAGCGCCCCGGCGGCCAGCACCAGCCAGCCCAAAAGCCGCTGGATCACCGTGGCCTGGAGCGAGCTGCCGGGCTTTGAAGAGGACACGCTGTTCGAGGCCTGGAACGCCTGGATCAAAAGCTGCGAGCGGCCGACGCCGCTGTTTGCCAGCTATTGCGGTGACGTGCGCCGCCTGAGCATTGCCACGGCCGAGGACCAGCGCGACTGGATGCGTCTGCACTTCCAGCCGCATCGCCTGGAAAGCCTGCAGGGCGACCCCAATGGACTGCTCACCGGTTACTTTGAGCCGCAGCTCGACGCCAGCCGCGTGCCCACGGCGGCCTTCAGTATTCCCATCTACCAGCCGCCGCGCAACCTGGCGCAGCGCAAGCCCTGGTTTAACCGCCACGAGATCGACACCCTGCCCGAGGCCCAGGCGGCGCTGCAGGGCCGCGCGATTGCCTATGTGGCCGATCCGGTGGATGCGCTGGTGCTGCAGATCCAGGGTTCGGGCAGGCTGCGCCTGGCGCAGGCCGACGGCAGCACGCAGCTGGTGCGCGTGGCCTTTGCCGGCACCAATGAGCAGCCCTACCGCAGCGTGGGCCGCTGGCTGCTGGACCAGGGCCTGATCAGGGATGCCTCCTGGCCCGGTATCAAGGCCTGGCTGGCGCAAAACCCGCAGCGCCAGCAGGAGCTGCTGTGGAGCAACCCGCGCGTGGTGTTTTTCAAGGAGGAGCCACTGTCGGCGCTGGATGCCAGCTTTGGCCCCAAGGGCGCGCAGGGCGTGGCCCTGACGCCCGGGCGCTCGATTGCGGTGGACGGCAGCGGCAGCATTCCCTATGGCACGCCGGTCTGGCTGAGCTCCAGCGGGGCGCAAACCAGGCTGCAGCGTCTGGTGCTGGCGCAGGACACAGGCAGCGCCATCACCGGCGCGGTGCGGGCCGATTACTTTGCCGGCTGGGGGGCAGAGGCGCAGGAACTGGCCGGGCGACTGCGTCAGCCGCTGCAGATGTGGGTGATCTGGCCAAAATAGCGCGTATAGGGGTACCATCGCTCTGGCGGGAATTACCCAAAATGAACGGAGCACACCATGAGCAGCAACGCGGCAATGCGCGATATTGACGAGCGCACCAACCTCACCGGCAACAGCATGTTCGAGCTGCTCCTGTTCCGACTGGGTGAGGCCAGGGGCACGACCAAGCGCGAGCTGTTTGGCATCAATGTGTTCAAGGTGCGCGAAATCATGGTCATGCCCGAGGTCACTGCCATGGTCAATGCGCCGGATACCGTGATGGGCGTGGCCAATATCCGGGGCCAGATGATTCCCGTCATCAACCTGCCGATGATTACCGGCTGCAACCCCAGCAAGGGTCTGGGCATTCTGCTGGTCACCGAATTTGCCCGCACCACGCAGGCCTTTGCGGTGGAAGAGGTCAACGAAATCGTGCGCCTCGAATGGAAGCAGGTGCTGTCGGCTGAGGGTACCGGCGGTGGTCTGGTTACCAGCATTGCGCGCCTGGATGGCAATGCCGAAAACACCCGCCTGGCCCAGGTGCTGGATGTGGAGCAAATCTTGCGCGACGTGTTTCCCGAGCAGCACAGGGATGTGGTCGAAGGCAGCGTGTTGCCGGTGACCTCCATTGCGCCGGGCTCGGTGGTGCTGGCCGCCGATGATTCGGCCGTGGCCCGCATGATGATTGAGCAGGGCCTCAAGGCCATGAACATCCCCTACATCATGACCAAGAGCGGCAAGGAGGCCTGGGACAAGCTGGGCGCGTTGCAGGCAGAGGCCAAGCAGCAGGGAAAGACCATGCGTGAGAAGGTGGCCCTGGTGCTGACCGATCTGGAAATGCCCGAAATGGATGGCTTCACGCTGACCCGCAACATCAAGCAGGATGCGCGCTTTGCTGGTATTCCGGTGATCATTCACTCGTCGCTGACCGGCAGCACCAACGAGAGCCACGTCAAGAGTGTGGGGGCCGATGCCTATGTGGCCAAGTTTGTGGCCGAGGAGTTGGGCGCCACCATCCGCCGGGTGCTGGAGCGGGCCGCTTAGGCCCAGGAAAACGATGGCCCACAGCCAAGGGTAAAACCTGCTCACGCAGACTCGGTGTCTGCACTACACTTCTTCCACGTTGCACCTGTCCTACCCGGACCGGGCTGCATGAAAGTTGCCCACAAGGCAAGGAAGATCAACAGGAGCCACCACCCATGAATGCCCCGCTGGATACCCGCCTACTTTCCGAGCTGCCAGACCACCTGCGCAAAGCCCTGGACAGCGTCACCCTCGACGACAAATACACCCAAGACCACGGCCCCGCCTTTATGAGCGGAGTGCAAGCCTTGGTGCGCCTGCCGATGCTGCAGCGCATGCGCGACGCGCAACTGGGCAAGAACACCGCCGGCTTCATCAGCGGCTACCGCGGCTCGCCGCTGGGCGGCTATGACCAGGCCTTGGTGAAGGCCGAAAAGCACCTCAAGGCCCAGCACATCGTGTTCCAGCCTGGCGTCAACGAAGAGCTCGCCGCCACTGCCCTGTGGGGCACGCAACAACTCGGCTTCGCACCCCCCGGCAGCAACAAATACGATGGCGTGTTCGGCATCTGGTACGGCAAGGGCCCGGGCGTGGACCGCTGTTCGGATGTGTTCAAGCACGCCAACATGGCCGGCACCACACCCTGGGGCGGCGTGATTGCCGTGGCCGGCGACGACCACATCTCCAAGAGCAGCACCGCCGCGCACCAGAGCGACCACATCTTCAAGGCCTGCGGCTTTCCGGTGTTCTTCCCGGCCAATGTGCAGGAGATTCTGGACCTGGGCCTGCACGCCTTGGCCATGAGCCGCTTCTCCGGCGTCTGGGCGGGCATGAAGACCATCCAGGAAATCGTCGAATCGAGTGCTACGGTGCTGGTGGACCCGAACCGCGTGCAGATCCAGACACCCACCGACTTTGTCATCCCTCCCGGCGGCCTGCACATCCGCTGGCCCGACCATGCGCTGGAGCAGGAAGCGCGCCTCTTCGACTTTAAGTGGTACGCCGCCCTGGCCTATATCCGCGCCAACCGGCTCAACTACAACGTCATCGAAGGGCCGCATGACCGCTTCGGCATCATCGCCAGCGGCAAGGCCTATAACGACACGCGCCAGGCGCTGATCGACCTGGGGCTGGACGACGCCACCTGTAGACGCCTCGGCATCCGCCTGCACAAGGTCGGTGTGGTGTGGCCGCTCGAAGCGCAGCTGACGCGCGAATTCGCCACGGGCTTGCAGGAAATTCTGGTGGTGGAAGAGAAACGCCAGGTCATTGAGTACCAACTCAAGGAAGAGCTCTACAACTGGCGCGCCGACGTGCGGCCCACGGTGCTGGGCAAGTTTGACGCGGTGGATACCGAGGACCGTTATGGCGCCGGTGGTGAATGGTCGGTGCCCAATCCGAGCGAACACACGCTGTTGCGCGCCAATGCCGACCTGAATCCGGCCCTCATCGCCCGTGCCATTGCCAAGCGCATCAAGAAGCTGGGACTGGATGCCGACACCACGGCGCGCATCGACGCGCAGCTCGCCATCCTGCAGGCCAAGGAACAGGCCATGCACGTGATTGAGCTGAGCAGCGGCAAGGGCCCGGAGCGCCAGCCCTGGTTCTGCTCCGGTTGCCCGCACAACACTTCAACCCGCGTGCCCGAAGGCTCGCGTGCCATGGCCGGCATTGGCTGCCACTTCATGACCATCTGGATGGACCGCGACACCGTGGGCTTCACGCAGATGGGCGGCGAGGGCGTGCCCTGGGTCGGGCAGCAACCCTTCAGCACCGACCAGCATATGTTTGCCAACCTGGGCGACGGCACCTATTTCCACAGCGGCCTGCTGGCGATACGCCAGAGCATCGTGGCCGGCGTCAACATCACCTACAAGATTCTCTACAACGACGCCGTCGCCATGACCGGCGGCCAGCAGGTCGGCGAGCGCCCCGAGGGTCACAGCGTGATCCAGATTGCACACAGCATGGTCGCCGAGGGCGCGGTCAAGATCACCATCGTCACCGACGAGCCGGAGAAATACGCCGACCGCCCCGGCTTGCCTGCCGGAATTGCCATCGTCCACCGCGACACGCTGGACGCCGTGCAGCGGGAGTTCCGCTCTATCTTGGGCACGACGGTCATCATTTACGACCAGACCTGCGCCACCGAGAAGCGCCGCCGCCGCAAGCGCGGCACCCTGGTCGACCCGGCCCGCCGCGTGGTGATCAACGAGCTGGTCTGCGAAGGCTGTGGCGACTGCGGCGTGCAAAGCAACTGCATCAGCGTGGAGCCGCTGGAGACCGAGCTGGGCCGCAAACGCCAGATCAACCAAAGCAGCTGCAACAAGGATTTCTCCTGTCTCAAGGGCTTTTGCCCCAGCTTTGTCACGGTCGAAGGCGGCAAGCTAAGAAAGCCCAAGGGCGCTGCGGCGGTTGGCGCGGCCGCGGGGCAGTCTGCCGCGCTGCCTGACCTTCCTGCGCCGGTGATTCCCGATGTGGCCAGTGCGCCCGGCGGCGTCTGGGGCATTGTGGTGGCGGGCGTCGGCGGCACCGGCGTTATCACCATCGGCCAGCTCCTGGGCATGGCCGCGCACCTGGAAGGCAAGGGCATCGTCACCCAGGACGCCGGCGGCCTGGCGCAAAAGGGCGGCGCCACCTGGAGCCATGTGCTGATCGGTGCGACGCAGGACAGCATACGCACCACCCGCGTCGGCATGGCCAGCGCCGACCTGATCATCGGCTGCGACCCCATCGTGGTGGCGGGCAAGGAGACGGCGATGCGCATGCGCACGGGCCGCACCCATGTGGCGCTGAACTCCAATAGCGCGCCGACCGCCGGTTTTGTGAAAAACGCCGATTGGGTCAATCCCGGCGAACAGTGCCTGATTGACATTGCCAAGGCCGTGGGTGCAGACCATCTGGGCAGCTTCGACGCCGATGCACTGGCGGTGCAGGTGCTGGGCGACGCCATCTATACCAACCCCATGATGCTGGGCTACGCCTGGCAAAAGGGCTGGATTCCGCTGCAGCGCGACTCGCTCATGCGCGCCATTGAGCTCAATGCCGTGGCAGTCGAGAACAACCGCACCGCCTTCGACTGGGGCTGCCGCGCCGCTGTCGATCCGCTGGCCGTGCAGCGCCTGCTGAAACCGGCGCAGGTGATTGCCTTTACGCCGCGCCCCAAGACGGGCAAGGCCGCGCTGGACGCCATGCTGCAGTTCCGCGTGGAATTTTTGACCGCTTACCAGAACGCAGCCTATGCGGACCAGTACCGCGCTTTCGTGGACCAGGTGCGTGCGGCCGAAGGCGCGCTGGGCGAAGCAATGCCCCTGAGTGAAGCCGTGGCCCGCTATCTGTTCAAGCTGATGGCCTACAAGGACGAGTACGAGGTGGCGCGTTTGCAAAGCGACGCCGGCTTCGCGGCCAAGTTGCAGGGGCAGTTTGAAGGTGATTACAAGCTGAACTACCACCTGGCCCCACCGCTGTTTGCCAAGCGCAATGAAAAGGGCGAGTTGCAGAAGCAGCCGTTTGGCGCCTGGATGGGCCAGGCTCTTCGCCTGCTGGCCAAGCTGAAATTTTTGCGCGGCACCGCTTTGGATATCTTCGGTCGCAGCGAAGAGCGCCAGGCCGAGCGTGCCCTGATCGCCGAATACCGCAGCGCCATCGAAGCCATGCTGCCCACCCTCAGCGCAGCCAACCGCGATGCCGCAGCCGCCTTCGCCCGCGTGCCCGAGCAGATTCGAGGCTTCGGCCACGTCAAGGCCAGGCATCTGGAGGCGGCGCGCCTGCAGTGGACGGTTTTGCTCGACAAGTACTACCGGCCGCCGCATGCCCCTGAATTCCCTGGGGCTCACTTTGGGCCCGCGCACAAGACGTGACACGCAGCCCCCGTACAATGGCGGGTTGACCCTTAGCCTCCGGCGCGCTCCAACGCGGGCCACCGGCGGGGTGGATTGAGTCCCGTTTTTCCCTATTTGTGGAGTTTGCCTGTGTTCATTTCTTCTGCCTTTGCCCAAACCGCCCCCGCTGCTGCCGCTGGTGGCGACATGCAGTCCACCCTGATGAGCATGCTGCCGCTGGTGCTGATGTTCGTGGTGCTGTATTTCGTCATGATCCGCCCCCAGATGAAAAAGCAAAAAGATGCCAAGGCCATGATCGATGCGATTGCCAAGGGTGACGAAGTGGTCACCGTGGGCGGCATGCTGGGCAAGGTCACCAAGCTGGGTGACAACAGCCTGGGCCTGGAAATTGCCAACGGCGTGGAAGTGCAGATCCAGCGCAATGCCGTGGTCCAGGTGCTGCCCAAGGGCTCGATCAAGTAATCTTTTCACTCACTCAGGCGCGATCATGAACCGTTATCCGGTGTGGAAGTACGCGATCCTCTTGATCGCGCTGTTGGTGGGGGGGCTCTATGCCCTGCCCAATCTGTTTGGTGAAGCCCCTGCGGTGCAGGTCTCGGTGGCCAAGACCGGCATGCGGCTGGACACGGCTGCGTTAGGCCGGGTCGAGGAAGCCCTCAAGGCAGCCGGCCTGACGCCGGACGCCCTGGCCCTGGACGGCGCCTCCATCAAGGCGCGTTTTTCCAATACCGATACCCAGCTCAAGGCCAAGGACGCGATCCAGAAGGCGCTGAATCCGGATGCTGCGGACCCGGCCTATGTCGTCGCCCTGAATCTGCTGACGCGTTCTCCCGCCTGGCTTTCCGCGCTGCATGCCTCGCCGATGTACCTGGGCCTGGACCTGCGCGGTGGCGTGCATTTCATGCTGCAGGTGGACATGCAGGCGGCACTCTCCAAGCGCGCCGAGTCGTTGGCCGGTGACATACGCACCACGCTGCGCGAAAAGAATGTGCGCCACAGCGGCATCACGCGCAATGACCAGACGGTGGAGGTCAAGTTCAGTGACAGCGCCGCCATGGATGCGGCCAAGGCCATCATCCAGGACCAGTTTCCCGAGCTGGCCAGCACCGAGTCGCCCGACGGAACCGGCTTCAAGCTGGTTGCCGCCATCAATCCGGTGGCCGGACGCAAGATCCAGGAGCAGGCGCTCAAACAAAACATTACCACCCTGCACAACCGGATCAATGAGCTGGGCGTGGCCGAGCCGGTGATCCAGCAGCAGGGTCTGGACCGCATCGTGGTGCAGTTGCCCGGCGTGCAGGACACGGCCAAGGCCAAGGACATCCTGGGCCGCACCGCCACGCTGGAAATCCGCATGGTGGACGAGAGTGCCGAGGCGCGTGCCGCGGAATCCGGCTCCGGCCCGGTACCCTTTGGCGACGAGCGTTTTCTGGAGCGCACAGGCCAACCGGTCATCGTCAAGAAGCAGGTCATTCTGACCGGCGACAACCTGACCGACGCCCAGCCCGGCTTCGACAGCCAGTCCCAGGAAGCCGCCGTGCACCTGACGCTGGATGCCAAGGGCTCGCGCATCTTCCGCGACGTGACGCGCGAAAGCATTGGCAAGCGCATGGCCATCCTGCTGTTTGAAAAGGGCAAGGGCGAAGTGGTGACCGCACCGGTGATCCGGTCTGAGATCGGCGGTGGCCGCGTGCAGATTTCCGGCCGCATGACCACCATGGAAGCCGCCGACACGGCCCTGTTGCTGCGCGCCGGCTCGCTGGCCGCGCCCATGGAGATCATCGAAGAGCGCACCATCGGCCCATCCTTGGGTGCCGAGAATATTGCCAAGGGCTTTAACAGCGTGACCTGGGGCTTTGTGGGTGTGACCCTGTTCATGTGCATGTACTACATGCTGTTTGGCGTGATCTCCAGCATTGCACTGGCCTTCAATCTGCTGCTGCTGGTGGCCGTGCTGTCCATGCTGCAGGCCACGCTGACGCTGCCCGGTATGGCGGCCATGGCCCTGGTGCTGGGTATGGCGATCGACGCCAATGTGCTGATCAACGAGCGCGTGCGCGAAGAGTTGCGCAACGGCTCCTCGCCGCAGGCCGCCATCCATGCCGGTTACGACCGCGCCTGGGCCACCATCATCGACTCCAATGTCACGACTCTGATAGCAGGTCTGGCCCTGCTGGCTTTTGGCTCCGGCCCGGTGCGCGGCTTTGCCGTGGTGCACTGCCTGGGCATTCTGACCAGCATGTTTTCCGGCGTGTTCTTCTCGCGCGGCGTGGTCAACCTCTGGTACGGACGGCAGAAAAAGCTCAAGACCGTTTCCATCGGTACGGTCTGGCGCCCGGTGTCTGAAGAGCAGGCTCCCGCGGTTCAAAAGGGAAAGTAAAAAATGGAATTTTTCAAAATCCGCCGCGACATTCCGTTTATGCGGAATGCCCTGGTGTTCAACGCCATCTCTGGCCTGACCTTTCTGGCCGCCGTGTTCTTCCTGTTCTCGCGTGGCCTGCATCTGTCGGTGGAGTTCACTGGCGGCACGCTGATGGAGGTGAGCTATTCGCAGCCCGCCGACCTCAACACCATCCGTTCCACCGTGGACGCCTTGGGCATCAACGATGTGCAGGTGCAAAACTTTGGCACAGCGCAGGATGTGCTGATCCGCATGCCGGTGCAAAAGGGCAATAGCTCCGCGCAGCAAAGCGAAAAGGTATTGACCGCACTGAAGACGGCGGATGCCAGCGTGACGCTGCGCCGCACCGAGTTTGTCGGCCCGCAGGTGGGCGATGAGTTGGCCGCCGACGGCCTGAAGGCCTTGGCCTGCGTGGTGGCCGGCATCATGCTGTATTTGGCGATCCGCTTCGAGTGGAAGTTTGCTGTGGCGGCCATCATCGCCAACCTGCACGACGTGGTCATCATCTTGGGGTTCTTCGCCTTCTTCCAGTGGGAGTTCTCGCTGCCGGTGCTGGCCGCGGTGCTGGCGGTGCTGGGCTATTCGGTGAACGAGTCGGTGGTGATCTTTGACCGGATCCGCGAAAACTTCCGGCGCTATCGCAAGATGAATACGCAGGAGATCATCGACAACGCCATCACCTCCACCATCAGCCGCACCATCATCACCCACGGTTGCACCCAGCTGATGGTGCTGTCCATGCTGCTGTTTGGTGGCGCCACCTTGCATTACTTTGCCCTGGCCCTGACCATTGGTATTTTGTTCGGCATTTACTCCTCGGTTTTTGTGGCCGCTGCCATTGCCATGTGGCTGGGCATCAAGCGCGAAGACCTGATCAAGGGAACCGCCAAAAAAGAGGAAGACCCCAACGATCCGAATGCGGGAGCAACGGTTTAATATCTAGCCAACTATGGCAATGTCATCGTCCAGTCTGGCATCGCGCGAACGCCTCGGCAAAGCGCTGCGCGAGCGCTATCTGGCCGATCTCAGCCGTGCCATGTTGGAGATCGGCGATGCCGTGCAGGAGCGCTGGACCGAACTGGTGTCCGAAGTCTGCGTGGCCCGGGAAGCCCAGCTTAGGCGCGATGCCTGGACCGCATTCCGAATAGCGCAGCCGCTCTGGGTGGAGCGCACGCTCAAGGAATGGCGGGCCTGTCTGGAGCCTGTCCAGGAAAAGCAGACAGCAGAACTCCAGGATTTCGCGGGCCTGGAATTGGTGGGCACGGATGTCATGGAAAACAAGATCATGGCCTCCCGCATGGTGCTAGCCGTCAACGACAAGGTGATTGGTGAACTGGACGACCTGCGTGTGCGCATCAAGCACATGGAAGGTCTGAAAGATTTGGACCATCGCGATTTGCTGCGCCCCGAGGTTCTGGTGCTGCTGATGGTGGAGCAGTGGCCCCATTCCGGCATGTCGCCCGACTTCTGGGGGCGCGTGAGTGACGTGGTGCAATCCATTCTGATCGACCGCATGAAGCAGGCCTACAAGCTGGCCAATACCACGCTGATCGAGCATGGCATCCTGCCTGTCATCGGCCTGAAGGACCGCGTCGGGGCGCCTAGCGGAATGGCTGGCACGGCTCGGCGGTCGCCCACGCAGTCGGTCCCGGCGGCGGCACAAGAGAGCGATGACAGGGGCCATGCTCGGCAAGGTGGCTATGACCAGCCACGGGGGCTGCCTGCTCCCAGCAGCGGCAGTTTTTTCGCTTCGGGCTCGACGTCATTCTGGAAGCAGCCTACCCAGGCAGGGCACAGTGGTCCTGGTCAGGTCCATTCTGTGGCCGAGGAAACCCGTCTGCTCACCGCAGGTACGCCTCTGGAGCGCGCCAGGCACCGTGCACAGGGGGTTGCAGCGCAAATCAAGCGCATTTTTGTGGCGGGTACCGGCACCGATTTTTCGGCAACACAGTTCTACCGGCCCTCGCCCGCACTGAGAGAGGCGATTTCA
>TBL_comb47_HYPODRAFT_10007848_pt1 | contig 11087 bp, 12 predicted proteins | sample TroBogypolimnion_40_FD_10682 | JGI IMG/M metagenome (IMG submission 10682) | reverse complement strand
GGGGTTGGCGAGGATCGCGCAGCGCGGATGGACGCCGGCCAGGGCCGCCGCCAGTCCCTGCCCGGGACCGTGGTCCACCACCACCACCCGGTGTGCTTCGGTCTCGACCGCCGCGAGGCAGGCGAGGCAGCGCCGGGTCAGATCGGGCTTGCCGTAATGGACCAGCACCACCGCGGGGAGGGCATCGTCTTCGGGGCGGGCCGGGGTTGGGGTGGGCGCAGGTGCAGGTTCCATGGGAGCTTCCAAGCATAGCGCCAAAGTATGGGATAATCCCCCGTCATGCATCCGCGTCCCACCTGGAGGTCCACATGCGTTTGAAAGGCGTCGTCCTGGCCGGCGGCACGGGGTCGAGACTGTTCCCCCTCACCAAGGTGACCAACAAGCACCTGCTGCCGGTGGGGCAGGCGCCCATGATCTGGCACCCGGTATGGAAGCTCAAGCAGGGCGGCATCGACGAGATCCTGATCGTCACCGGCACCGAGCACATGGGCGCGGTGGTGGGCTGCCTGGGCTCCGGCAAGGACTTCGGCTGCCGCTTCACCTACAAGGTGCAGGACGAGGCGGGCGGGATCGCCCAGGCGCTGGCCCTGGCCGAGAACTTCGCCGGCGGCGACCCGGTCTGCGTGATCCTCGGGGACAACATCTTCCAGGACGGGCTGGACGCCGAGGTGGCGGCCTTCGCCCGCCAGGAGCGCGGGGCCAGGATCCTGCTCAAGCCGGTGACCGATCCCCAGCGCTTCGGGGTGGCCGAGGTGGTGGGCGACCGGGTGGTGGGGATCGAGGAGAAGCCCAAGGTCCCGAAATCCAACCTGTCGGTGACCGGCATCTACTTCTACGACCGGACCGTGTTCGACATCATCCGCACGGTGCGGCCCTCCGGCCGGGGCGAGCTGGAGATCACCGACGTGAACAACGCCTACATCGCCCGGGGCGAGATGTCCTTCGGCACCTTCGCGGGCTGGTGGTCCGACGCCGGCACCTTCCCCAGCCTGGCCCACGCGGGCGAGCTGGCCATGAAGGAGCCCCCCCCGTTTCCCGACATTCCCCGGAAGGACTAGCATGGCATTCGAGAACGGACCCATCGACGGCGTGGAGGTCAAGCCCTTCCGCAAATTCCAGGACGACCGGGGCTGGCTGATGGAGGTGTTCCGCCACGACGAGCTGCCGGCGGAGTTCCACCCGGCCATGGCCTACCTGAGCCTGACCCTGCCCGGCGTCATCCGCGGGCCCCACGAGCACGTGGACCAGGCCGACCTGTTCGCCTGGGCCGGCCCCGGGGCGTTCCGGGTGACCCTCTGGGACAACCGCCCCGGCAGCCGCACCTTCGGCCACCGCATGGAACTGGACCTGGGCGCCGACCGCCCGGGCTCGGTGCTGGTGCCCAAGGGCGTCGTCCACTGCTACCGCTGCACCAGCCCGGAGCCCGGGCTGGTCCTCAACTGCCCGAACCGCCTGTTCATGGGCGAAGGCAAGGCGACCCCGGTGGACGAGATCCGCCACGAGGACGATCCGGGCAACCCGTTCGTGCTGGACGAGCTGGCCCGGCGGGAAACGGCCCGATGAGGGTGCTCCTCACCGGCGCCTCGGGCCAGCTGGCCCGGGCGGTCCGCGCCGCCTGGACCGGGCACGAGCTGGTCTCGCCGGAGGAGTCCCGGCTCGACCTGGCCGATCCCGAAGCGATCCGCGCCGTGATGGCCGAGGTCCGGCCCCAGGCCGTGCTGAACCTGGGCGCCTTCACCCAGGTGGACCAGTGCGAGTCCAGCCCGGAGCGGGCCATGCTCATCAACGGCGACGCCGTGGGCCGGCTGGCCGCGGCCTGCCGGGACCAGGACGCGCTGCTGGTGCAGATCTCCACCGACTACGTGTTCGACGGGCTTGCCACCCGGCCCTACCGGGAGGAGGACCCCACCGGGCCCCGCTCGGTCTACGGCCGCACCAAGCTGGCCGGGGAGGAGCAGGCCCGCCTGGCCCCCGAGCACCTCATCGTCCGCACCTCCTGGCTCTACGACGCCCGGGGCCGGAACTTCTACCGCACCATGCTGGACGTCGCGGCCCAGGGCCGGGCCCTGCGGGTGGTGGACGACCAGCGCGGGACCCCCACCAGCTGCCCGGCCCTGGCCCGGCAGCTGCAGCGGGCCGTGGACGAAGGCTGGCGCGGCCTGGTGCACGCCACCTGCCAGGGCGAGACCACCTGGCACGGGTTCGCCGCCGAGATCTTCCGCCAGAAGGGCGTCCAGCCCAGCCTCAGCCCCTGCGCCAGCGCCGACTACCCCCTCCCCGCGCCCCGCCCCGCCTACTCCGTGCTCTCCGGCGAGCGCCGCGCCCTGCTGGGCACCGACCTGATGCCGTCCTGGCAGGAGGCCCTGGCGGAAGTGGTGGCGGCGGACCTGCCGTGAAGACCGCAAACCACCACCTTGTGAGGCAAGCATGAGCGAAACCATCCTCGTCACCGGCGGCTGCGGCTTCATCGGCTCCAACTTCGTGCACCGCTGGCGCCGGGCCCATCCGCAGGATCCCATCATCGTCCTGGACAAGCTCACCTACGCGGCCGATCCGGCCCAGCTGGACGGCCTGGAAGGGATCGATCTGGTGCGCGGGGACATCCAGAACCGCGAGCTGGTGGCCCACCTGATGGAGCGCTCGCAGGTGCGCAAGCTGGTCCATTTCGCCGCGGAAAGCCACGTGGACAACAGCATCTCCGGGCCGGCCGCGTTCGTCCAGACCAACCTGGTGGGCACCTTCGCCCTGCTGGAGGCGGCCCGCCAGGTGTGGGCCGGGGACTCCGCCTGCCGGTTCCTGCACGTCTCCACCGACGAGGTCTACGGGGCCCTGGGCGCCACCGGCAAGTTCAGCGAGACCATGGCCTACGCCCCCAACAGCCCGTACAGCGCGACCAAGGCCGGCAGCGACCACCTGGTGCGCTCCTACTACCACACCTTCGCCCTGCCGGTGGTCACCACCAACTGCTCCAACAACTACGGCCCGCGCCAGCACCGGGAGAAGCTGATCCCGCTGGCCATCACCCGGATGACCCGGAACGAGCCCATCCCGGTCTACGGCGACGGCCAGCAGGTGCGCGACTGGCTGTTCGTGGAGGACCACTGCTGCGCCATCGAGACCGCCATCGAGAAGGGCGTGCCGGGCGAGACCTACTGCATCGGCGGCGACAACGAGTGGAAGAACCTGGACCTGCTGAACCTGCTCTGCGACCTGGTGGACGACGCCCTGGGCCGGAGGCGGGGCACCAGCCGCGGCCTGCAGACCTTCGTCCAGGACCGGGCCGGGCATGACCGCCGCTACGCCATCGACGCCGCCAAGATCAAGCGGGAGCTGGGCTGGGCGCCGGCCGAGGACTTCCGCAGCGGGCTGGAGAAGACGGTCCGGTGGTATCTCGGCAGGTAGGCCCGGAAGCGCCGAGCGGGTAGACTCTCCATGGCAGGTTTCGTCCCCTGGAGCCGCTTTGCAGACCCTTGAACAACTCACCAGGCACTTTCGCCGCACCCCCGTTTTCGGATCCTGCGTCGATCTGGTGCCCTACGCCGCGGAGGACGCCGCCGCCATCGTCCGGTTGCGCAACCTGCCGGAGGTCCGCTACTTCATGAACCAGGACGGCGAATCGACGGTGGCGACCCAGGATGCCTGGCACCACGACTACCTGGAGCGCTCCGGCGACCTCTTCTGGGTGGTCAGGAACAAGGCCGGAGCGACGGTGGGCTGCAACCGGCTCTACAACATCAGCACGGACTCCGCGGAAAAAGGCAGCCAGATCGTCGATCCGGAGTACGGCCGGTCGTCGCCCATCGCCCTGGAGGCGGACATGCTGGCCATGAAGCTCGCTTTCAATGAATTCGGCGTGCGGACGGTCATCTACCGGACCCGCGAGGACAACGTCAAGGTCCAGGCCATGAACGCGCGCTTCGGGTTCAGGGAGGCCGGGGAGGAGGATCTGCGGGGCGTCCGCTACTTCATATACCGCCTGGAGCGGGAGGATTTCCACCCCGAGGCTTTCGATGGCATCATCGCGCACTGGAGCGGGCGCTCCGGGAGAAGACATGACTGACAACGAGGCAAAGCTGATCGACTGTTTCGTCCAGGGGCTGGGCATCGAAGCCGGCCTGGTGACCGACGACCTGACCTACAACAGCGTCCGCCAGTGGGACTCCGTGGGGCACATGGCCCTGATGACGGAAATCGAGACGGTTTTCGACATCATGCTGGACACCGAGGATATCATCGGGCTCAGTTCCGTGGCCAAGGCCAAAGCCCTGCTCGTCAAGTATGGAGTCGCCATCTGATGCTGAAAGGAAAGGTCGTCGTCATCACGGGCGCGAGCCGGGGCATCGGCCGGGCCATCGCCGAGCAGTTCGCCGCCGTCGGGGCCGATCTGCACCTGTGCGCCCGCAGCGCGGGCCTCGCCGGGCTGGCGACGGCCCTCCACGAGGCCCACGGGGTCCAGGTCGCCGCCCACGTGGGCGACGTCCAGGACACCCCGTTCCTGAAGGGGGTGGTCGGCGCCTGCCGGAAGTCCCACGGCCGGATCGACGTCCTGGTGAACAACGCCGGGGTGATCCAGCAGGGCCTGCTGGGGATGATCCCCATGGACCAGACCCGCGCCACGTTCGAGACCAACATCCTGGCCATCGTCAACCTGACCCAGTACGCGGTCCGCCTGATGGGCCCGGGGGCTTCCATCATCAACGTCGCCTCCATCGCCGGGGTCCGGGGCATGGAGGGCACCGCCGCCTATTCGGCCTCCAAGGGCGCGGTCATCAGCTTCACCCTGGCCATCGCCAAGGAGCTGGCCGGGCAGGGCATCCGCGCCAACGTCCTGGCGCCCGGCTTCATCGACACCGACATGACCCGGGGGCTGACCGCCGAGTGGTTCCGGAAGCGGGTGGAGAGCATCGGCATGGGCCGCATCGGCCAGCCGGAGGACGTGGCCAAGGTGGCGCTCTTCCTGGCTTCCGATCTGTCCGCCTACGTGACCGGGCAGGTCATCGGGGTCGATGGGGGGATGCAGGCGTAGGAGCGGGGATGCTGGATCTGATCCGTCGGCACGATGGCCACACCGAAGCGCTGGTGGACGCGGAATGCGGCCAGCGGGTCAGCTACGCCGAGCTGGCGGCCCGGGCCGGACGGGCCGCGGAGGAGCTGGCGGGCCTCCAGGGGCGGGCCATGGTCTTCCTGCTGGCGGCCAGCACCGTCGACTTCGTCGCGCTCTACCTGGGCTGCCTCGCGGCCCGGCTCCCGGTGCTGCTGGTGGACCCGGACGCCGCCATGGGGAAACTGCTGGAGGCGTACCGGCCGTCCATGATCCTCTGCGCCGACGACCGGGCCTTCGAAGGCTACGGGAGCCGCGCCCTGGCGACGGCGCCGTCCTACCGGGCCTGGCGGCGACCGGGGGCCTATGCGGTCCACCCGGACGCCGCGCTGTTCCTCAGCACCTCGGGCTCCACCGGCAGCCCCAAGCTGGTGCGCCTGACCGAAGGCAACCTGCGTTCCAACGCCCTCTCCATCGCCGAGTACCTCGAGCTCGGCCCCGGGGAGCGCGCGGTCCAGAGCCTGAAGCTGCATTATTCGTACGGCCTCTCCGTGCTGAACTCGCACCTGGCCGGCGGCGGGACCGTGGTCCTCACCCCCCGCTCCTTCATCCGCCCCGAGTTCTGGCAGGCGCTGGACGGCGAGCGCTGCACCTCCTTCGCCGGGGTCCCGTACATGTACGAGACGCTGCACCGGCTCCGCTTCAAGCCGGCCAGGCATCCTTCGCTGAGGACCCTGACCCAGGCGGGCGGGGGCCTGGCGCCGGACCTGGCGGCCCATTTCCATCACCTGGCGGTCCAGGCGGGGGCGCGGCTGGTGGTGATGTACGGCCAGACCGAGGCCACGGCGCGGATCGCCTACGTCCCGCCCCCGCGGCTCCTGGAGAAGCTGGGCGCCATCGGGATCGCCATCCCCGGCGGGACCCTGTCCCTGCGGCCCGTGGCGGGGATGGCCGGGCAGGAGCTGGTCTACGCCGGGCCGAACGTGATGCTGGGCTATGCGGAATGCGCCGCGGACCTGGCCCTGGGCGACGTGCTGGGGGGCGTCCTGGGCACCGGCGATCTGGCGGTCCGGGACGACGACGGGTTCTTCCGCCTGGTGGGGCGGCTCAACCGCTTCGCCAAGCTGTTCGGCATGCGCATCGGCCTCGAGGAGGTGGAGCGCAGCGTCGAAGCCGCGTTCAAGGTCCCCGCCGGAGTCGTCGAAGGCAAGGACGAACTGCACGTCCTCCTGGAATCCCCCGGGATCGACCCGGCCGAGGTGGCCGCCTTCCTGGCCAGGGACCTGGGCGTCCCGCCCAAGGCGATCGTCGCCCGCCGGGTGGAGGCTTTGCCCCGCACCGGGAACGGCAAGAAGAACTACGCCGCCATGACGGTGCCGCCGTGCTGAGCTCCGATGGGGACATGCTCAAGCTGCCCCCCTACGGGCTGTCCCAGGCGGAGAAGGAGGCGTTCCTGCTGCCCCGGCTCGCGGCCCTCACCCGGCGCCACCGGGAGCGCTGCCCGGAGTATGCCCGGATCCTGTCCCGGGTGTTCGGCCCGCCGGACCGGCCCATGGAACGGATGGAGGACGTGCCGTTCTTCCCGGTGGCCCTGTTCAAGGCGCACACCCTCAAGAGCGTGCCCGACGACCAGGTGTTCAAGGTGCTCACCAGCAGCGGCACCACCGGCCAGAAGCCCAGCCGGATCCACCTGGACCGGGACACCGCCCAGCTCCAGGCCGCCGCGCTGGTGAAGCTGGTCCAGCACTTCATCGGTCCTTCCCGGCTGCCCATGGTCATCCTGGACCATCCGTCGGTGGTCCGGGACCGCACCTCCTTCTCCGCCCGGGGGGCCGGGATCCTCGGCATGGCCCAGTTCGGCCACCGGCCCTTCTACGGGCTGCGGGAGGACCTGTCCCTGGACCTGGAGGGGCTGCGGGCCTACCTGGCGGGGGCCCGGTCCGGGCCGATCCTGCTGTTCGGCTTCACCTCCATGGTCTGGCAGGGGCTGGTGCTCAACCTGGAGGCCATGGGCGAGACGGTGGACCTGGGCCGGGGCGTCCTGGTCCATTCCGGCGGGTGGAAGAAGCTCCAGGACCAGGCCGTCGATCCCGGGACGTTCCGGGAACGGCTCCTGAAGGTGGCGGGGCTGGAGCGGGTGGTGAACTTCTACGGGATGGTCGAGCAGGTGGGCGGGGTGTTCTTCGAGAACCCCCGGCACTGCCTCCACGCGCCGCTGTTCTCGGACATCCTCATCCGCGATCCCTGGACCCTCGAGCCGGTGCCCGACGGGCAACCCGGCCTCATCCAGGTGCTCAGCTGCCTGCCCGGGAGCTACCCCGGGCACAGCCTGCTCACCGAGGACCTGGGCGTCATCGAGGGGGTCGACGATCCGGAACTGGACATGAAGGGGAAGTTCTTCACGGTGCTGGGCCGGGTGCCCCGGGCGGAGCTCCGCGGCTGCAGCGACACGGCGCAGGCCGCCGAAGGGGGATTCGATGGCTGACGGACCGGCGATCGCCGCGCGGGTGGAGGTCCTGGCGCCCCTGGGCGGGGTGGACTTGGGGACCTTCCTGGACCGACCGGTCGCCGGGGCCGAGCCCTTCGCCGCGGACCGGATGGAGGCGGTGCGGGCCCTGTCCGCGAGCCTCGCAGGACCCGGGCGCCGGGACCCCGGCATCGCCGCGGCCGCCTTCTGGCTCCGCAAGGCCAACCTCGCCAGGCTCCACGCGGCCCACCAGGCCCGGATCGCGGCCACGCCCGAACTGCGCTGGGTGCCGGCCGGGCGGGTCTTCCACGTGGCGCCGGCCAACGTCGACGCCCTGTTCCTGTACTCCTGGGCGATCGCGTTCCTCTGCGGCAACGCCAGCGTCGTGCGCCTCCCGGCCCAGCGGACCGCGCCGGTCCAGGCCATGCTGGACGGGATCGACCGCACCGCCGGGACCCATCCGGCGTTCCAGGCCGAGAACCGCTTCGTGAGCTACGGCCACGACGCGGAGGTGTCGGCGCTGTTCTCGGCCTGGTGCCGCCACCGCATCGTCTGGGGCGGGAACGCCACCGTGGCCGCCATGCGGGCGGTGCCGCTCAACCCCCACGCCAGCGAGCGGAGCTTCGCCAGCAAGTTCTCCTGGGCGCTCTTCAAGGCCGGCCCCTACCTGGCCGCCGATGCGGAGGCCCGCCGGCGCCTGGCGGGCAGCTTCTTCATCGACTTCTTCCCGTTCGACCAGGCCGCGTGCTCCACCCCCCAGGTCCTGGTCTGGGTGGGGACCGAGGCGGAGGCGGAGGAGGCCTCCGGGCGCTTCCTGGACGCGCTCCAGGCCGAGGCCGGGCGCCGGGGGCACATGGTGGACGCGGGGCAGGCGGCGAACCGGATCAACGCCGCCTTCGAGCTGGCCCTGGGGCCGGAGGTCCGGATCGGGTTCGGCCGGTCCGCCCTGGTCTCGGCCCGGCTCCTGGATCCCGCCGATATCCGCAGGGACGTCTGCGGCGGCGGCTTCCTCCGGCTGGCCCGGATCCCCCGGGCGGAAGACCTGGCGCCCCTCCTGGACGAAGGGGACCAGACCGTCACCCATTTCGGCTTCAGCGCCGCCGAGCTCCGGGCCTTCGCCCCGGGCTTCGGCATCCGCGGGGTGGACCGCCTGGTGCCGGCGGGGCAGGCCCTGGCCTTCGATCCGGTCTGGGACGGCTTCGACCTGGTGGAGGACTGCCTGCGCCGGGTCACGGTCCGGGTCAGGCAGGACGGGAGTGGATGACCTCGAAGCGCTTCTTCAGCACCAGGAACGGCTTTTCGAGGTACCGGTAGGACAGGGCGGCCAGGGCCACGGTCAGGCCCAGGGAGACCAGCGCGGTGGCCGGATCCTGCAAGGGGGGCGGGCAGGAGCGGAGCAGCTTGCGCCCCAGGGCCAGGGCGAACACGTGGTAGACGTACAGCCCATAGGAGATCTTCCCCAGGTAGACCAGGGGCCGGGCGGAGATCCAGCGCATCCAGGGCGCCTTCCCGGCGCGGAAGACGACCTGCACCAGCAGGCTGGTGCACAGCCCGATGAGCAGGTACGAGGGCATCAGGCTCCAGCCCACCGTCTCGATGGAGGGCAGGCGGGTCATGAGCCAGCCGAACCCCAGCCCGGCGGCCAGGACGGCCCCCGCCGGCACCCGCTTCAGCAGGACATCGTATCCGCCCAGCCCCACCACGATGCCCAGCAGGATCGATTCGAAATGGGTGACCGGCAGCACCCAGATGGCCGGGTGGGCCAGCCGCGCCTGGATCAGCACGGCCCGGAGGAGGGTGGACAGCAGCGCGCCGCCGGCCAGGAAGCCCGCGGCCCGGGCCCGCCGGCCGCGGAACAGGAACAGCAGGGCCAGCGGGATCACCAGGTAGAACTGCTCCTCGTAGGAGATGGTCCAGAGGTGGGCGGTGTCGGGGATCGGGTTGTAGCCGCGGAAGGCCGAGAACAGGTTGTCGGTGAAGGTGAACAGGCCGAAGGCCCGCCAGCTGAACAGGTACTCCCGGCCGAACCCGGGGTGCAGGACGATCTTCAGGAAGCAGAAGAGGAAATAGAGCGGCCAGATCCGCAGCCCGCGCCGGAGGTAGAAATGCCCGATGCCGATGGTGCCGGTCCGGTTGAACTCCTTGGCCAGGATCTTCACGAACAGGAAGGCCGACAGGGCGAAGAACAGATCCACCCCGATCCAGCCGTGGGCGTGGAGGAACCCGGCCATGGGCAGGCCCAGGACCGGCGCATGGTGGATGAACACCAGGAGGAAGGCGAAGAAGCGCAGGCCGTCCAGCTCCGGAAAATAGAACGGCGCGTCGGGGGAAGGGTCAGCCATGCCCGCGCCCCCGGCGGCCGAGCAGGCCGATCCGGTTCAGCTGCCTGAGCAGCTTGATGAGGTTCCGGGTCAGGGTGTAGCGGACCGATCGCCCGGCCTTTCGATGCTGGTCGTTCCTGATGACCAGCCGCAGCAGGGCCCGGTCCAGCCCATGGAACCGGTGCAGGTTGATGGCCGCGGACTTCTGCACGTCGCCGGCGATCAGGTGCTGCAGGGAGTTCAGGTCCGGGTCCCCGGCGGGGTTGCGGGAGACGTTCAGCCCGTGCAGCCGGTACTGGGCGACGGGAACATCCACGAACGCCAGGGCCCCGCGCGCCAGCAGCCGCAGGTAGTAGTCCCGGTCCTCCACCTTGAGGGACTCGTCGTAGGGCCCCACCCCGAGCACGGGGTCCCAGGTGGTCCGCCGGGCCAGGAAGACCGGGCCGGGGATGCTCCAGCGCAGCAGCAGCTCCCGGTTGATGCGCCCGGGGTCGGCCAGGGCCGCCCGGGACCCGCGGTGGATCCGGCTGATGGCGCTGTCCGCCAGGAGCCCGCCCCCGGCGTCGATGGCCTGGGCGTCGCCGAACGCCGCCAGGCATTCGGGGCGGGCTTCGAGCATCCCGATGCGGGCCTGGATGCCGCCGGGGAGGAGGGTGTCGTCGCTGGCCACCAGGGCGACGTATTCGCCCCGGGCCTCGGCGACCATCCGGTTCAGGGTCGCGCAGATGCCCGCGTTGGGCTGGGTCCAGGCCCGCACCCGGGCGAACCGGTCCCGGTGGGCCGCGATCCAGTCCTGGGCGACGGCGAAGGACCGGTCCCCGGAGCCGTCGTCCAGGACGATCAGCTCCAGGTTCCGGTAGGTTTCCCGGGCGACGCTGTCCAGGCAGGTTCCGATGTACTGCTCGTGGTTGTAGAGGGCCACCAGGACGGACACGAGGGGTTCCGTCATAGGGCCCCGCGCAGGGCGGCGATGACCCGCTCCTGCTGTGCGGGGGCCAGGTGCGGCCCCATGGGCAGGCTGAGGTGGGTCCGGGCCCCCGCTTCGGTGATGGGGAAGGGGCCCCAGTCCCGGTCCGGGCCGTAGGCCTCGCTCAGGTGGGGCGGGACCGGGTAGTGGATGAGGGTGTCGACCCCGGCGGCCCGGAGCGCCGCCTGGACCCGGTCCCGTTCCGGCAGGTCCACCACGAACAGGTGCCAGCCCGGCTCGGCCCCGGGGATGACCCGGGGCAGGCCGAGCCCGGGGAGGCCGGCCAGGGCG
>TBL_comb47_HYPODRAFT_10007847_pt1 | contig 11087 bp, 9 predicted proteins | sample TroBogypolimnion_40_FD_10682 | JGI IMG/M metagenome (IMG submission 10682) | reverse complement strand
CTGGCCCTTGGCGCCGTGGCCCGCTCCCAGCCCGGCTTTCCCGCCATCGCCGCCGACCCGCATCTGGAACTCCTGGGCCAGCTGGGGATCGTGGTGCTCATGTTCGCCGTGGGCCTGGAATCCACCGTGCCGCAGATGGTGCGGGTGGGCTGGTCGTCCCTGCGGGTGGCCCTCCTGGGGGTGCTCGCCCCCATGGCGGGGGGGCTCCTGGCGGCCTTCCTGCTGCTGCCCGCGGGCACCCCGCTGCTGGCGGACCTGTTCATCGGCGCCTGCATGGCCGCCACCTCCATCGGCATTTCCGCCCAGGTGCTCCGGCAGTACGGCTCGGCCCGGTCCCGGGAGGGCCGGGTCATCGTCGGCGCCGCGGTGATCGACGACGTGCTGGGCCTGCTGGTGCTCGGCGGCATTTCCGGGGCGGTGGCCGCGAGCGCCGGCGGCACCATGGCCTGGGCCCGGCTGGGCGGCAGCCTGGCCCTGGCCCTGGGGTTCCTGGCGGGCGCGCTCACCCTGGGCCGGTTCGCCACCCCGCACCTGTTCCGCCTGGCCGACCGCTTCCGCAGCCAGCAGGTCCTGCTCCCGGCGGCGATGGGGTTCGCGTTCCTGCTGGCTTGGCTGGGCAGCCTGGCCGGGCTGGCGGCCATCGTCGGCGCCTACGCCGCCGGGCTGATCCTGGAGCCGGCCCACATCCAGATCCTGGAGGAGCGGGAGCTCTGCCGCCTGGAGCAGCTGGTGCAGCCGCTGGTGGTGGTGCTCTCACCGCTGTTCTTCGTGCTCATGGGCGCCCGGATCGACCCGGCCGCCCTGCTCGATCCGCGCATCCTGGTCTTCACCCTGGCGCTCGCCGTCCTGGGCATCGCCGGCAAGCTGGCCTCGGGCCTGGCCGCCGGGCGCGGCTTCAGGGGCGAGCTGGTGGGCTGGGGCATGGTCCCCCGGGGCGAGGTGGGGCTCATCTTCGTGGCCACCGGCAGCCAGCTCCAGCTGGGCGGCCAGCCCCTGCTGTCCCCCGAGCTCCAGGCCGGGATCGTCGGCGCGCTGCTGCTCACCACCGTCGCCGGCCCCCTGGGCCTGGGCTGGGCCCTGCGCCGGGCCAGGAAGGCTAGTGCTTGACGAACTTGCCGGCGACGAAATGGACCGGGTCGGGGTGCGGGCCGGACGCCACGAAGAACAGCTCGCTGCCGGAGCCCCCCGATCCGCTCAGAAGAAAGGCCGAACCGACGCTATCGTCCGCCGGCGTCTGGCCGAAGGCGAACCGGATCCGGGCCCCCCGCGCCGGCGGTTCCCGCGCCTCGAGACTTCCGCTGAAGCTGGCGCCGAACTTGTTTTCGGCGTCGAACTTCCCATCTCCGGCCAGGTCCACATGGAAGGGTGAAAGCAGCCTGGTGCGGGACCACATCCAGCTGCCGGCCAGGCGCGCCATGGGCACCGGCTGCTCGTAGGCCTGGCGGTAGGTCAGGGAGAAGGTCCCGTGGTCCCCGCCCCCGGAATATTTACCCGCCAGGATCTCCCGGGCGGCCAGGTGGGTGGCCGTCAGCGAGACCCCGCCGGATTCAGTGCCGTCCTTGAGCTTGATCATAGGTTCGGCGAACATCCTCCCGTCCGCCTTGCCGCCGGCGAAGGCCGGGATGCGCAGGCGGAAGGCACCCTCCACCCAGAACCCGCCGCTGCCGTCGGCCAGGACCAGGCCCAGGGCCGGATGGGTGAGGCCGCTGACCTGGGAATGGAAGCTCCCCTCCCACAGACCTTCCGGGATGGCCGCCGGATCCGGTTTCGGCTTGGGGTCCCGGCGCACCGGATCCGCGGCCGCCTTGTCGCCGGACCCGCCGCAGTGGACGGCCAGCACGCTGGAGGCGAACAGGAGCCCGAGGGGAAACAGGATGGAAAATTTGAATTTTGCAAATGACATTCACGGCTCCAGGGAGAGGAGGCTTCCGTGAAAGTATAATTATTTAATTTCTATTGCCACCCGGCAAGCCCGCCCGCACCGGTCCGATTCCCAGTTGCAGGGTTTCGCCCCGCTGCCAGGCATCCGCGCCGGGCTCCACCTTGCCCGCCGGGAGATCGGCCCGCCGGGCCTTCTTGTCCGCGGTGGACAGGCCGGCTTCCCGGTCCCGTCCGGCCACCAGCCGGGGATCGATCTGGCCGTCCGCGGTGAAGCCCATCAGCAGCTGGGGGATGCCCATGGGCACCTGGTCGTTCCGGTCCACCTGCCAGGTCTGCCAGGTCTTGCCGTAGGTGAGCACCAGGTCCTTCATCAGGGTCTTCTCCGCCGCCTCGGTGAGCCCGGGCGCCGCCAGCTGGCCGGACATCACCTCGAACCGGTGGCTGTGCCACAGTTTGCGTTCCTCTTCGGGGAGGGTGCGGAACAGCTTGGCGCTGACGATGTACTCGACCCCCACCAGCCGGGCCTGCCTGCGGTCGGCATCGTAGATGACGCACTGCATCACGTCCGGGCTGACCCGGGCGCAGTAATGGTGGGCGACCAGCTGCCGGGCCGGATCGCCGTTGTAGAAGTGGAACCCGCAGAGGTGGGCGTGGATCGAACTGAGCGGCGCCTGCGGCCGGCGGCCCCCCGCGGGCGGCTGGCAGCAGGCGTCAGGCGCCGGGGCGGCCCACAGCAGCGAACCCAGAAGGATGGAAATGCAGGTCCGGACCATCGCGCCATGCCTCCGCCGTGGCCGGCTTCAGCATCGTGCTGGACGGTCCACGACCGTGAAGTGTCCCGACCATGGCCGGAGTTTCATCCGGCCGCTCAGGGCAGCGGCTTGCGGAAGAAGACGGCGGCCATGACCAGGCCGGTGGCCACGACGGAGCCGCGCACCCAGATGGCAGGCAGCCGCCGGGCCACCCGGGCGCCCAGGAACCCGCCCGCGGACGCCGCGGCCATCATCACCAGGGCCTGGGGCCAGACGACGATGCCGGCCCAGATGAACGCGGCCACGGACACGGCGGAGAGCACCAGGGAGAACAGGTTCTTCAGGGCGTTGGCCCGGTTGAGGCTGGTCTCGCCGGTGAGGGCGTAGAACGCCATCAGCAGGATGCCCAGGCCGCCGTTGAAGTAGCCGCCGTAGATCGAGATGCCCAGCAGGCCCAGGCCCCGCAGGACCGGACCGGCCTTCCCGCCGGCGGGCGCCGTCCGCCGGTTCCAGGCCAGGAGCAGCCGGGGCCCCAGCGCGAACAGGACGGTGGCGAAGAGCAGCAGCCACGGCACGACCCGCGAGAACATCCGCGCCGGGGTGGCAAGCAGGAGCAGCGCTCCGGCGATGCCGCCGGCGGCGCTCACCAGTCCCGTGCGGAGCAGCCGGGCCCGGGGTTCGGCGCCCAGCTCGGGCCGGAAGCCCAGGACGCTGCCCAGGTAGCCGGGGCTCAGCACCACCGCGCTGGTCCCGTTGGCGGCGATGGGCGGGATGCCGGCGAAGACCAGGGCGGGCAGGGTGAGGAAGCTGCCGCCGCCGGCGACGGCGTTGAGCAGCCCGGCGGCGAAGGCCGCGCAGGCCAGCAGCGCCCAGGTCGGCAGGGTCACTTCAGCCGCACCTTGCACCCGGCCACGCAGAGCCACGCGTCCTCGGCGGCGGCGGCGGCCCTCTGGTTGAGCCACCCGGCCAGGTCGCGGAACCGGCGCACCATGGGATCCTCCGGCACCGGGCTCCAGCCCACCTCGTTGCTCACCAGCAGCACCGGCCACGGGGCCGCGGCGTAGGCCCGCAGCTGGCGGTCCCAGGCCTCCAGGATGGCCTGGTCGGAGGCCTCCATCCGGTCCCCCAGCCAGAGGGTCAGGCAGTCCATCAGCACGCCCGAAGGCGGCGGGACCAGCGCGGCCAGGGTCGCCGCCGGGTCCGCCGGCGCCTCCAGGGTCCGCCAGGCGGCGGGGCGCTCGGCGCGGTGCCGGCGCAGGCGCTCGACCATCTCCTGGTCCGAGGGGTCGGGCCGGTAGGTGGCCACGAACACCACCCCGTCGCCCCACGCCCTGGCGCGCTCAACCGCCCAGCTGCTCTTGCCGCTGCGCACCGGTCCCGTGATGAATGTGATCTTGCCCATGGTTCCATCTTCGCCGAGCCGCGCATGATGGAGCATGGGAAAAGCGATAGCGGTCCTCGGCAGCGGCTCGGACGTGGGCAAGAGCCTGGTGGCCGCGGGCCTGTGCCGGCTGTTCCGGGACGCCGGGCTCGACGTGGCGCCCTTCAAGGCCCAGAACATGGCCAACCAGGCCGGGGTGACCCCGGACGGGCTGGAGATGCCCCGGGCCCAGATCCTCCAGGCCCTGGCCTGCGGGCTGGAGCCCGAGGTGGACATGGGTCCGGTGCTGATGAAGCCGGTGAGCGCCACCGGGGCCCAGATCGTCCTGCTGGGCAAGGTCCTGGGCGCCATGGAGGCGCGCGACTACTTCGGCGACACCGCCCGGTTCGAGGCCGTCGCCTTCCGGGCCCTGGACCGGCTCGTGGCCCGCCATCCGGTGCTCGTGCTGGAGGGGGCCGGCTCGCCGGTGGAGCTCAACCTGATGGCCCGGGACTACGTCAACCTCAAGGCCGCCCGCCGCGCGGACGCCGGCATCGTGCTGGTGCTGGACATCGACAAGGGCGGCGTGTTCGCCCAGGCCCTGGGCACCCTGGAGCTGCTGCCGGCGGCGGACCGGGCCCGGGTGCTGGGGCTGGTGGTGAACCGGTTCCGGGGCGACCTGGCCCTGTTCCGGGACGGGGTCAAAATGCTCGAAGCACGGTGCGGCGTGCCGGTCCTGGCGGTGCTGCCCTGGGTGGACCACGGCCTGGACGAGGAGGACCGGCCCATCCGCATCCCCGTGGACGAAGCGCCGGTGCCGGGCCGGCTCAACGTCGGCGCGCTGCTTTCGCCCCGGGTCGCCAACACCGAGGACCTGGCCCCGCTGCTGGCCGAACCGGACCTGCACCTCACCTGGATCACCACCCCGGAGCTGGCGCGCCGGCAGGACCTGCTGATCCTCCCGGGCTCCAAGGCCACCGTGGGCGACCTGGCCCACCACGCGGCCACGGGTCTGGCCGAAGCGGTGCTCGCGGCCCACGCCGGGGGCGCCTGGGTGCTGGGCCTGTGCGCCGGCTACCAGATGCTGGGCGAAACCCTGGAGGACCCCCTGGGGCTGGAAGGCGGCCCCCGCCGCTGGGACGGGCTGGGCCTGCTGCCCCTGGCCACCCGGTTCGAAGCGGCCAAGACCACCGGGGACCGGCGCTGCACCAGCCTCTGGCCCGAGCCGGGCCATGCCCTGCGGGGCTACGAGATCCACCAGGGCCAGAGCCTGGCCCACGGCGGCGAGCCCCTGGTGGCCGAAGGCGGCGGGGACCTGGGGCTGGTGGGCCGGCGGGCGGCGGGGACCTACCTGCACGGCCTGCTCCAGAGCGACGGCTGGCGGGCCGCCTTCCTGAACCGGGTGCGCCTGGACCGGGGCCTGCCCGCCCAGCCCATCCGCCGGGCCGATCCGCTGGAACTGCGCATCCGCCGCTGGGCCGAGCACGTCCGGGCCAACCTCCGCCCGGGCGCCTGGGAGCTCCTGCTGGCCGCGGTCACCGGGCCGCGCTGAAGGATTTTTCCCCACCCCCTTACCTGACGGACATTCAGCGGTATAATCTAGTGCAAGGCTCCATTTTTTTACAATTTTTTCATAACACCTTTTGATATTCATAAGGAACCGACCGATGTTCGGAAAGGCAGCCGTCTCAGGCATCCTGGCCATGGGCCTCTCCGGGGGCATGCTCTCCCTCCTGATCCTGCCCCCGGACCGGGAACCGCTGGTGGGCAGGACCAGCTACCTGCCGGTGGACCTCACCGAGCCCTTCCCGGCCCTGCGGGACCTGCTGGCGGCCGGCAAGGCCGAGGCGGCGGCCCGTCAGAAGGCCCTGCTCGAGGCCCGCTACGACCTGGGCGACCGCCCCGCCGGCGGCGTCGCCATGTCCGGAGGCAAGCCGGTGCAGGCGGGGGTCCGGGTGAAACTGCCGCCGGGGACCACCTGGGAACGGCTGGCCGGGCTCGCGCCCGCCGCGATCCGGGAGCAGGACCTGTTCCCCCGGGGGTTCCTGCCCCTGCCCCATCCGAACCACCCGGCCGGGGGGATGGTCTTCCCCCACGCCCAGATCGAGGCACTGCTCCGTCAGGAGAACCGGGACCTCACCCGGTTCGATCTGGACTTCGACCTGCCCGACCGCTTCCTGCCGGAGTTCCCGGCCCCGCTCTACCTCACCACCCGCCCGGACCTGGGGGACGTCTCCAAGGGCAGGGCCATCACCCTGGACAACTACTTCGAGCTGTTCAACGGGATCGTCAACCCCAAGCAGCTGGAGGGCCTGCGGCTCCTGCTCACCCCCTTCCCCCAGCAGCAGTTCAACCCCACCGACGGCCGCCGCTCCCTGCGCCCCAGCCGCGGGGTGGCCTGCTTCGACTGCCACGCCAACGGCCACACCAACGGTGCCACCCACCTGACCGGCGAGCAGCGGCCCCAGGCCTTCCGCCACCGCAGCGACACCCCCACCCTGCGCGGGGTGAACATCCAGCGGCTGTTCGGCTCCCAGCGCGCCCTGAAGACCGTGGAGGACTTCACCGAGTTCGAGCAGCGGGCCGCCTACTTCGACGGGGACCCGGTGACCGCCACCAAAAAAGGCGTGAACGTCCTGGAGCGGGGCAGCCAGGTGCACGACATGGCCGAGTTCCAGGAGATGCTCGATTTCCCGCCGGCGCCCAAGCTCAAGGTGGACGGCACCCTGGACCCCGCCCTGGCCACCCCGGCCGAGCGCCGGGGCCAGGCGCTGTTCTTCGGCAAGGCCAACTGCGCCTCCTGCCACCCCGGCCCCCACTACACCGACAACTCCATGCACAACCTGATGACCGAACGCTTCTACCGGCCCCGCATGGAGAACGGCGCCATGGCCACCGCCGAGGGACCCATGAAGACGACGCCCCTGCGCGGGATCAAGGATTCGCCCCCGTACCTCCATGACGGCCGGCTGCTCACCCTGGAGGACACGGTGGAGTTCTTCAACCTGGTGCTGGAGCTGAAGCTCAAGCCCGGCGAGAAGGCCGACCTGGTGGCCTTCCTCCGGCAGTTGTAGCGTGGGCGGCCTCGCCCTCGGCTACGCCCTGGCCTGCTACCTGGCCTTCCTGGCCGCCTTCGGCTACCTGGTGGCCTTCGTGGGCGACCTGGGGGTGCCGCGCTCGGTGTCGGCCGGGCCGGCGGGGCCTCCGGGCCAGGCCCTGGCCCTGGACCTTGCCCTGCTGGCCCTGTTCGGGCTCCAGCACAGCCTCATGGCCCGCCCCGCGTTCAAGCGGGCCTGGACCCGGATCGTGCCCGCCGCCGCGGAACGGAGCACCTACGTCCTGCTCTCCAGCCTGGCGCTGGCCCTGCTGTTCCGGTTCTGGCGGCCCATCCCGGGCGCGGTCTGGGACCTCCGGCACCCCCTCCTGCGCCTGGGCGCATGGGCCTGCTTCTGGGCCGGGGTGGCCCTGGCCCTGGCCAGCACTTTCATGATCAGCCACGCCGATCTGTTCGGGCTGCGCCAGGCCTGGTTCCGGTTCCGCGGCCTCCCCTACCGGGAGCCGCCCTTCCGGCTCACCGCCCTCTACGCCCGGGTCCGGCACCCGCTCATGCTGGGCTTCCTGGCGGCCTTCTGGGCGGCTCCGCGCATGACCCTGGGCCACCTGGTGTTCGCCGCGGGAATGACCGGCTACATCCTGGCCGGCACCCTCCTGGAGGAGCGCGACCTGCTCCGGCAACTGGGGCCGGGCTACGCCGAGTACCGGCGGCAGGTGCCCCGGTTCTTCCCGGTGCCCTGGCGCCGGGCCGGAAAGGAATAAGTCGGGAACGCCCGGCCGTTCGGGGAATCGAACGTCCAGTCCCGCTGCGGCTACAGGTTGCCCTTGAGGCCGATCTCCAGGGCCACCCCGCGCATGCCGTCGATGGTGTCCCCGGTGAGCGCGGTCAGGTCCACCCCCAGCATGGCGGCGCCCTTCTCGATCACCCCCCGGTCCACCCCGGCGGCGAAGGAGCGGTCCTTCCACTTCTTCAGCACCGACTTCACCGGCAGGTCCAGCACGCTCCTGGAGGGCCGCACCAGCGCCGCGGCGGTCACCAGGCCGGTGAGCTCGTCGACGGCGTAGAGGGTCTTCTCCATGGCGCTGAGCGGCTCCTCCTCGGAGCAGATGCCCCAGCCGTGGGAGACCACGGCGCGGACGAGGACTTCGGGCCAGCCGTGCCCGCCCAGGATCTCCCGGGCCTTGACGCAGTGCTGGTCGGGAAAGCGCTCGTAGTCGATGTCGTGGGCCATGCCCACCAGGCCCCACATGTCCTCGTCCTCGCCGGCCTTCCGGGCCATGTGGCGCATGACCGCCTCCACCGCCAGGGCGTGGCGCTGGAGGCTGTCGCTGGGGACGTACTCCACCAGGAGCTTCCAGGCTTGTTCTCGGGTCGGGCTCTGGGTCATGGGTTTCCCTTTCCAATAATTGATTATATCTTCATTCCGCCCCGGTCCCTTTTTAACCATCTGGACACCGTCCCGGTTTGGCTCCAGTCTGGGCTGAAGGCATGCTCTCCGAGGGATGCCCATGGCCCCCAGGCCCCCATTCCCGAACGCCCATTCCCCGTCCGCGGGATCCCCGCCGGCGCCCCTGTCCGTCCCGGATGCCGCCGGCTGGCGGGGCAGCTTCGATGCCGTTCCGGACCTGACGGCGGTGCTGGACAAGGACCGCAAGCTGGTGCAGGTCAACCAGGCCCTCCTGGCCCGGCTCGGCCTGCCGCTGGAAGCCTGCCTGGGCAGGCCCTGCTTCGAGCTGTTCCACGGTTCGGACCAGCCCCCGGAGAACTGCCCGCTCACCGCCTCGGAGCGGGACCTGAGGACCCACAGCGCCGAGGTCGCCGTGGAGCGGCTGGGCTGCGAGCAGCGGGTCCGGACCACGCCGGTCCTCGATGCCGGCGGCAACCTCGCCGGCACCGTGCACCTGATCCAGGACCTCCCGGACCGCCGCCGGCGGGAGCGCGGCCTCCAGCAGCTGGGCCGCATGGTCCAGGCCCTGAGCCGGAGCAGCCAGGCCATGACCCGGGCCCTGGACCTGCCCGGCTACCTGGAGGAGGTCTGCCGGATCGTGGTGGAGGACTGCGGCTGCTCCATGGTCTGGGTCGGGTTCAAGGAGCAGGACCCGGACCGCTCCATCCGGCCCATGGCCTGGTCCGGGTTCGAGGACGGCTACCTGGCCGGCCTGGGGATCTCCTGGGCCGACTCCGAGCGGGGCCAGGGCCCCACGGGAACCGCGATCCGCACCGGGGCCCCCGCCGTCTGCCAGAACATGGACACCGATCCCCGCTTCGCGCCCTGGCGCCGGGAGGCCCGGGCCCGGGGCTACGCCTCGTCCGCGGCCCTGCCGCTCATGGACGGGGGCGAGGCCTTCGGCGCGCTCACGGTGTACTCCTCCGAACCCGAGGCCTTCGCCGAGGCCCAGGTGCGGGTCCTGCGGGAACTGGCCGACGACCTCGCCTACGGGATCCGGACCCTGAGGCTGAGGGACTCCGAGCAGCGGGCCCAGGAGGCCCTGCGCGAGAGCGCCCTGGAGCTGTCGCGGCTCAACGACGAGCTGGAGCGGCGGGTCCAGGAGCGGACCGCGGCCCTGGTCCGGGTCAACGAAGCGCTCACGGCGCGCATCCTGGACCACGACCGGGCCCAGGAGGCGCTGAAGCAGAGCGAGGAGAAGCTGCGGCACGCCCAGAAGATGGATGCCATCGGCACCCTGGCCGGAGGGGTCGCCCACGACTTCAACAACCTCCTGCAGATCATCAACGGCTTCACCGAGCTGTCCCTGGCCCAGATGCGGGAAGGGGACCCCCAGCGGGCCAGCCTCGAGGCGATCCAGCGGGCCGGCCTCAAGGGCTCGGCCCTGACCCGCCAGCTGCTGGCCTTCAGCCGCAAGCAGGTGCTGGCGCCGGAGATCCTGGACCTCAACCAGGTGTTCCGGGAACTGGAGAAGTTCTTCAACCGGGTGCTCCCGGAGGACATCCGGATGGTGTTCGACCTGGACCCCGCGCTTGCCCCGGTGGAAGCCGATCCCGGGCAGATCGAGCAGGTGATCATGAACCTGGTGGTCAACGCCCGGGACGCCATGCCCCACGGCGGGCTGCTCACCCTGGAGACCCGGAACCAGGGAGAGACCGTATCGTTCGCGGTGAAGGACACCGGGGAGGGCATGACCCCGGAGGTGCTCGGCCGGATCTTCGAGCCGTTCTACACCACCAAGGGCATCGGCAAAGGCACGGGCCTGGGGCTCAGCACGGCCCTGGGCATCGTCGAACAGAGCGGCGGCGACCTGGAGGCCCGGAGCGCGCCGGGACTCGGATCGGTCTTCACCGTGACCCTGCCCCGGAGCGCCAAGGCCGTCTCCCCGTTCCGCGCCGCCGAGCCGGCGGCGCTCTGCCAGGGCACGGAGACCATCCTGGTGGTGGAGGACGACGACGGGGTCCGCCGGCTGACGGCGCACACCCTGGACGCCGCGGGCTACCGGGTGCTGGAGGCCGGGCACGCCGCCCAGGCCCTGGAGCTGCTCCAGGACCCCGGGTCCACGGTCGGCCTGCTGCTGACCGACGTGGTGATGCCGGACCTGGGCGGACCGGAGCTGGTGCGGAAGGCCCGGTTCCTGGACCCCGGGATCCGGGTGCTGTTCATGTCGGGCTACCCGGACGCCCACCTCCCCGCGCCGGGCGAAGCCTTCATCGCCAAGCCCTTCGACCGGACCGGTCTGCTTTCGATGGTGCGCAAGGTGCTGGACGCTACGGCAGTTCCAGGATCAGGGCCGGGTCCTTCCGGGCCCGCACCCGGAACACGTCCTGGATCAGCTCCGGGGTGAGCACCGCCTCCGGCGGGCCGAAGCCCACCATGGCGCCCTGATTGAGCACCAGCACCCGGTCGAAGCAGAAGGCCGTGCGCAGATCGTGCAGGCTCACCAGCAGGGTGCCGCCCGCGGTGGCGAGGCCCTTGGCCAGCTTCAGCACCTCCAGGGCGTGGCGCACGTCCAGGCTCGCGGCGGGCTCGTCCCAGAGCTGCAGCGGGGCCCGGGTGGCCAGGGCCCGGGCCAGGAACACCCGCCGGCGC
>TBL_comb47_HYPODRAFT_10007846_pt1 | contig 11087 bp, 13 predicted proteins | sample TroBogypolimnion_40_FD_10682 | JGI IMG/M metagenome (IMG submission 10682) | reverse complement strand
AGCAGGGGAACATCACCCTGACCCCCGGCGCCGGCACCACCACCGGCAGCTATACCACCCCGGCAAGCCATATCGTGAACGTGGGCACGCCCCAGGTCTGCACCATCGGCGTGGCCTACAGCATTGTGACGGCCTACAGCACCATCATGGTGAGCAGCTGGCCCAGCGTATCCGGGCAAACGGATGTGGAGCAGTCGGCCCCGGCCGGCGCCAGCGGGAACACCGGCTTTCTGGTCCAGATTTCCATCGACACCGGTTCCGGCTCCTTCGGCCCCTGGACCGCCTTCACCCCTGGCCAGTATTACGGCCAGCGGTTCCAGATGCGGATCAACCTCAACAGCTCCACCGCCACCATCGACCCTTTCCTGATGGCCTTCAGCTGGAGCGTGAGCCTGCCCGACCGGATTGCTCGGGGCTCCGGCACAACCTTGACCACGGGCCCGCTGCCCTTCACCTTTCCCATCCCTTTCCAGGTCATCCCGGTCATGCACCCTTCGATTCTCAACATGCAGCCCGGCGACACCATCACCTATTCCCCTCAGCCCAGCACTACCGGCTTCGGAATCAACGTGCAAAATCTCGGCGTGAACGTGGTCCGCGACATCAGCTGGATGGCTTCCGGCTACTAAGGAGAGAAAAATGAGTGCAGCCCCAGCTGTTGTCGATGCCACAGGGCCGGCCTTCTTGACGCAATTGTCAGGCGCGTTGGCCCAGGCATGGGATGCCCAGGTGCATCAGGCCAATACCTACTCCACCACCGGCACGGCCAGCGCCTATGTGATAACCCCGGCCCCGGCCCTTGTGGCGAATGCGGCCAACGTCCGCTACAACGTCAACGCGATTCTTGCCGGAATCGGGACGCCCACCATGCAGGTCGGAGCCAACCCGGCCCTGCCGTTGGTGACCTACAGCAACCTGGGCGCCTTGGTCGCCTACCTTCCAAGCGCAGGCCAGAACTTCGATATGGTGTGTGACCTCACCGCTACCCATTGGGTCGTGGTGGACCCCCTGGGCGCGGGCATGTTCAACGCCGCGCAGCAGACCATTGTCGCCCAAGAAGGGTCCGCCGCGACTCCGGTGGCCATCTACAAGGCGGGGGTGTTGTCGACCAATACGTCTGCCTACACGGTGACTTTGTCGACTTCATACGGGACGTTTTATGACCTCCTCCAATCGGCCAACATGACAAACACGCTGACGCTCCCTGCCAATTTCTTTGTTCCTGGGAAAACGATCAAAATTGAAGGGAATTGCATATGGGTCGCTACTGGCAATCTTGGCGGGATTGTCACTATAAAGCTCCTTTTGGGGGGGGTGAGTGTAATAAGTCAAGTCGTCAGTGCGGGATACGTTAGCGCCACCTCTACTCTGCAGTTTGTCCTCCTCATTCAGTGCCAAGCGGTCGGAGCCGCTGGAGTTGCTAAATTCAACGTCACATTTTCTGCTACTGATGTGTCCTTTCCTACACCTGCGCCCATCGCGCTCCAGCTGACCGCAGGCCTTTCTACCCTGGTGGCTAATGCGATTGCCCTTCAGATGAGTGCGGCATCTGGGAATGGAGTGCATACCGTGCAGGTAACAAACGTAGTCATTTCGGTATTGGGGTAAACGATGGAAGCCTATGTCGACAACGGACTGATTCATTACTCTGTTGACCCGGGAGGCATCCCTGCCCCTGGAGAGACCTGGTTCTCGGATGTCGCAACACCCGAAGAGCTGGCCGCCGTATTCCCCGGCTACACCGCAGCCATGCAGGCCCGTGCCATGGAATCCCTTAAGGCCACCTACACTCGGGCCGCCCAGATGTTCATGGACGGCGTGGTTGGGCTTAAGGGTTATGACGGGATCTTGAGCCTGTGCTCCTACGCCACCAGCACCAACCCATCCTTCAGGGCCCAGGCTCAGGCCGGCGTGGTCTGGCGGGATGCCGTCTGGACCGAGGGCTATTCCATCTTGGCCCAGATCCAGGCTGGAACCATGGCGCCTCCGGCCAGCACTGAGGCTTTCCTGAACATGCTTCCCCTTATCGCTTGGCCCACGGAGCCCTGATGAAGATCCTGCTCTGTCGGTCTAACAGCATCGGGTCCTGGCTGATCCGCGCGCTCACCTGGAGCAGCTGGTCGCACGTAGTCCTAATCAACGGGGACGATGCCGTGGAGGCCGTGCTGCCTCGGGTTCGTCGGTCCACCGTCGCCGACATCCGGGCCGCGCACTCCGAGTGCCTGGTCGTGGAGCTACCCTGTGCGGATCCCGAGGCTGCCTGGGCGGCTGCACTCTCTCAGGTGGGCCAGCACTACGACTGGGAGGCCCTGCTGGGCTTCCTGGTCCACCGTGAATGGGCATCCCCGGGCAAGTGGTGGTGTAGTGAGCTGGTGGCCTGGTCATTCGCTCAGGGCGGATCTCCCCTGTTCCGCCCCGAGGCCACGCACCGGGTCACTCCCCAGGACCTCTGGATGCTTCCCGGTTTGCGCGTGGTTTGACGTGCCATACTGTTCGCCTTTGACGCGCCAAACAAATCGCCGCGTTACAGGGAATCCCCCACTCTCCGCCAAAAGCACCAAAAAGCCCTTGAAATTCAAGGGCTTTTCTTTCGGTCAGATTTCCTACCCATATTCTTACCCATACCTGGAAGGTTGCTTCATCGCGGTCACCGACTCCACCGATGGCAGGGCCGCCCACGGCTTGAGGGGCACCCGCACTGCCGCCAATGGAGCCTTCCGGAAGGCGCTCCAAGGGTTCCGCACGGCCTTTCCGGAAGAAATCGTGGACCCGGCGGTAACCACGACCACCCAGAAGGCCTGCGTTCAATGCGCGGACGCCTTCCTGGCGGATGTAGACGAGGAGGATCCCGGGATCCGCTCGTCTCTGGAGGCCTGCGTGGGCGAGACGATTGCGACCCTGGTTGCCGGGGTAGGATAAAGGACTTCAAGGAGGAAGAAGCAGCATGGATGCCCGGTCCTTCGAACATCTCATCCAACGTCTCACGGCCCTCCCGCGGGAGACGGAGTGGGTGGAGTTCAAGGAGAACCAGGCTGAACCCGGTGAGATTGGACGTTACATCTCAGGGCTGGCCAATGCCGCGGCCCTGCATGGGCAACCAGCGGCTTATCTGGTGTGGGGGGTGCAGGACGGGAGCCATGCCGTGGTCGGCAGCCGCTTTCAGCCCCGGGCCGCCAAGAAGGGCAACGAAGACTTGGAACCCTGGCTCACCCGGATGACGGAGCCCAGTCCTCATCTCCTGTTTCACGAGGGGATGGAGAGTGGGAAGCCGGTTGTCGTCCTGGAGATCGAGCCAGCCCGGCAGATGCCGGTGGCCTTTGAGCGGGAACGCTACATCCGGGTCGGCAGCTACCTGAAACCTCTCAAGGACTACCCCGAAAAGGAACGTAGGCTCTGGGAACTGCTGAAGACCGCGACCTTCGAGGACGGGATCTGCCTCGAAGGCGCCGGCAGCGACGAACTGTTGAACAACCTCCTGGACTATCCTGCCTATTTCAGCCTCACGGATACTCCCCTGCCGGCTGGGGCCTCCGGGATCCTGGAACGGCTCGCCACGGAGAACCTGATCCGTCCCAAGGGGCGGGGGCATTTCGATGTGAAATAACCTGGGGGGGATTCTCTTTGCCCGGGACCTGGGGCGGTTTCCCCGGCTGGCCCGGAAGGCCTTACGGCTCATCATCTACCGTGGCACCAACCGGGTAGAGACGGTCCGGGAGCAGATGGGAGTCCAAGGTTACGCCGTGGCATACGCGGGGGCCATCGACTGGATCCAGAACCAACTTCCGGCCAATGAGGAAATCCGCAAGGCATTCCGGCGGGAGGAGAAGATGCATCCCGTGCTGGCCATTCGGGAACTCGTTGCCAATGCCCTTATCCATCAGGACTTCTCCATCACCGGCACGGGTCCCATGGTGGAGATCTTCACGGACCGCATGGAGATCACGAACCCGGGTGTCCCTCTTGTGGAGACCTTGAGGTTCATGGACCTGCCCCCGAAGTCCCGCAACGAGGCCCTGGCAGCGTTCATGCGCCGCATCAACATCTGCGAGGAGCGGGGTAGCGGGATCGACAAGGTTGTCGCCAAGATCGAGGAGTTCCAACTTCCGGCTCCCAACTTCGCCGTTCTGGGAGACCACACCAAGGCCACCCTTTTCGCACCTCGCGACTACAGGGACATGGAGCGCGGAGACCGGGTCCGGGCATGCTATCAGCACTCCTGCCTGCAATGGGTCTCGGGGAAGGTCATGACCAATGCCAGTCTCCGGCAACGCTTGGGAATCGAGCAATCGAACTACCCGATGGCCAGCCGGGTGATCAAGGACACCCTGGGCGCCCAACTGGTCAAGCTGATGAACGCCGACGGAACGCAGGGCGGTGCTGCGAAATACGTCCCCTTCTGGGCCTGAAGGGTTGTAGCGGGGTTGTAACTGGACAGGCCCAGGTTGGCCTGGAAACTGATTTTGAATTGCAATAAGTCCAATATTTATAGCGAATCAAAAAACGTGTAGTGCAGGGGGGGGTTGTAACTGGAGTGCCGGAACCGGCCCCTGCCGCTTTGGTGGAGGCGCTGGCCCGCCAGCAGTGCCCACAAACTCAATGGCCTACTGCCTTCAGATGACGGGCCAGGTCCATGTCCTCATCCTGGATGTGGCAGAGCATCCAGTCCTCCAGAAAATGGAGGACGGGTTTCGTGAACGTTGTTTCTCCCTGGCTGACCTTTTGGGCCAAACCCTGGATCTGGCCGGTCAGGTGGGCGTGAACCCCACGGTGGTCCCTCGCATCGGCGTAGAAGGCGCCGTTCATCAGCCCATCCTCGCTCCTCTCAGAACCGCCGGATGGGAATTTGCCATCGACTTCTCCAGGCTCCGGGATTCTGACCGACGCCTTGAAAGGAACCGCAGAAAGCCAATACCGGTTGGGCTGGATGTACACCAGGGGCGAAGACGTCCGGCAGGATCCCTTCGCCGCGACCCGATGGTTCCTGTTGGCCGCAGCCCAGGGCCACCCCCAGGCCCAATATGAGGTGGGACAGGCCTACCGTTTCGGCACCGGAGTGCGCAGCGATTTCCCGGCGGCGGTGAACTGGTTGCGCAAGGCCGCCAACCAGGGCGTTGTGGACGCCCAAATCGAATTGGCGCGCCTCCTGGCCGAAGGGCGCGACAGACCGGACGGAGTCGTTCCCAGGGATCTCGTCGAAGCAGCAAAATGGTTCCACCAAGCCGAGGAACGGGGTGAACCAAAGGATCTGACCAAGCTTGGCAGGATCCTGTCCAATGTGGATGGTGAAGCCCAGGATCTGGCTGCGGCGGCGCGATGCTACCGCAAGGCGGCGGAAATGGGATATGCGAAAGCCCAGTTCCAGTTGGGACGGGTCAACGACTCCGGCATCGGGGTGCCCCTGGACCGCGTGGAAGCGGCCAAATGGTACCGCCGGGCCGCCGAGCAAGGGGATGCGGATGCCCAGTACAACCTGGGCATCCTCTACGCCGATGGCCAAGGTGTTGCCAAGGACGAGGTGGAAGCCAAAAAATGGTTCGATGCGGCGGCGGAGCCCCGGACGGAGGACCATTCCAGACTCCCCACCCTGATCGAGCAGATGAGGAGTCGCACCATCAGGTTGTCCAAAGATCCGGTCAAGGCCTACGCGTTCTTCCTGGTCGCCCGCCGATGCGGCAATCCCGAGGCCATGACCTGCATCGGCACGCTGGAGAAGTCCCTTTCAAAAAATCGGATGGCCGAAGGTCGAACCAGGGCGGATGCGACCTGGAATGCCATGGGGCCAGATTGAAAGCCGGCGATGCTCAAGGCCGGCCGGTATTGACGACCGGTCAGGCCATCCGTGTGCGGTTGGTGGCGTACACCCCCAGGATCACCATCGCCCCGCCCAAAAGGGTCACCAGGGTCAACGGCTCATGGAGCAGCAGGATCGCCGCGGCGATGGCGAACAGCGGGTTGATGTAGCTGAACACCGAGGTGCGCACCGCGCCCAGGGCGGCCACGCCCCGGAACCAGACCACGTAGCCGAACACCGAGCAGGGCACGGCCAGGTACAGGGCGCCCAGCCAGGTCGGCCAGGTGAGGGTGCGCAGCTGGGCCACCAGCGGCACGGGGGCCAGGGGCGTGGCCACGAACGCCAGGGGCAGGAGCAGCAGGGCGCCCGCCATCTGCACGTAGGCGATGGCCACCAGGGGCGAATAGGTCCGCATCAGGGTCCGGCCGTAGACCGTGAAACTGGACCAGACCAGGGCGTTCAGCAGCAGCAGGGCGTCGCCCTTCCAGGAATCGGAGCCGAGCAGGCCGGACCCCTTGCCGTTGGTGACGATCAGCACCACCCCCGCGAAGGCGGTGGCGATGCCCACCGCGGCCAGGCCCCGGAGCCGCTCCCGGCCCCACAGGTGGCTGATCAGGGCGGTGAACACCGGGCTGGTGGCGATGATCAGGGACGAGGCCACCGTGGAGGTGTAGCGCAGGGCCACGAACTGCAGGTAGAAGTACGAGGCGATGACCAGGAAGCCCAGCACCAGGAAGCGCGGCAGGTCGCGCCAAGGCAGCTTCGGCCGGTCCCGGCGCAGGCCCAGGATGGCGGCGAACACGATGGAGGCCAGGCCGAAGCGCATGATCACCAGGTTCAGGGGCGACAGCTCCCGCAGGCTGATCTTGGCGGCGGCGAAGGAGGTGCCCCATACCAGGGAGCCGGCGGCCAGGCTGAGGTAAACCCAACCCGAACCGGATGTACGGGAAGATGCAGGACTTGTTTTAAAACCCATCCATCCATTCGAACAGCCCGAAGGCCGGGCGTCCACCCTGCTAGCTGCGTTCCAGGAACAGATGGGTGGCGCGCTCTCCGGCCAGCTGCCCGGAAACCCGGTAGCCCAGGGCCGGCAGATCGAGCCCCTGGAACAGCGCCTCCCCGCGGCCCAGCAGCATCGGCCCGAGGGCCAGGTGCAGCTCGTCCACGAGCCCGGCGCTCAGGTACTGCCGGACCGTCGCCACGCCGCCACCCAGGCGGACGTCCAGCCCGCCGGCAGCCGCCATGGCCTGCTCCAGGGCCTCCCGGATGCCGCCGGTGATGAACCGGAACTCGGTCCCGCCGGCCATGGGGATCGGCGCCCGGGCATGGTGGGTCAGGACGAACACCGGCGAATGGTAGGGGGGCTCCTCCCCCCACCAGCCCTTCCAGCTTTCGTCCAGCCAGGGCCCGCGGACCGGTCCGAACATGTTGCGCCCGAGGATCCAGGCGCCGATGCCTTTGAATCCCTGCTCGGCCAAGCCGTTGTCGATGCCCGTCTCGCCGGTGCCCCCTCCGTGCATGCGACGGAAGAAATCGGTGGCCAGGGCCCATTCCATCAGTGCCATGCCCCCGATCCCGATGGGGTTCTGGAGGTCCTGGTCCGGTCCGGCGGCGTAGCCGTCGAGGGAAAGGGCGAAGCAGGCGACACGGAGTTTGGCCATGGGAGACCTCGATGGGACCCCATCCTACCTCCTCGGAAGGCACTATGAATGTCTTTTTTTTACGGGTTCGATTCAGTGGACACGGCCCCGGCGGGTCCTGGGCCCCGCGGGCGGTCGAAGGGTCCTGCGCGGCCAGCCCTTCACGGGACCGCCAAAGCCGGCTGGGGGTTGCCGGTCCGAGCAGCCGGCGCCTGCCGGGAGGCGCCGGGGCCGGACACCGGGCAGGTTTCGGTTCTATACTTTGAATTTCCTGCCCAAGGTTGTCGAATGGATGACTCGATCCTGCATCCCCTGGTCGCGGCGGCGCTGGCGCGCTGCGGCATGGCGCACCGCGCCAGCGCCTGCGACCCGCAGTACGCCGATACCGCCGCGTTCTGCGCGCACTACGGCTTCCCGCCCGGCCAGGCCGCCAACACCATCATCGTGGCCTCCAGGACCGATCCGGCGCGCTATGCCGCCTGCGTTGTGCTGCCCACCACCAGGCTGGACGTGAACAGATGCGTGCGCCAGCTGATGGGCACCCGCCGGCTGTCGTTCGCCTCCGCCGAGCAGACCCTGGCGCTCACCGGCATGGAGATCGGCGGCGTGGTGGCCATCGGCCTGCCCGGGGACGTTCCCGTGTACATCGACGAGGCCGTCTTCGAACTGCCCGAAGTCCTGCTCGGCGGCGGCAACCGCTCCAGCAAGCTCATGCTCGCCCCCCGGGAGCTGCTGAGGATGCCCCAGGCCCAGCGGGTCCAGGGCCTGGGGGTCGCCCCCCAGGATGTTCCCGTCTGATCGCATGGGCTCCATGGCTGCACCTTCACCGCCTCGGAACAACCGACCATTGATCAGCAAAGATCCTAAGTATTAATTTTCAATTTCAAGAAAATAATCCGATCGAAGGTGTTGGCAACCCACCTGCCTTCCGGGAAACGAAACGAGCCTGCTAATATCAGCTTTCCGCAGGTCACCACATCCAGAGGGCAACCCGAATGCGACACCTCCTGCTTTCCCTCATGCCCTGTCTCCTCTGCGCCCAGATCCCCCAGGAACCGGCGCATGTGCAGCTGTTCCAGGCCACCTCGGCGGCCGTGCGCAAGGGCGGGACCGTGACCCTGCGCTGGGCCGTGACCGGCGTCGACCGGGTGCGGCTGGAGCCCCTGGGCATGGACCTGCCGGCCCGGGGCGAGATCACCCAGCCGGTGAACGGCCGCACCATCTTCTGGCTGCACGCGAGCAACCTGAAAGGTGGGCAGAGCGTCCCCCTGGTGGTGGACCAGCTGCCCGATGATCCGGCCTTTCCCAACCTGAACGGCCTCCAGCTTCCGGCCCCGGCGGCCCCGCCGGCGGTGCCGGTGCTCGCCCCCGCCCCGGCCGTGGCCGCGCAGCCGGCGCCTCCGCAGGCCCCCGTCCTGGTCCTGGAGCCCGCCCCGGCCGTGGCGGCGCAGACCCGGCGCCGCCGGGTCCGCCGGGCCGCGCCGCGCCCGGCCTGGATCCAGTTTTCGGCCATGGTCAATCCCCGGCTCATCCGGAAACTGCAGAAGCACCTGGCGCGGGTCGCCGCCACCGAGGCGAACGTGTGGGCCGTGGCCCGGCGCGCCGGGGCGCCCATGCAGCTCCTGCGCAGCGGCCCCTACGTCACCGTCCAGGACGCCCGCCGGCGGCTGCAGGAACTGGGGCCCGTGATGGCTTCCATGCACCTCCGGCCGTTCGTCATCTCCGGTCCGGACCGGTCCAATGCCGGGGCCAACGTTTTCGTGGCCAGCGTCAGGAAGACCCCTTAGCCCGCTGCCCCGGCTCCGGAGGGCTACGGCTTGCCGCCGCCGCCGAGGTTGCGGAAAAAGGCCAGGGCCCGGCTTTCCCCGTCCAGGGCGCCGTGCAGCGCGTGGGCCTTGCGGTAGTTGAATTCCAGCTCTTCGAGGAACCGGTTCAGGGAGCGCTGCTGCCGCCGGAGCAGCTGGAAGAACGCCTTGCGGTCCCCGGCCGGCAGCGCGGCCAGCCTGGCTTCCAGCTCCCGGGCATAGTCCGGGTTGAGCTCCCCCCCCACCTGCAGGGGAGGCGGCAGCACGTGGGCCGGTTCCAGGCCCAGGTCCTCCGCGTCGGGCGGGGCGGCCCAGGCGGCGCCCGCCAGCAGGACCGGCAGGCATAGCCTCCGCAGGTGGCGGGCCCACCCGGAGGAGGGAAACCGCACACGGGACCGGGGGAAGGGCGGGAAGGCATGCATGAATTAAATATATAAATAGTTTGACGAGAATCAATCCCGGGTATGACATCCGGATCGGCCGGCCGGGAACCTTCTGCCGGGGATCCAGATACTATTTCCAGGAACGGGAGTTGCCATGATCCGCACATTCACAGGACCCGCCCGGCGGGTGGAGACGGTCTGCAAAGGCCTGCTCGTGGCCCTCCTGCTGGCCCCGTCCGCGCCGGCCCAGGCGCCGCCGGTGCGGGACGCCGCGGAGCTGCAGCAGGCGCTGGACCAGCTCCAGGTGGTGGGCAGCGTCCTGTACCTGGCGGCCCATCCGGACGACGAGAACAACTCGCTCCTGGCCTACTTCTCCAAGGGCAGGCACCTGCACACCAGCTACCTCTCCCTGAACCGGGGCGGGGGCGGCCAGAACCGCATCGGCGCCGAGCAGGGCGATGTGCTGGCCGCGCTGCGCACCCAGGAACTGCTGGCGGCCCGGCGCCTGGACGGGGCGGAGCAGCGCTTCACCCGGGCGGTGGACTTCGGCTATTCCAAGACCCCGGAAGAGAGCCTGGCCATCTGGGGCCAGGACGCGGTGCTGGCGGACGTGGTGGCGACCATCCGCAGCCTGAGGCCGGACGTGATCGTGACCCGGTTCTCGCCCGGACGCAGGGACACCCACGGCCACCACTCGGCCTCGGCGATCCTGGCGCTGGAGGCCTTCCGGGCGGCCGCCGACCCCAGGCGGTTCCCGGAGCAGCTGGCCCGGCTCAAGCCCTGGCAGGCCACGCGCCTGGTCTGGAACGGCTGGCGGCCCGACACCGAGCCGCACGCGACGGCCCCCGCCGGCTGGCTGGCCCTGGAGGTGGGGGGCTATGATCCGCTGCTGGGGCGGTCCTACCCGGAACTGGGCGCCGAAAGCCACAGCCAGCACCGGTCCCAGGCGTTCGGGACGCTGGCCCGGCGCGGCTCCAGGACGGAACTGTTCGAACCCCTGGCCGGCCCCCCGGCCAAGGCCGATCTGTTCGAGGGCATCGATCTCAGCTGGGGGCGGATCCCGGGCGGCGACCAGGTGGGGCCGCTGCTGGCCCTGGCCCGCCGGGACTACCGGCCGGAGCGCCCGGCGGCGATCCTGCCCGTGCTGCTCCAGGCCAAGGCCGCCATGGACCGGCTCCCCGCCGAACCCCGGGTCCTGGAGCAGCGGGCGGGGCTGCTGGAGGCCATCCGCTGCGCGGCGGGGCTCTGGGTGGAGGCGGTGGCCGACCGGCAGACCGTGGCCCCGGGGGATCCCCTGGGGGTGGCGGCCACGGTCATCGACCGGGGCGGGAGCGGGACGGTCCTCACCGGCTATGACCTGAGCCCGGCCCTGGACCGGCGGGTGAAGACGGTGGCCCTGCCCGCCAACGAACCGGTGCGGGAGACCTTCGAGGTCACCTTCCCCGCCGGCACCCCCTGTTCGCAGCCC
>TBL_comb47_HYPODRAFT_10007845_pt1 | contig 11088 bp, 9 predicted proteins | sample TroBogypolimnion_40_FD_10682 | JGI IMG/M metagenome (IMG submission 10682) | reverse complement strand
CTACATCACCAAGCCGGTGGGCTTCGACGCGTTCGCCGAGACCCTCGGCCGCCTGGGCCGCTTCCTGCAGATCCTCCAGGTGGCCCGGCCATGACCGCCCCGGGGATCACGATCCTGGTGGTGGAGGATGACCTGGGGCTGGCCGAGCTGATCCGGGAGGCGTTCGCCGAGCGGGGCTGGGACACCGTCCACTGCGCCACCGGCGCCGAGGCCGTCGCCTGGCTGGGCGCGCACCAGCCCAGCCTGGTCCTGCTGGACTACTCCCTGCCGGACATGACCGGGGCCGACCTGCTCGGTCGGGTTCCCCTGGCCCATTTCATCGTCACCACCGGCGCCGGGGACGAGCGGGTGGCCGTGGCCATGATGAAGCTGGGCGCCCTGGACTACCTGGTCAAGGACGGGATGTTCCTGGACACCCTGCCGGAGGTGGTGGCGCGGGCCCTGGGCCACCTGGAGACCGTGCAGCGCCTGGCCGAGGCGCAGATCAGCCTCAGGCTGGTGGAGGACGACCTGGTCCGCGCCCGGAAGATGGAGAGCCTGGGCCTCATGGCCGGCGGGATCGCCCACGACTTCAACAACCTGTTCCAGGGCCTCCAGGGCAACCTCGAGATCGCCCGGTTCAAGGCCCCGGACGATGCCCTCCGGGTGCCCCTGGACCGGGCCCTGCAGATCCTGGAAAAGGCCTCCCGGCTGACCCACCGCATGCTGGAATTCTCCGGCAAGGGCTTCCGCCGGTCCGAGCCCCTGGACCTGAACCGGCTGGTGCGGGAATGCCTGCGGCCGCTCCACGACCTGGGCGGGCACCCGATCCGGTTCACCGGCCGGGAGGGTCTGCCCCGGATCGAGGGGGACCCCAAGCAGCTGATCCAGATGCTCACGGGGCTGGTGCTCAACGCCGAGGAGTCGCTGGGCTCCAGGGGCGGCGCCATCCAGGTGAGCACCGGACTCCGGGACGGCGCGGCGGAAGCCCGGGGGGTCTGGATCCACCCGCCCCCCGACGGCCCGGAGGCGGTCTGCCTGGCCGTGGCCGACGAAGGTTCGGGGATGAGCCCGGCCGTGCTGGAGCGGGCCTTCGACCCCTTCTTCACCACCCACCGGCCGGGGCGGGGGCTCGGCCTGTCCGCGGCCCTGGGCATCCTGCGGGCCCACCATGCCGGGCTCTGGGTCGACACCGCCGAGGGCCGGGGCACCACCATCCGGATCCACTTCCCGGCCCGCGCCGGGGAAGCCCCGGGCGAGGCCGGCGCCCAGGCGCCCGCGGCGAGCCTCGAGCGGAGGACCATCCTGCTGGTGGACGACGACGAAGACCTGCAGGAGACCCTCGCCGGGTTCCTCCGGGACGACCTGGGCTACCCCGTGCTCCAGGCCAGGGACGGCCAGGAGGCCGTGGACATCTACCGGCGGGAGCGGGAACGGATCGGCCTGGTGCTGATGGACGCCACCATGCCGAGGCTGTCCGGGCCGGAGGCCTTCCAGGCGATCCGGGCCTTCGCGCCGGAGGCCAGGGCGATCCTGTGCAGCGGCGGCGCCGGGGAGGCCGGGTTCCGCGCCGCCGACGGGTTCCTGGGCTGCCTGAAGAAGCCGTTCCTGCTCAGGACCCTGCAGGAGGCCCTGGAGCGCGCCTTCAGCTGAGCGGCGACAGCCCTTCGGCCACGGACAGGCGGTAGGCGCGCCAGGCCGGAAGCGCACCGGCGGCGAGGCTGAGGCCGAACATCAGCAGGGGGCCCCATACCAGAACCGGGTTCCAGGCCCACGGCTCCAGCAGGACCCCGATCCGGGTCCTGAGAATCTCCTGCACGGTGGCGGCGATGGCCGCGTACAGGCCGAACCCCAGGGCGCAGCCGAGCAGCCCGATGCCGGCGGACTCGCCCAGCACCGCCGCGATCAGGAAGCCCCTGTGGGCGCCCAGGGCGCGCAGGATGGCCAGGTCGCGCCTGCGCGCGCTCATGGAGGAGTAGACCGACGAGAACACCGCGGCCCCGGCCACCACCGCCACCAGGTAGGCCAGCGCCCGAAGGGCGTCCTCGAACCAGGAGAACTTGGCGAACAGGTCCGCCAGGATCGAGGCCACCGGCCAGGCCAAGGTCAGCCGCTCGCCTTTCCGGTTGTAGCGGGTGTCCAGCATGAGCCCGGCGGCCTTGGCCTCGGGCTTGAACCGGATGAGCACGGCGCTGAGTTCGGAGAAGGCGGCGGGGTCATGGCCGCCCATCCGCTGCACGCCCTCCAGGGGCACCCAGATGACCCGGTCGGCGGGGCTGTTGGTGGGGGCGAGCCTCCCGACCACCGTGAAAACCTCGTCGTGCTGGGCGGCGGGATTGTAGTCCAGGCCATGGAAGGGGTGGAAGGTGGTGCCCACCGTCCAGCCCAGTTGGCGCGCCGCCAGGCTGCCCACCACCGCCTCCTGCCGGCCGAAGGTGAACGGCCGCCCTCCGGGCTCGACCGCATAGGCGTGGCCGGGGGCGTATTCCAGGTCCTGGAAGAAGCCTTCGTCCACCCCCACGATCCGGACCCCATGGAAGTTGTCGCCCACGGCGATGGGGATGGCCCGGTCCACCATGGGCAGGGCCTTGACCTGCCGGTAGTCCTCGGCGGTGATGTTGCCGGGGGACGCCTCCTGGTGGAACAGCCCGTTCAGCACCAGCTGGAGCTTGGAGCCCCGGGCGCCCAGCACCGCGTCGAAGCCCGCGGCGGAGCGGGTGAAGGACTGCTCCGCCTCCGCCCGGACCACCCAGACCGAGACCACCAGGCCCAGCCCCAGGGCCACCAGCAGCACGGCCACCGCGGTGGACGCCAGGTGCTGGCGGAGCCCCCTCCGGATCAGCAGGAACAGCATCAGACTTCCTCCTCGTGGGGTGCGACCAGGTTGAGCCCGGCCAGGTCGATCACCGTTTCGAACGAAGCCAGCACCTCCGGGTCATGGCTGGCCACCAGCAGGGCGGAGCCCAGGGCCGCGGCGCTTTCGCGCAGCAGCTGGACGATCCTGCGGCCTCGGGCCGCGTCCAGGTTGCCGGTGGGCTCGTCGGCCAGGATCAGGCAGGGCCGGTTGGCCAGGGCCCGGGCCACCGCCACCCGCTGCTGCTGGCCGGTGCTCAGCTGGCGGGGCAGGTACCGGGCCCGGGAGGCCAGGCCGACCCGCTCCAGGGCCGCCATGGCCGCCCCGGGGTCGGCGCCCTTGCCGAAGGCCAGGCCCAGCATCACGTTCTCCAGGGCCGAAAGCCCCTGCAGCAGGTTGAAGGTCTGGAACACGTAGCCCAGGCGCTCGGCCCGGAACCGGTCCCGGCGGGATTCGGACAGGCCGGTCAACTCGGACCCGCCCACCTCCACGAAGCCGGAATCCGGCTCCAGGATGCCCGCGATGATGTGCATCAGGGTGGTCTTGCCCAGCCCGCTTTCGCCCCGGATCGCCGCCTGCTGCCCGGCCTCCAGTTCGAAGCGGGGGATGCGCAGCACCACGGTCCGTCCGCGGCCGGGCGCGGGATAGCTCTTGAGCAGGTCCCGGATGATCAGTGCTGGGGTTGGATCCATGGGGGCCGCCGGGGATGGGTTGTCAGGATGGGGCGTCTTGGCGCGCGGGCACAGGACGATGGATGGCTTGGGGCGGGGGCTGGTTGAGTCGTCGTCTTCACGGCCAGGAACTTTTTTAATAATTAGATCATAACCCTGGGGAGACTGCTCAGCCTGTGGGGCCCTTGGAAAGTTATTATGACGAATTCAATCATCCATCCAACTCATTCCCGATCCTGGTCTTCGTCCATGCTCACCCTCGCCCTGGCGCTGGGGGCCGCGGGCGCGGGGCCGGGACTGTCCGCCCATGCCTCCATGGACACCATCGTCGGCCACCACGAATCGGGCGAGCCGGTGCGGGTCGGGGACGTCATGGTCGAGGATGCGAAGCTCGCCAGGGTCAAGTTCCTGCCCAAGGCCGATCTGTCCAGGGCCACCTTTCCCGGCGTGGACCTTTCGGAGGCGGTCATGGACGGCGTGAATGTGAGCAATGCAACGTTCCTGAACGTCAAGCTGTCGAAAACCAGGATGCAGGGCGCCGATATGAGCGGGGCCGAATTCCGCAAGGGCAAGTGGGAGGACCCCGACTTTTCGGGCGCCGTCATGAAAGGCACGACCTTCAATCGGGTCTGGATGATACGGCCCGATTTCCGAAGCACCGACCCCACCGTCGCGATCTTTCTCAAGTGCCTGGTGACCGGCGCCCTGGAAACCGGATTGCCGGCCGGACCGGAAGCGGTCGAGGCGAAAGCAGCTCACGCCGCGCCCGAGCGGAAAGAGGAGCGCAAGGCGCCGGCCCGGGCGGAGGAGACCGCCGCCGCGGAGCCGGTGACCGCCCGGGACCGGAAATGGGAGAAGCAATTCCAGGCGTTCAAGGACTTTGTCGACGGGAACCCGGGCGTCGCTGTCCCGGGTTATGTCGGGGACAAGAAGAACCCGCTTTCCTCCTGGCTGATCAAGCGGAGGGCCGAGCTCCGGAGCGGCAAGATGCCTGCCGGGCGCCGGAGCCGCTTCGAGGCGCTGGACAAGAGATACATGGAAGGCAAGGACGACGAAGCGCCCAAGGCCGGCGCTTCGAGCGCCTGGGACCGGCTTTGGCAGAAGACCTGTGACGAATTCGAAGCCTTCATCGATGAACAACCCGGCGTCGCCGTTCCGAGCCAGGTTGAAGGCAAGGTCAACCCGCTCTACCAATGGTATAAAAAGCAAGTGAAGGCGCTGCAGGACGAAACGATGGAGGCCTGGCGCGGGGAGCGCTTCACGCCTCTCATGGGGCGCTACCAGGGCGGCCTCCCGGCCAGGAAGGCCAAGGCCGGGGCCGGCGCGGGGGCCTCCACCCCGGCCCGGGCGAAAGCCGCGAAGCTCCCGGCCATCCCGGCCGGCGGGTCGAGCCCGGCAAGGCCCGCGGCGGAACCCGTCGAGTCGAAAGGGGCGGGCTCCGGATCGGTCCAGCTGCCGGCCCTTTCGGCGAAAAAGCCGCAGCCCAAGGCGCCGGCGACCAGCAAGAAGAAGGAAGCGTCCGATCGGGCCTGGGAAGCGAAATTCAAGGAGATGGAGGCCTTCATGGCGGAGCATCCCGGCGAGCGCACCCCGAACCCCGGCGGCGGCAAGAAGGGGCCGTTGACCACTTGGCTGGTGAACAACCGGACCCGGATCAAGCGGGGGGTCGAAACCTCGCCCAGCCGCATCGAACGCTTCAGGAAGCTCGACGCGGCCTACCAGGCGAGCCTGGAAGACTAGTGGTAGGCGTTCAGCCCCCCCCGTCGTCTCGGCAGTTCGTTGGATTTGAAAAGCGCCTCGGGGCCGATGGATGCTCTTGTCGTTGGGGCCCCGAGGCGCTTTTCAAATCCAACGGAGAGCGGGTCCCAGCCCAGCGCCCTACTTGGCCTACGTTCAGCGGAGGCGGCGTAGTCCAGATCGCGCCGACCGAGTGGAGGGAAACCTGCTTTCAGTCATGTCATAGCAAATTTGATGCGTGTATTTATTAGAAGTAATGAATGGCTGTGTGGTACTTATCGCCCAACCCGACCAGCCTAAAGGAATGGACGAACTGCTCCAGAAAATCAGCAAGTTGGAGGCGCTGCTTGAGGCGGCGATGACCCGTATCGGCGAACTTGAGGCGAAGGGAAAGCAGGATTCCGGCAACAGTTCGAAACCACCCAGTTCGGACCTGGGGCGCAAGCGCAAGCCGCCCGTGGAACCCAGTGGCCGAAAGCGGGGTGGCCAGCCAGGCCATGCCGGCCAGAGCAGGGAATTGGCACCGCCCGAAGAGGTGGACGAGGTTGTGGACCAGGATCCCCAGACCTGTGAGAACTGTGGCGAGTCCCTGGAGCAGGAACCCCGCTTGGACGCCTTTCTCCGGCAGGTGACCGAGACGCCTTGGTACAAGGCTTTCGTGAAAGAATTCCGTCTGTGGCTGAAGGCCTGCCCGAAGTGTGGGAAAACCACCCGCGGTCAGATGCCCATGGGCGTGCCGGACGGCGCTTTCGGCCCTCAACTCCAGGCGAGGATCGGCCTGCTCAGCGGACGCTACCGGTTGACCCGGCGCGAGACCCGGTCGCTTGCCAAGGACCTCTTTGGCGTCCGCATGTCGCTGGGGTCCGTCCAGGCCTGCTGCAATACGGCCAGTGCGGCCGTGGCGGAACCGGCGCAGACCATTCACACCGAGGTGAAGCTTGCCTCGGAGGTGCATGTGGACGAAACCGGCTTTGGCAGATGCGGCAAGGATCGAATGTGGCTGTGGGTCGCAGCAACCGCAGATGCCGAAGCGTTCCGGCTCCTGCCCGGCCGGGGCCGGGAGCAGGCCAAGGATCTGTTGGGAGATGGCTTTTCCGGCCTGATTCACCGCGACCGATGGAAGCCCTACGAAGTATTCAAGACGGCGGTCCATCAGCTTTGCCACAGCCACATCCGCCGGGACTTCCAAAGCATGCTGGAGAGCATGGGCGAAACCGGAACCCAGGGCTGCATGCTGAAGCTGGCCAGCGACCGCGCCTTCCACCTGTGGCACCAGTTCGAACGGGGTGAGATCAGCCGCAAGCAACTGATCCGCCTCACCAAACCCATCCAGGACGAGATCTGGCAACGGTTGGAAATCCTGCGGGATGGGCCAGGCACAACCAAGAAAGCCCGGGGTACCGCCAAGGATTTGCTTCGGCAATGGGACAACCTCTGGACGTACGTCCACCGTGACGGTGCCGTGCCTTCGAACCACGCCGAGAGGAGCATCCGGAAGGCCGTCCTCTGGCGAAAGGTGTCCCTCGGTGCGGACAGCGAAGGTGGCTGCCGGTTCGTGGAGCGCATGTTGACCGTGGCCGGCACCGCCCGCAAGCGCGGCATCGACCTCCTCGACTGGCTCACCCGGGCTCTCCAGGCCAAGATTGATCGGCTCCCCGCTCCCGCATTCCGGGGGTGATACGGACGGCCTCCCCGGCCTTTAGCTGAATCCAACATGGCCGCTGGGGTGGGACACGCGCTCCGTTGGATTTGAAAAGCGCCTCGGGGCCCCAGCGACAAGAGTATCCGTCGGCCCCGAGGCGCTTTTCAAATCCAACGAACTGCCGAGACGATGGGGGGGACCTGAACGCCTACGACTAGTGATCCTGGCAACCCTCGTGGCCGTGCTCGCGCTCGACGATGACGATGCCGCCCTCCTGGTACTTGCCGACCATGCCGAAGGTGGAGAGGATCGCCTTCTGGGTGAGGATCTCCGCGCTGGGGCCGTAGGCCACCACCCGGTGCGCCAGCAGCATGGTGCGGTCGCACTCGGCGGCCTCGTCGATGTCGTGGGTGGCGAGGATCACCGACCGGCCCGCGGCCGTGAGGTTGCGCAGCTGGCCCCGGTAGATGGCCCGGGCGGTGGCGTCCAGGTTGGCCGCGGGCTCGTCCAGCAGGATGAGGTCGGCGTCCCGGGCGAAGGCCTGGGCCAGGAACACCCGCTGCCGCTGGCCGCCGGAAAGGGCGTTCAGCGGCGCGTCGGCGAGTTCGCGCACGCCCATGACCGCCATGGCCTCCTGAACCGCCCGCTCGTCCTCCGCCTGGAGCCGCCCGAACAGGCCGTGCCGGGCGAACCGGGCCATGCGCACCACGTCGTGGACCCGCAGCGGCAGCATGAAGCTGGACGGATGGAACTGGCCCATGTAGGCGACCCGGGCGGGGCTGGCCAGGGGGCCGGCGCCGAGCACCCGGATGCTGCCCGAGACCGGCGCGATCAGCCCGGCGACGGTCTTGAGCAGGGTGGTCTTGCCGGATCCGTTGGAGCCCACCAGGGCCAGCACCTGTCCGGGCTCCAGGCTGAAGCCGATGTCGGCCACCACCGTCTCGCCCTGGTAGCCGACGCAGAGGCCGGAGGCTTCAACGCAGGCGCTCATGCCGTCCTCCCCTTCACCGGTGCGGGGTTCGGGAGCAGCTGCCGGACCGTGAGCAGCATGAAGAAGATCGCCGAGGCGGCCAGGGTGATGGCCGCGCCGGCGGCGATGTTCAGGTGGTAGCTGGCCAGCAGGCCGATATAGACCGAGCAGGCGCCGATGATCGACGCCGAGAGCACCATGGTGGTGATCTTGCGCGATAACAGGGCGGCCGAGGCCGCCGGGGCCAGCAGCATGCCGAAGACCAGCAGGGTGCCCACGGTGCGGAACGACACCACCACGGTCAGGGCGATCATCAGCAGCATGATGGCGTGGTAGCGCCGGGGCGGGAAGCCGGAGACCTCGGCCTGCTCGGGGCTGAAGCAGAGCAGCAGGAAGGGCCGGTGGCAGGCCAGGGCCAGGGCCCCGATCACCACCGTGGCGGCCAGCTGGGTGACCAGTTCGGAGGTGCGGATGCCGAGGATCTCGCCGAACAGGATCCGCACCAGGTCGCCGGAAAAGGAGTGGGAACGCGATACGATCGCCACGCCCAGGGCCAGCATGCCCACGAACAGGAGGCCGATGGCGGTGTCCGAGGACAGGTTCGAGCGGCGGGTGATGAAGCCGATCCCGAAGATCATCCCCAGGGCGCCCGCCGCCGCGCCGAGCATGCCCGGCAGGCCCAGCAGCATGGCGATGGCCACGCCGGGCAGGACCCCGTGGGCCAGGGCGTCGCCGATGAAGGCCAGGCCCCGGAGCACCACGAAGGTGCCGACGATGCCGCAGGCGACGGAGACCAGGATGCCCGCCAGCAGCGCGTTGAGCATGAACGCGTTGGCGGTGAAGGGGGTGATCAGGCTGTCCAGGATCATTGCAGGGCGCTCAGGATGGTGTCGGCCAGGCCGCGTTCGAAGGAGAAGTATGACCCGTCCGGGGGCAGGTTGTGGGTGGCCAGGGACACCGACCTGACCTGGGCCTCCTTGGCGAGGGCCTCGAGGGTCCGGGGCGGGGTGCCCAGTTCCGTGAACACCACGGAGACCTGGTTCCGGCGGATCAGCTGCTTGAGCGCCTCCAGGCCGGCGGCGGAGCTCTCCGCCTCGGTGGTCAGGCTGGGAATGACCGCCCCCACCAGCTTGAACCCGTAGCGCTGGGCGAAATAGCCCAGGGATTCGTGCCCGGTGACCAGCCTGCGCCGGGCTGGCGGCAGCGCGTCGACCCGGGCCTGGATCTCGGCGTTGAGCTTGTCCAGCCGCGCGTCCAGGTCCGCCCGGCGGGCGGAGAGGTCCACCCCGAACTTGCGCTGGAGCTCCGGCGCCAGCGCGTCCACCACCGCCTTGACCGCCAGGGGGTCGGTCCACAGGTGGGGATCCCGGGCGCCCGCCGCCTGGTCGGGATCGCCCGAGGGCACGCCCTCGCCGGTGCCCACCCGCCGGACCGTGATGTGCTCCGAGGCGGTGAAGAAGGTGACGCCCGCGCCGCGGGCCTGGTCCAGGGCCTTGCCCATGCCGCCTTCCAGCCCGAGCCCGTTCTCGACGATGAGGTCGGCCCGGGTGAGGGCTTCGATGTCCTTGGCCGACGGCTCCCACTCGTGCACGTCCATGCCGTTGGGGACGGCCGAGGTCACGGTGAAGGCGTCGCCGGCCAGGTCCTTCACGGCGGCCCCGAGCACCGAATAGGTGGTGATGATGGTGCGCCTGGCGCCCGGGGCCGGTTCCGCCTGGCGCGCCCGGTCGCAGCCGCCCATCAGGGCCAGGAGGCCGGCCACCGCCAGCAGCCTGACTCCCGTATGCATTTTCATCACGACCACGGCGAGACCTCGTCCATCTGGATCCTACATCAGATGGAAATCATTTTCATTAAGAATCACCCCGTGGTGGACATCTTGACCGTGGTCAAGGTTTCCCAGCCGCAAGCAGGCCATGATGGATGCTTCAGGAGCAGGCCCGTGACCGGAAAGCGACCCCCTTCGTCCCCCAGCGCCCCGGGCGGAGCCCTCGGGGCGAAGCTCCGGCGGCTGCGGGAGGACTCCCAGGCGGTCCGGGCCGCGGTCCAGTGGGCCTTCCTGGGACTGTGCGCCTGGATCGGGGTCGAGTTCGCGCTGTTCCTGCGCTGGGGCGCCTCCGGCGGGCGGTCCGGCTTTGTACCGCACCCGGCCGGGGCCGAAGGGTTCCTGCCCATTTCGGCCCTGCTCAGCCTCAAGCACTGGGTGGTCACCGGCCGGATCCACGGGATCCACCCGGCCGGGCTGTTCATCTTCATCGCGGTCCTGGGCATCGGGCTGCTGCTGAGCAAGGCCTTCTGCAGCTGGATGTGCCCGGTGGGGACCCTGAGCGAGTGGCTCTGGAAGCTGGGCCGCAAGGCCTTCGGCCGGTACGTCCAGGTGCCGCGCTTCCTGGACGTACCGCTCCGGGCGGTGAAGTACCTTTGCCTCGGCTTCTTCGTCTGGGCCGTGTGGCGGATGGACGGGCCGGTGCTGGAGGCCTTCCTGGACAGCCCCTTCAACGCCCTGGCGGACGTGAGGATGTATCTCTTCTTCGCGCACATCTCGGGACTGGCCCTGGGCGTGATCCTGGTCCTGGCCGGGCTCTCCCTGGTGGTGCAGAACGTCTGGTGCCGCTACCTCTGCCCCTACGGCGCGCTGCTGGGGCTGCTGAGCCTGGCCAGCCCGCTGCGGATCGCCAGGTCCAAGGACAGCTGCATCGACTGCGGCCTCTGCACCAAGGCCTGCCCGTCCCGGATCCAGGTGCACCTGGCCGGCCGGGTCGGCGGCGACGAGTGCACGGCCTGCTACCGCTGCGTCGCGGTCTGCCCGGTCAAGGACACCCTGAAGATGCGGGCGCCGGGCGGGAAGGCGGTCCCGGGCTGGGTGTTCGGCCTGCTGGCGGCGGGGCTGTTCGTGGCCGTCACCGGCATGGCCATGCTGACCGGACACTGGCGGACCAGCCTCGACCGGAACGACTACCTCCAGCTCATCCCCGAAGCGGGGGACCGGCCGTGAACGCCATGCCGATCCGCCGTCTGCTCCTGCCCATCCTCGTGGCCGCCTGCCTCTGCGCGGGCGAGGTGTCGCCCCGGGGAGCCATGCTGGCGGAGCGCTTCAGCGCCATGGACGTGGAACACCACTGGCTGCCCGGCCACCGGCTGGCGGACTGGCGCACAGGGGAACCCGCCCCGCGCGCGGGTTCCACCCACTGCAGCGCGTTCCTGGCCGCGGCCTGCGAACGGATCGGGGTCGACC
>TBL_comb47_HYPODRAFT_10007844_pt1 | contig 11089 bp, 4 predicted proteins | sample TroBogypolimnion_40_FD_10682 | JGI IMG/M metagenome (IMG submission 10682) | reverse complement strand
AGTGGAACATCATGGACTGTAAGTGTAAGTCAAACTGCAACGGCAACCGGATCAACTATTACTATTAGTCCTATTACGTCAGGTGCAGGAGCATTAGCTTCGGCAGCAAACTTAGCATCATTTAATGCAATTCAATCGCAAGCAACATTAATTCAGAATGATGCACAAGCATGGGTACAAAGATTCTTCCAAAACGAAGGTCCGAGTTTAACCTTAACAAACAGAGATGCAGGATACATTGTAACTGCATTAAGTTATGATGTGTTATTCGGTAGTAATTTCTACAGTATTATTAACGGTCGTGCATATAACAGATTAATTCCGTTAATTGCTGCATTACAACAACAATTTGCCGATTCGACATATGGAGCAATTGGTTTCATAGGCGAAAAAGTTAAGTTAATTGCAGCAAATGGTGCTGTTGCACAAACATCGGCAGTTATTGACGAAATGATTGCACAGATTTATGGACAGCCTACCAACAATGTAACATTTAATGGTACAATTAACGGTACTCAATTAACAGTTAACAGTATTTCTAATGGCGTTATTTCTTCTGGAATGTCGTTATCAGGTACCGGTATTACCAGCGGAACTACATTAGTTTCCGGAGCAACTACTACATTAAGTACAGTAGCTATTACTGGCACAAGCGGAACATTTACTTGCTCGGCATTACCGTTGCCATTAGTTGTAGGACAACAAGTAACTATAACAGGCACATTCTCTGCAGGTAGTATTACTAACTATTCTTCAGGTACAGTATACTACGTTATCGGCACTCCTACAACAACAGCGTTCACATTGTCGGCTACTCAAGGTGGAACGGCCGTTACAACAACAGCGTCGGGTGGTACTATTACTGGAATTACAGTAGTAGCAAGTGCAACAACATGGTTATTAAATTATAGTCAATCTGTGAGTTCAACAACTACTTCGGTGTTTAATACGATTCCAACAACTAATTATTTGACATCAGGTACTACAACTGGATTTGTTCCTGGTTTACAAATTACTATTAGCGGAACAAGCATTGGCAATTTAATTCCAGGTGTATATTATATCAAACAAGTATTCAGCGCAACACAATTTACGATTAGCCAAACTTATTTAGGATCTACATTTACAGTTAATCCGTCAAATACATTAAGTGGTGTACAGATTACAAGTGTAGGAGGAACATTTAGTTGTAATGCAGTTAGTTCAGCATTAGCAGTCGGTCAACCAGTTACAATTAGCGGGTCGTTTGGTGGTTCGGGGTCGATTGTTGGATATAGTAACCCTACTACATACTATATTGTTGCAACCAATGGTTCATCGACATTTACTTTATCAGCAACAATTGGTGGATCTCCGATTGTTACTACAACAGGTACTCCATCTGGCCTAACTTACAGCGTAGGTTCGATAGGTGCAATGACCGCAGTTGTATACGGTATTTACGGTGGATTAGGGTTAACAACTAGCATTGTTGCATCAGGAACAAACATTCCTGTATCTGCGGTAACAACAGGTACGAACTTAATTACTGTAAATAGCAATGCTGGAATGTATGTTAATATGCCAGTAGTATTCAACAGCTTGCCGGCAAACATTACAACAACTGCAACCACTATTTCAAGTAGTTCAATAACATTAAGTGCAACAGTTTCATCATTAGGTGTAGTTGTAGGGCAACAAGTTTGGTTTACCGGAGTTATGCCAGCTGCAACTGGTACAACTGGTACTATTGTATTCAATCAAATTTATTATGTTAAAACTGCAAGTGCAAGTGCAATTACAATTGCTGCTACTTTAGGAGGCACAGCATTAACATTAACTAATGCAACTGGTCTTTCGATGACTGCTAAATTCAATGCAGCAGGTGGTTTATCTAACGGAGTTCAATATTGGATTAATAGCGTTACAACTGGAACATATCCAAACGCAGGAACAACTATTACTGTAACAAATAGTTATAAGAGTGGTACTGCATACACAATTACTAACAGTTTAACAGGGTTGACAGCAAATGCTGTTGTAGGAATTCCTACACCACAAGGAATTGCAAGTGCAATCGTAAACGGTACAGCAGCACCGTGGGGTAATCCGACTAACGCATACCAATCATATCCCGGTTATAATAACACATTAACCACAATTGTTGGCGCAGAATTATTACGTTTAAACAAAACATTCTTAGCAGCTGACGCAGTACAATGGGTTCAAAATAACTATGGCGGAACAGTAACCACTACAACAAGTGGCGGAACATTTACAACAAGTACTCCGCATAATTTAATAGTCGGAGATCCGGTACAATTTGGATTAACTGGCACTATCTTCGATTCAGGTGTTAATACTACTACGATTTATTGGGTACTAACAACACCAACTAATACTACATTTACAGTTTCTACAACTCAACCAGGTACTGGATTACAAACTACACTAACACTTGTTGGTAGCACTGGTACAATGAGTGTTAACTACTATATAATAACAGCAAAAGCAATCCGAGATGCATCGTATCATATCGAAGGTTTAATCTACGATTTAGGATTAACCGGTAATTACAAATCATTACGTTCAGCACAATTATATAATACAGCACAAGGCGGCGCGCAAACAAATGACCTATTCCACGTAAGAAATGGAACTGGTATTCGTAACATGACATTGAATGGTATGACCGGTAGTTTAGCATTGCCAAATGCGTTTGGCACACGTCGACCAACTTCTGGTGCATTTACAAGCCTTGATCCAGGTTTCGGACCAAATGACTCAAGTGTATGGGAAAGTGTTCGTTCGTGCTATATTCAAAACGTTACTAACTTCGGTAATGGATGTTCTGGATTAAAGATCGATGCAGCACTACATAACGGCGGTAATAAGTCGATGCTTGCAAATGACTATACTCAAGTTATTAGTGATGGTATCGGTGTATATGTAACAGGACACGGTGCGTTAACAGAATGCGTATCGGTATTCAATTACTACTGCTATACTGGATACTTAGCAGAATACGGTGCTCGTGTTCGTGCTACAAACGGTAACAGTTCATATGGTTTTTACGGTGTAATTGCAGAAGGTATCGACTCTTATGAAACACCAATTTATGCAACATTAAACAACAGATACAACCAAGCGTATATTACTAATGTTGTTACTGATGCAGCTAACCAAGTTTACAGATTAGAATTTGAAAATGCAGGTAGTTCATATACTAATGCAATACCAACAATTAGTGGATCTGGATACAATATTATTGCAATACAAGACGAATTCCGTGATGCAGCAGTATTTGAAACTAGATTAGTTGATTTAAACAACGGACAAGGTGTAGGTGGTAGCAACTATTTAACAGCGGCAAATGTTGCACAGATAGGCGCTGTAGGAACAGTAACTATCGCTAACTCCGATACACAGTTAAGTTCAGCATATGTTGGCATGAGAATGCAAATAATTGCTGGTACAGGTGTTGGACAGTATGCAAACATCTTAACATATAACAGTAGTTCAAAACTTGCATGTGTTTATCGTCCACAATTTGCTACGCTAACAATTACTGTTAGCTCAACTAGCGTATTAACTGTGTCAACAAACACAAATACGTTATATGCGAATATGCCAATCTATCTTGGAGCAGCAGTTGCAGGATTAAGTACAAGTACAGTTTACTATGTTGTAGGATCGACATTATCGAATAATGGTACAACATTCTCTGTATCAACTACTTCAGGAGGCGGTGCAGCAACATTAACAGCAACAAGTGCAACTCCTGCAGTATTAGCAGGTTGTACAATTGTTGGTACAGCATTAACTATTACTTCAGTAACTTCGGGAACAATTTATGTAGGTATGTTATTAACAGGTACTGGTATTGCTGCTAATACATATATTGTTTCTGGATCTGGATTAAGCTGGGTAGTATCGGTAAGCCAAAACTTAGCAAGCACAGGATTAACAGGAACTATAAGTGTACCATTATACGGCGCAGGCTGGGATCATGTTGTACCAGGAACTGCAATTTCTAATTTACTGGATGCTACAACATCTTATATTATCGAACCAACAGTTTCTTATACAAGTCCAGGATTAACATCTACAGCAAAATCATTAATTGGTACAGCAACTTGGAGTGATGTTACTTATGGACAAGGAAACTTTGTTGCAGTATCAACAGGTGGAACAACTACATCATATAGCACTGATGGTAAAACATGGAATGCAGGTGGAGTATTACCGAGCTCAACTTCATGGAATAGTGTTGTTTATGGTGGCGGACAAGGTGCAACTGCTACAGCGGTAGTTGGAGGCATCGGCGGTTCTGGCGCAGTATTAACAGCAGTAGTAGGAACAGGTATTACCGCAGGTCAAGTTATAGGTATTACTGTAGTTAATGGAGGATATAATTATACAACTCCTCCGACTATTGTAATTACAGACAGTACAGGAGCAGGTGCAACCGCAGTTGCAGAAGTATTAAACGGTACAATAACTGCAATTATAATGACTATTACTGGTAGTTTATATACTAGTCCGACGGTAACTGTTGTGACAAGCGAATTAACAGCTATAACTCCGACATCATGGGGTACTAACTACTATTCTACTCCAACAGTAACAATTGCTCCTCCGTTTACAGCAACAGCATGGAGTTCGAGTGGGTCAGCGTCTAGCGGAAGTTATTACTATTATATCGATACAACAGTATCTCCGAATGTACGTAACTATTATCTAGCCGGCACAACCGGAACATTTAGTTCAACTGCTCCTACATTTACAAATAGTTTATATGGTAAGAGTGCACCATCCGGAACAGGAATTGGTGCAAGCGGAACATACGGTGTAGCCTTAACATATGTTGGAACACTTGCAGTAGCTACTGCAAATACTAACACTAATGGCGCTGGATACGGTGTGACTAGTTTTACTATATCGCAATCAGGATTTGGTTATACATCTACACCAACTATTACTATTACCGATCTAAATGCAGGATTCTTAGCAATATCTAGCGCAAGTACTGCAACTGCTTACCAATTGCCTACTGCATTAAACGGTGCATGGGCATCAGGAAGTGCATTACCGACAAGTACAATGGTATCATTAGCATACGGCAATAACTTGTTTATTGCAGTTGGTGGTAGCGGTTCTGCAGCAGCAGCATCTACAACAGGTGCTCCAAGCAGTTCATGGACTAACCAATCAAGTAATATTACTGCAAATTCGTCAGGATATACAGCAATTGCATATGGTAACAATACATTTGTTGCAATCGGCGGTACAATTAGCTCGTGGATGAACGCAAATCCTACAGTTTGGACAGCAGGCGGAACATTAACAAGCAAAACATGGAAAGGGTTAGCATATGGTAACGGTCGTTTTGTAGCATTAGCTAGCGACGGTACATTACAATATAGCATAAACTTAGCAGTAAGCTGGAATACAGTATTAAATAATCCATTGAATACTACAGGAATAACAACTTGGTCTAACATAAGTTACGGCGAAGGGTTATTTGTTGCAAATGCTACATCGAGTCAAGCAGTAGCAACAAGCTGGGATGGATTAAATTGGACTGTATATGCAACTGGCATGCCAAGTTCAAGTAACTGGATTGCGGCAGCATTTGGTAATCCTCAAAACACTACATTAGGTGCAGTTCCGACATGGGTTGCAATATCTAATACAAGTGGTACAATTGCTGCAAATATTGCAACAGGTGCAACACCGATAGGTCGTGCAAAGGTTGTTAATAATCAAGTTTCAGAAATTAGAATGATTGAACCAGGTAGTGGATTTGCACGAGGCAATGTTACCGCAACCTCATCAACTAGCACTGGCACAATTACTGTTGATAGTATTGTAAACTTAGTTGCAAATCAACCTATCGTGTTTAATGGAACAAGTACAGGCGGCATAACAACAGGAACATACTATTATGTTTATGGAACACCAACTGGCGGTACTTTGCAAATTTCATACACACCAGGCGGATCGATAGTTCCGCTAACAGCAGCGACAATTAGCGGCATGACTTATTATGCAAGTCCTATTTGTACAATTACTGATCCTAACCACGTTAACTCTGCAGCCGTAAATGCTCGTATTGGTAATGGTGTAATGGGTAATCCTAGCTTTAGCAATCGCGGTACAGCAAATACAACAGCAACCGCAAGTTACTTAGGTGACGGTTATGCTGATTTGTATCAAACAGGTACATTTATTAATGTAAGTGGATTGTACCAAATACCAACAGCAGGATGTAATATAACATTTAGTTCTATACCAAATGCATGGTACAAATTAGTTGCAGTTACCAATGTATTAGGAATTCCTGGTAATTACACAGCAACATTCCAGATTAATCCTGGATTGTCGACATTATTAGCACCAGCACACAACACATTAATTACTACAAACTTACTATATAGTAATGTTCGTTTAACTGGACATGACTTCTTATATATCGGTACAGGCGGATTTACAGCAACTAACTATCCAAATGTCGATCCTACTAAAGCAGTACAAGCTAATCAGACATTAGCATCAGGAGGCGGTCGTGTATTCTTTACAAGTACTGACCAAGACGGTAACTTTAACGTAGGTAACTTGTTCGGTGTTCAACAGTCGACTGGTACTGCTACATTGAACGCTAGTGCATTTAACTTAGCAGGACTACAGAGTTTAACACTTGGTTCAGTAAGTTTAGGTGTAGGTAGTGCAACTATTACACAGTTCAGTACAGACCCGTACTTTACTGCAAATAGTGATAATGTTGTACCAACACAAAGAGCTATTAAAGCATTTATTACAGCACAGATCGGTGGCGGTCAAAGTTCTTTGAACGTAAATACGTTGACTGCTGGACAGATATATATTGCAGGTAATACTATAAGTAATACAAACGGAACACAAATTTATGTAAGTAGTAAAATGTTGTTCACGGGTGGAATCGATGGAGCACCTGTTGCTCTTGTATTCTTTGGACAAAAATAAAAATTTGGAGAAATAAAATAAAATGGCATCAGGAAGAGTAGCAACGCTGCAATTAGCAGCAACAACATTAACTTCAGTATATCCAGTACCATCTGGAACTTACGGTGTTTATAATATCTCGTTTACTAATACTAGTTCTTCGAGCGTAACTATTCGTTTAGCGATTTCTAGTAGTCCGACATCAGGATCGGTTCAAATAAATGAATATTTTGAATACGGAACTACGATTATTCCAAATGGAGTATTCGAACGAACTGGAATAGTAATACAAGCAAATTATTACATTTACGCATATGCATCAGTAGGATCTGCTGTAAATGTAAACGTATATGGCATTGAAACTTCTACGTCATAATGTAATGATAAATATATATAATAAATTGAGATAAATTATGGCACGCTATAATACTGTAACACCAACTGGATCTGTGTCGACAACGGCAACTATTTCAACTCCAAACCAAGGATTATTCACAGAATTAACCGGTACTGCACCATATACTGTAACGTTAGCAAGTCCTGCGTCTTATCCAGGTATTGCTCAGACTTTTTATAATGCCACTAGTGGAACAGTTACATTAAGTACGCCAAGCGGTACGTTTTCCGGTCTGTCGTCGACATCATACGCATTAACAACAGGTAATGTAATTGTATTGCAGTCCGATGGAACAAATTATATACCTGTTGTTAGTAGCGGAGGAACAGCTAGTGTTACTACACTAACATCAACAGTTTCTACCGGAACTGCACCATTTACAGTTTCTTCGACTACACAGGTTAATAACTTAAATGCGTCGTATCTGCAAGGATTGCAGTTAGGTAATAATGGTTCTGCTGTAGGTGCTAACGCTATTCTTAGATCAGACTCTAGCGGATATATTTGGACAAATTATATTAACTGTGCAACTGCTAACTCAGAAAACCCGAGTGTATCACAGGTTATTGTTACTAATGGTACTGATGGATATTATAGAAAATCGTCGATAAGTTCGTTTACTAGCGCAGTTCAGTCGAATGCGTCGGGTACTTGGAGCATTACCGCAGCTACCGCAAATGCATTAGCTAGCGGTAATAGTTATTCAGGTGTTAACTTTACTGGTTCAGGATACATAAAAGGGGGCCCTAATGCAGGACCGTCGAATCCAACAAACTTTGGATTACAAGCATCGGGGTCGTATGGTGGCGGTGTATCGTTCGTTGATGGATCATACGGTATTGGCTTATACTCAGTTACTGGAACGTTAAATTTTGGACTTGGTACTAGCACTACAATTTCGTCAATAGCGACACTTGACGTTAATGGTAACTTATCGATTAATGGCAATGCAATGTGGACTGACTATATTGTGATAAATGGAAGTATTTCATTACCTGCATCTAGTAACAGAAACTATTTAATTGCATCAACCGCAGCGTACACAGTAACATTACCGGCATCTCCGGCGAACGGAAGAAATTATACATTTGTTGACGCATCTAATGGATTAACACAGTACAACACAACGATTGCGCCTCAGGGCGGTAACACTATTGCTGGATCAGCTACCAATTTAACGTTAGACCAAAACGGATCGACTACTACACTAGTTTATTATAACGGTGATTGGAAAGTAGTTGGTTACTAATACTTAGAGAATTATTATATGACAAGTTTAACGACCTTACTTGCAGCAAGATCAGCAGTACAGCAAAGAGGCACAGAAGAAAAACGAGCTGGCAATGTATGGGCATTTTCTTATGAAGATGCATATACTGCAGGTCGTTGTCAGTTCTGCTGGACAGCGCCTACAACAGGTACCGCTGTGGTTGAGCTATGGGGAGCTCAAGGCTCTGGTTCGATGGAATGCTGTTGTGCAGGAGGAGGAATTCCTGGAAATTCCGGCGCATATACTAAAAAGACTGTGTGCGTAACAGGAGGATCGTCTTATATCTGCGGATGGGTCGGTTGTGCACCGTACGGATCGCCGATATGTTATGCAGGACAATCTGGCTGTTCTATTGCTTGTTTCTTTAATACATCAAATAATGTTATTTTATGTGCGAGTGGTGGATACGGAGGATATAATATGTGTTCTACCGGTACGGCTATTTGGTGCTGTTTCTCAAACTATGGTTATTGTTCTACGTTATATGCTACCTATTGCGGAGTTATTTGTAATATTGGAGCATCTTCTACAACCGGCGCATGTGCTGTAACAGCAGGCGGGGGTGATGTAAATATATCAGGCGGTATTTCTTGTGTAAATATTCTCGATTGCTGCCAGTATTACCCACATTGTTATGAATATACATTAGCAATTGCACCAGGAATATTTTCGTCTACAGCGCCATCTTATGTAAAATTTGTTAGACAGGCTTCTATATTCGATGGTAACCAGTATGCGTCAACAGGCCGATGTGATGTAATGCATGCCTTAGGAGGCTTAGCCCAAACCGCGATTCCTACAACCGATAACTGTTGGAATTTTGGTTTATATAATTGTGCATGTTATGAATGGTCGGGTTGCCAATTCGGAACACACGGTGTTCCGGGATTACCAGGATTTCCGTGTGTAAACGTACGAGCAATGGGAATGAGAGGCGGGCATGGCCACATCAGAATCACACTTTATTAATGGAAATTAGATAATATGACAAGTTTATCAACCTTGCTAGTAAACAGAGCAGCATTACAAAATAGAGGTGTGGAACAAATAAAAAATGGAAATGTTTGGTCGTTTTCATATGAAGATGCATTCAACAGTGGTCGTTGTCAGTTCTGTTGGATTGCACCTGCAACTGGTACTGCGGTAGTTGAAATATGGGGAGCTCAAGGCTCTGGCTCGATGGAGTGCTGTTGTGCAGGTGGTGGAATTCCAGGTAATTCAGGTGCTTATAGCAAAAAAACTGTTTGTGTAACTGGCGGAACATCGTATGTTTGCGGTTGGGTCGGCTGTTCACCGTATGGTTCACCGATATGTTATGCAGGACAGTCTGGCTGTTCTATTGCTTGTTTCTTTAATACATCAAATAATGTTATTTTATGTGCGAGTGGTGGATACGGTGGATACAACATGTGTACTACAAGTACAGCATCTTGGTGTTGTTATTCGAACTATGGATATTGCTCAACTTTACTTGCAACTTATTGCGGAATTATTTGTAATTTCGGAGCATCGGCTACTACTACGCCGTGTGCTGTAACAGCAGGTGGGGGTGATGTAAATATATCAGGCGGCATTTCGTGTGTAAATATCCTTGAATGTTGTAATTATTTCCCACATTGTTATGAATATACATTAGCAATTGCACCGGGAATATTTTCGTCAACATCGCCGACTTGTGTAAGATTCGTCAGACAACCCAACATATATAATGCAACACAATTTGCAAGTACAGGAAGGTGTGAACTACAGCACGCATTAGCAGCAATTACTCATGCAGGGATACCGATAAGCGATAACTGTTGGAACCTTGGATCACAAGACTGCGGATGCTATGAATGGTCAGGATGCCAATATGGAGTACATGGTGTACCTGGACTACCAGGTTTTCCGTGTGCAAACGTACGATCGATGGGAATGAGAGGCGGACATGGCCATGTTAAGATTACGCTTTATTAATAGGATTTAGTATGACAAGTTTGACAACATTGCTTAACGCAAGAACGGCAGTACAGAATAGAGGTGTCGAAGAATTAAAAAACGGTACAGTTTGGTCATGGGTCCATGCTGATGCATATTCAGCAGGAAGATGCCAATTTTGTTGGTTTGCACCTGCAACTGGTACTGCGGTAGTTGAAATATGGGGTGCAAGCGGGTCAGGATCCATGATGTGCTGTTGTGGCGGTGGAGGCATTCCACCAAATCCAGGCGGATATGTTAAAAAAACCGTTTGTGTAACAGGCGGCTCGTCTTATATTTGTGGGTGGGTCGGATATGCTCCACAAGCATCGAGTATTTGTTATAATGGTCAATCAAACTGTTCTGTTGCATGTTTCTTTAATACATCGAACAATGTAATCTTATGTGCTGGCGGAGGTTTTGGAGGATGGCAGTGGTGCACAACCGGTACGGCGATTTATTGCTGTTATGTAGCTTGTGCGTTTTGTAATACATTTTCTGGG
>TBL_comb47_HYPODRAFT_10007842_pt1 | contig 11091 bp, 8 predicted proteins | sample TroBogypolimnion_40_FD_10682 | JGI IMG/M metagenome (IMG submission 10682) | reverse complement strand
CGCCCCGCCGGCCAAACCATATTTGCACTGGAGCGCGCGCTCCTGCCCCAGCCGGTCACTGTCGGACAAGGGCGTATTGTAAATCTGGACCTCGGCGAGATCGCCGCTGAGAAAATTGTTCAACACGCCCTGGGCGCCCAGCGCGAGGAAGTTTGGTGACGTCAGTGACTGGGTTCCGCTTGATGCCGCGGCCGTGAGGGTGCCATCCACATACAGATTGATTGCGCCCGAGCTCTTCGTCCGTTTGAAGGTTGCCACGTGCGGCTTACCGTTATTGAATCCGGCAGCGGAATGGGTCGTCGTATCGGGATTGCCCGTGCCGGCGAGAATCTGGCCATTGGCATTGAGCGAAATCCCGAAGTCGTTGACCGTCCCGGACTGTTCGCCGTTTACCAGCCCGGCCCCATTCCAAAAATCCATGCCGGTGCTGATGCCCTGGCTGCTCTGAAAAACCACGATCATCGTGAAGTCGTCCTGCACCGGACGATAGCACCACAAATAGTGGCTGTTGGCCGGATTGAAGCGAACCACCGGCAGTCCATTCATCGCGCCGGTCACATAGCTCGGTTGGTTGGCACTCAACGTCTGCAGTGCGTCATAGCCGTTGCCGGTCAAATCGGTCCAGGCAGACACCGCGGCACCGTTGGTGAGACCGGTGATGGCATCCGCCTTGAACCAGACCGTCAGTGCCGCCGGACTGGCACTGGCCTGCGTGGAGTTGGCGCTTTCGCCGCCGGCATTCACCGCTGAAACCACATAGTAATACGTTCGATTGTTGAGGATATTCGTGTCCGTGTAACCGGTCGTGGAGACATTGGTGAGGGTGATGTAAGGCCCGCCGCTGATGAGCGCGCGTTTGAGGGTATAGCTGGTGGCGGCCGAAACTTCCCACCAGTTTAGCCGCACCTGCGCGTTGCCGGCGATGGCCTTCATATGGGTCGGCGCGGTGGCGGGGGGATAAAGACTGCTGGCGTAAAGCGCCGCGACCTCGTTGCTGCCCATCGCGCGGCCAAAAATTTTCACCTCATCCAGACTCCCGTTGAAATAGCCGCCGCCCGAGGCGATCGCGCCGAACAGCAAATGCGCTGAGGCGTTCAGGGAATTTTTGTTGCCGTTGCCCGTTGCCTGCAAGCTGCCATCGACATAGACGCTGATGGTCCCCGTGGCTTCCTGCCGCGTCGCGACACATTGATGCCAGAGGCCGTCGTTGATCATGGTGGTGGAAAGAATTGTTGTATCGGGATTCCCGACGCCAAAGGCAAACTTGCCGCCAACGAGGCCGGTTCCGAAGTCGTTATTGTTTAGCGGCGCGTCGCCATCCACCAGGCCCGTGCCGTTATACCACTGGCCCGTGCCGGCGGTCTGCGTGGTTCTGACCCAGAACGCGATGCTGAAATCGTTGCCGACCGGGTTGTTGACCGAAACCGAGTTGTTGCTGCCGTTGAAACTCAGGCAGCCGTTGACCCGGCCAGTGGCGTTCCAACTGGCACCGCTTACCGTCCCATTGTTGCCGTTGCCCGACGAATCAATGGCGGTGCCCCCGTTCGTTGCATCCAGTGACCAATAGCCGAGTTGATCCCCGGGAAATGATAGCGCGGCCGAACCTTGAGTCGGCTCGGCGGCTTGGAGGGCTTCAAAAGAAGAAATGCAATCCCAGGCAAAAAAGTTGGTGCCGGCCGGGCTGGCATGATTCCACTGGCACCAGGACAGGTTGTCCGCCATCCGCCGCCCGTTCCAGGCGGCCGCCGCGTTGAGCTGCAACCACGGTTCATAGGGGCCCTGCAAATTTCGATCCTTCATGAAGCGGGTCATCCAGCGCAGGAAGATGGCATTGAAACCGGAGTTGTTGCCGGCGATGCCATATTCCGGAAGGATGCCGCCGCTGGTCTGGTTCAGCATCGTGAAATGGGCCGCCAGTTTCGCGTCGTTGGTTTGCCCGATGAAATGGGCCGCGCCGATAAAGGTTCCCTGATTATATGTGCTCGCCCAGGTGCCCAGAATGCCGTTGCTACTGATGTTGTCGGCAATCGCCCCGGTGCCGGGGTTGAAGAGCACTGCGCGTTCCCAGTTATAAATATTGGTGGCCTTGATCCAATAGTTGGTGTCGCCGTAGATTTGGTAGAGCAAGTAGGCGGCAATGGCTCCCGGCCCGTTGACACAGGCGTTCTTTCCGTTCTTGTCGGTGGTCCACCACAATCCGCCTCCAAGCGTCGTGTCCCACGCCCGGGCGTAACAGGCGTCGAAATTCGCCTTGGCGATGTTGCAATAATTTGTCCGGCCGGTGACCTGCCCGCCTCGGGCGAAGGCGATGACCGCCCACATGATGTCGTCGTTGTAGATGTTGTAGGTCCAACTGGAGCCGTTCTGGGTGAGAAAACCATTCAGCAAGTTGGTGATCATGCCCTGGGCGAGCGCATTGGTCCGCCACTCGTAGGTATCGATGACGCATTCGATCATCTCGGCCTGGCCCCAAAAATAGGCGGCGCTGCTGTCGGTCTGACTGTTCTTGAAAAAACCGTTCGTGCCGCTCTGGCTGTAAAAGGTGGAGTTGAACGAACTGAAAGTCGTATCGGCATCTTTGGCGGTGAAAGCCTCGGCTGAAAAAGTGGCCAGCAGCAGGCTGAACACCACCAGCAGACCATTGGCATGTCTCGATGGATTCATGCGCCGGCCGATGAAATGCCAAAATAAAAGGTTCCCAATAAATTCATGCAATTTGTGCACGAACCTGTCTGCATCGACAAGGTCGCTGATTAAAAAACTAACAGATTTGCCACCAGAAGTCTGTGGCATGAAACGGCCACGTTCGGGCAGGGCAGGCCTTGCCGCGATGGGGTGAGTGCGCTGCGAGCGTGATGAGGGCTACAGCCAGCCAAACGACCGGGCGAGGCAGACCAGCGCGTAGGCGACGCCGGCACTGGCGGGCAGCGTCAGCACCCACGCCCAGAGAATGCGTTCGACGACCCGCAGCTTGAGCGCGTTGAATCCCTTTGCGCAGCCGACGCCCATGATGGAGGTCGTGATGGCGTGCGTGGTGGAGACGGGCATGCCGAAATGCGCGGCGGTGAACAGCACGCTCGCACCGGTGGCTTCCGCCGCGAAACCGTGGACAGGATGCAGCTTCACCATTTTGTGGCCGAGTGTCCTGATGATGCGCCAGCCGCCGGCGGCGGTGCCGGCGCACATGGTCAGCGCGCAAAGAATCTTGATCCACGTCGCGATCTGCAGCGGTTGGCCGGCCGTGGGCGTGGGCGTTTTCAGGAAGGCCAGGAAGCCGGGCAGGGTGTCGAAGCTGCCGGTGGCCGTGCCGGCCACGAGGGCGAGCGCGATGATGCCCATGGTTTTCTGCGCGTCGTTGGTGCCGTGGGCGAAACCCATGTAACCCGCGCTGAACAATTGCAGTTTGCCGAACGTGCGGTTGACCGTCACGGGCCGCCAGTTGCGCAGCAGAAAATATAACACGCTCATCACGATGAAGCCGACCACGAATCCGACGAGCGGTGAACTGATCATCGGGACGATGACTTTCCACAGGATGCCTTTGCCCTGCCACCAGTGATCTTTGCCGGGAATGGACCAGATGATGGAGGACCAGCGGTTGCCGGAGGCGGCCAGCACCGCGCCGCACAATCCGCCGACCAGCGCGTGCGATGAACTGGACGGCAAGCCGAACCACCACGTGAGGAGGCTCCAAAGAATCGCCGCGATCAGTGCACAGCAGAGCACAGGCATGGTGGCCACTTGCGCGTCCACGAGGCCGGACGCGATGGTGGTGGCGACGGCGGTGCCGAAAAAGGCGCCGATAAGATTGGTCACGGCGGCAAGCATCACCGCCTGGCGCGGCGTGAGCACTTTCGTCGAGACGACGGTGGCGATGGAGTTGGCCGTGTCGTGAAAGCCGTTGATGTAGGTGAACACCAGGGCAATGAAAATGACGAGCAGGATGAGGCTCATCGCGCGTCAGGAGTTTTTCAGGACGATTTGCATGACGACGTTGCCGGCGTCGTGGCAGCGGTCGACGACTTTTTCCATCAGCTCGTAAACGTCGCGGACAGCCATGGCGCGGAGGGCGTCGTATTTGCCGTTGTAGAGTTCGCGGAGCAGGTCGTTCATGTATTTGTCGGCCTCGGCCTCGACGAGCTGGAGCCGGTCATTGAACCCTTTCATCTTCTCCATGTCCTCCATGTCGCGGAGCTGCTTGACCATCTCATTGATCGCGTCGGTGGCCTTTGCCATCATGTCAGCCTGCTTGGCGAAATCAATTCCGTCGAGGTGATGGCCCGCCATGACGAGGCGTTCGGCTAGTTTCTCGGCGGCCTTGGGAATCCGGTAAAGCGCGCGGGCCAGCGCCTCGATGTCCTCGCGTTCGAGGCCGGTGATGAAGGTCTTCACCAGCTCGTTGCTGATCTGCCCGGAGATTCTCTTTTCCTTGCGGCGCGCGAGGATGAGGTCGTCGAGATTCTGCGTGTTGCGCGGCGACTTGATCAGTTCGATGACGAGCCGGACGCTTTCGTGGGATTCCTGGGCGGCGGCCTCGAGCAGGCCCTGAAACCGGTCGCCTTTGCCGAACAGTTGCTGGATGGAAAACATGCGGACAGAGTCATACCCAAAAAAGGTCCGACGCGCACGAAAAATCAGTTTGCGGTGGGGCGTGAGTGGTTCCAACGCGCAGTGCTGCGCCATGCTTGGGTCAACGACGCGCACCGCCGGTTGTCCACCCGCCGAGGATGGGGACAATCAGCGGGCCATTGGTGTTAATGCGCGTGCCGGATGTCCTGCGCCTCGCAGAGGTAAACCACTTCCTCGGCAATGTTCTTGGCGTGGTCGGCGATGCGTTCGAGGCTCTTGGCGGCGACAATCCAGTGCAGGCAGCGGGCGATGGCTTCGGGATTTTCCATCATGTGTTGCGCCAGTTGCTGATGGATGTGCTTGTTGAGCGCATCGACTTCCTTGTCGCGCGGGATGAGGCTGCGCGCGGCGACGGAATCGCGCTGCACAAACGAGTCGAGCGCGTCCTTGACCATCGCGAGCGCGAGCGTGGCCATGCGCGGCAGGTCGAGGGTGACCTTGACCGGCGGCTCCTGCGCCAGGTCGCGGGCGCGCTTGGCGATTTTCGTGGCCTCATCGCCGATGCGCTCCAGGTTCTGGGAAATTTTCATCGCCACCGTTACCAGCCGGAGGTTGCTGGCGAGCGGGGCCTTGGTCAAAAGCTGGATGGCCAGTTCGTCGATCTCGACCTCGAACCGGTCGATGACGTCGTCGTCCGCCTTGACGCGCAGGGCGAGGTCGTGGTTGCGCTGCATGAGGGCCTGCACGGATTCGTTGACGGCCTTCTCGGAATGGCTGGCCATCACGAGCAGTTTCTGGCGGAGATTTTCGATGCCCGCTTCAAAATAATTTTCCATAGGTTCCAATGGGTTCAGCCGAACCGGCCGGTGACATAATCTTCCGTGCGTTTCTGCGCCGGATTGGTGAAAATCCTGGTCGTCGGCCCGGATTCCACCAATTCGCCGATGTAAAAAAACGCCGTCTGGTCGGAGATGCGCGCGGCTTGCTGCATGTTGTGCGTCACAATGACGATCGTGAAATCCTTTTTCAAATTCAAAATCAATTCCTCAATGCGCGTGGTGGCGATGGGGTCGAGGGCACTGGCCGGTTCGTCCATCAGGATGATTTCGGGTTTGATGGCGATGGCGCGGGCTATGCAGAGGCGCTGCTGCTGGCCACCGGACAGGCCGAGCGCGCTGGAATGCAACCGGTCCTTGACCTCGTCCCAGAGGGCGGATTGCTGGAGGCTTTGCTCCACGGCCTGGTCGAGGGTGGCCTTGTTTTTCACGCCGTGCAGCCGCAGGCCGTAGGCGACGTTTTCGTAGATGGATTTCGGGAACGGGTTGGATTTCTGGAACACCATGCCCACGCGCTTGCGGAGTTCGATCACATCCACGTCCTTGTTGTAGATTTCGTGCCCGCCGATCTTGATGGCGCCTTCGATGCGGACGTTGTCGATGAGGTCGTTCATCCGGTTGAGGCAGCGGAGCAGGGTGGATTTGCCGCAGCCGCTCGGCCCGATGAACGCGGTGACAATTTTTTCCCCGAGGTTGAGCGAAATGTTCTTCAGCGCCTTGGACGCGCCGTAATAGAGCGAGAGCTGCTCGATCGCGATGAGCGGCGCGCCGGCGGCGCTGGCCGTGACTTTCGCTTCCGGCAAATTGATTTTGGGCAGGGTGATGTCAGCCATAAGTTTTTAGCCAAGGGCGCGCAATTTTTTCCGCATCCGGGCGCGGATGATGATGGCCACGATGTTCAACGCAAAGGTGAGCATCAGCAGCACCAACACCGTCGCGTAAAGGATGGGCCGCGTCTGCTCGATGTTCGGCGACTGCGTGGCTAGGACGAAAACGTGGTAGCCCAGATCCATGAACTGGTCGGTCACGTGATGCGGCAGCGAGGCCATGTAATACGCGACGCCCGTGAACAGGATCGGCGCGACTTCGCCCGCCGCGCGGCTCACGGCGAGGATGCCGCCGGTCATGATGCCGGGCAGTGCCTGCGGCAGCACGATGCGCCAGATTGTTTCCAGCTTGGTCGCGCCGAGCGCGAGGCTGGCTTCGCGCAGGCCGGGCGGAATGGCCTTCAGCGATTCCTCTGTCGCAACGATGACCACGGGCAGGGTCATGACCGCCAGCGTGAGCGCCGCCCAGATGAGCGCGGGCTGGCCCCAGACGGCGCTGGGGTTGTGGAGCAGCGCATCCATATTTTTCCCCACGAAATTGATGAAGAAGCCGAGGCCGAACAAACCGAAGACGATGGACGGCACGCCCGCGAGATTGTTGACGGCGGCGCGGATGACGCGGGTGACGAACGACGTGTTCGGCGCGTATTCCGTCAGGTAAATCGCGGTGATGACGCCGACGGGAATCACGAAGATTGTCATCACGAAAACACGGATGGTGGTGCCAACAATCATCGGCAGCACGCCGGTGGTGCGGGCGTCGAAGAAATCCTTTTTCGGGATCGTCGAGACGAAATGCCAGGAGATGGCGCTCCAACCGTTGATGACGATGTTGGTCAGAATCACCGCGAGAATGCCGAGGATGAACAGCGTGGCCAGCCCCGTCAGGCCGCTGAAGAAGAACGACCAGAAGTCGAATTTCTCCGCGCGGAAATGCCGGCCTGCCTGCGGCGTTTCTGGCAGGTATTGCGGCGGGTTGATGGTGTTCATCGCTTGCCTTCCAGTTTGAGCTTGAACCGCTGGATGACCACGCCCCCGATCATGTTTGAAACAAACGTCGCGGCAAAGAGCAGCGCGCCGAGCATGAACAGGATGCGATAATGCGGTCCGCCGGAAACCGCCTCGGCCATTTCGGCGGCGATCGTGGTGGTGATGCTGCGGGCGGAATCAAAAATATTCCACGACATCACGCTGGCCGAGCAGACCATCAGGACGATCATGGTTTCGCCGATGGCCCGACCGAAGCCGAGCACGGTGGCGGCGAAGACGCCGGGCAGGGCGGCCGGCAGCACAATTTGCCAGGCGGTCTGCCAGCGCGAGGCGCCGAGCGCGAGCGCCGCCTGCGTGTAGGCGCGCGGCACGCTGGTCAGCGCGTCCTCGGCGATGGAAAAGATCACGGGGATGACGGCAAAGCCGAGCGCGCAGCCGGCGACAAAGGCGTTGAGCCGCGTCTGGTAGCCGAAGATTTTTTGCAGCACCGTCGCCATGATGAGCAGGGCGAAGACGCCGACCACGACGGAGGGAATACCCGACAGCAGTTCGATGGTCGGCTTCACGATCTCGCGGACGCGCGGCCGGGCGAGCTGCGAAACGTAAATGGCCGCGCCCACGGCGAGCGGCACGGCAAACAGCAGGCCGATCAGCGTGACTTTCAGCGTGCCGACGAGCAGCGGGATGATGTTGTATTTCTGGATCTGGCCGACGGGCTGCCAGATGTATTCGGGTTTGTCATAACCGCTCCACTGGTGAGGCAACAGCAGATATTTCCATTCCGTCGTGTTGATGCGGGCGTCGGGGTCGTTGCGGAATTTGGCGGGGATTTCGTCGAGCGCCTCCTGCTTCACTTCCATGAGCGACTTGAGCGTTTCCTTGTCCATCGTGGCGAACTGCTGCGGTGTCAGTTCGAGATACTCCCGCAACTGCGCGGGCGACAGCTTGTCCACTTCGTCCGGCGGAATCACTTTTTGCACGAGCGCGGTGTCGGCGTTGCCAAAAAAGATCGGCAAAGCTTCGCGCGCGACGAACAGAAAAATCAGGAACACCATCAGGATGGTCGAGAGCGAGACGAGAAAAATAAATTTCTCCGCGAGCCATTCGAGCGGCCGCGCGCGATGGCCGCGATGGATGCCCATCCAGCCGTGCGTGCGTTTTTGTGGTTCGCGATTTTGATTCACAATCTGAAAAATTAGCGGGCGGACCGGGAATCACACAATGCGCAATCCACGTCCGCCCGTCCGAATTGATCGGAGGAACCGGCGTCAAATCACTGGCGCAGTTTCGCCGGCAGCGGGAAATAGCCCACGTCCTTGACGTATTTCTGGCCGTCGTCGCTGCGGATCCATTTCAGATATGCGCCGACTTCGCCCTTGTCCAATGAGGGGTTCACATAAACGTAGAGGTAGCGCCAGATCGGGTAGGTGCCGTTTTCAATATTCTCTTCAGTTGGATCAATCGCCGGAGAGGACTCGTCGGCCTTGATCAGCAAATGCTTCGCTCCGCCGCCATAGGCCGCACCGCCGTAACCGATGCCGCCCTTGTCCTTGGTGACCGCCTGGACGAGCGCCGCCGTGCCGGGCATGGTCTGCGCGCTGGCGGCAAAATCCTGTCCTTTCAAGACGTGTTCCTTGAAGAACTCATAGGTGCCGGAGCTGTTCTCGCGGCTGTAAATCGTGATGGGTGCGTCCGGACCGCCGACTTCCTTCCAGTTTTTGATTTTGCCGGTGAAGATGTCGCCGACCTGCGCGACGGTGAGTTCCTTCAACGGATTCTCCGGGTTCACATAAACCGAGAGGCCGTCGAGCGCGACCTTGTATTCGGTCGGCCGCGCGCCGAACGCCTTGAGGCAATTGGCGATCTCCGCCGCCTTGGCCTTGCGGGAGGCGTCGCACAAATCCGTGGTCTGATTCTGCAGCGCGGCGAAGCCGATGCCCGAGCCGCCGCCGCTGACCTGGATTTTCACGTCCGTGTGCTGGCCCATGTAGGTCTCGGCCCATTTCTGGGCGAGGATCAGGAGCGTGTCCGAGCCTTTGACGGTGATGTTGCCGGCCCACGCGGACGCGGCGATGCCGGTCGCCAGGGCGATGATGCTGATTTGTTTGATGACTGTTTTCATGTGCTGATTTTGACTGAAGATTTTTATTTTCGTTGGTTACGTTTCGGTGACGTTTAGAATTTCCACATCAGGTCGGCCATGACATGCATGGCGGCGTTGTTCGGTTCGCCATTCTTGGCGGGATTTGACGATCCGCTGGGAGCATTCAGGTTGGGGCTGATCAATTGATTCAGGAAGCAGCTAAAGGTGAGCGTCAGCGAATCAGTGAACGAGTAGTTGGCCTTGAATAGATGACCCTTGAGGTTCGTGCCACCATAATAACCAGTCTTCAGGGACGTGGAGTTGTTGGCATTTTGCCAGTAAGCCCCGCTGTCGTCATCCACCAACTGGTCATACGTCGCGTCGGCTTCGAGATATTCGTAACGGTAGGAAATATCCCAGGTTCCTTTCGTGCCGGATTTGCCGAAGGTGACGCCCGCCCAATAGCCCTGGTTGTTATTGTTGTTTGGAACTTTTCCCTGCGTGGGGTAGTAGACAATGTCGCCGCCCACATTGTTGATGTATTCGCCTTGCAGCTTGATGGGAAAGGCGCCCGGATACAACGGGAATGAATCCAGTTTGTAGGTCGCGCTGGCATCCGCGATGATCGGCGCGTAGTTGTAAACCAGATTTCCTGAGCTGTTGCGCGAGTTGCCTTGGTTGATGTAAGGCACGTTGGTCACTGCCAGGTTTCCCGGGTTGACGATGGTGTATCCGCCGAGGCCGAGCGACGTGGCCAGTTTCTGGGTCCAATTTGCATTCCAAGCCGCCTGGCCGCCAAAGAGGCCCGGGGCCCGGACCGAACCGGTGTCCGAACCGACAACTTCCTGATCTTCCACAAACGCACCGGCATTGACCACAATGGCGTGTTGATCATTAAAGGTGTAGCCGGCTTGCACTGCGGCGCCTTCCGGCGTCCAATCCGGATCAAACACCATGGGCGTGAATTGCAGCGGATTGATCATCTTGCCGATGGTCGTGGAAAGAAACCAGCCCTCGCTGTTCAGGGGCGTCCACTTGCCATAGGCGGTGTCAATGTAGATGCCCGTCTTCGTGCCATTGTCCTGCATCGTGGTGTTGCCCGAGAGCGGGTTGCCCGCGTTGTTGAATCCGTAGCTGCTCGAGGCCGGATCGGCTGTGGTCAGGCTGAAGCCCGTCTCCAATCCACCCTGCATGGAAACCACCACGCCAGCGCGCAGCCGGTAGCGGAAACGGGTGCGGTCGGTAAAATATTTATTGCCATCCGTGCTGGCGACCTCGTCATAGCGGCCGCGAAAATCGCCGCTGAATTTGTAAGCCGTCACCCAGTCCGGCATTCCGGTCTTGGCTTGAAAAGCCGTGGTATAACCCTTGTCCGACTCGTCGCGCAATTCCTGCGCTTCCTTGGTCGTCAGGATTCCCTTGTCCACGAGCTTGTCCAGCAGCGCGTCATTGGCTTGCGCATGAGATTGTTGGGTGAGCGCCATCAACGCCGTTGCTCCGGCAAAAAGGGCAAACTTGGTTGAATTCTTTGTGGCTTTCAGTTTTTTCATGGTGGTTAGGTCAAAATGCGCCGTCAGGATGTAACAATCAGGTTACGACGGCGCGGCGGAATTGTTACGATTGTGTGACAACGGTTTCAAGTTGTCCACCAGTAGAAGTCTGCCGTAGAAATTATTTCGGGAGTATGTATTTAACGCAAATTCGTAAATTTTTGTGAGACACATTGCGAACTTAACACCCAATTTTATTGAAGATTGCCAGCGTTCCATGCATGGAATAATCCGGC
>TBL_comb47_HYPODRAFT_10007841_pt1 | contig 11091 bp, 9 predicted proteins | sample TroBogypolimnion_40_FD_10682 | JGI IMG/M metagenome (IMG submission 10682) | reverse complement strand
TGGCCGGATCAGGGCGGGCAGCAGGAGGAAACCCGCCAGGATCCAGAGCCCGTAGAGGCCCACCAGGATCAGGAGCAGGCGCCGCCAGCGGCGGAAGAAGGCCGAAAAGATGGCTGGGATGGACATGGGAGAAGAATAGACCGTTCCCTCCCCCCCAGGGAAAGTCCTGGCTCCGGTGGGTCGGTCTTGGGATTTCCGCTTCGTCAAGTTTCCCCCCTGTCCTGGGCCCAGCGGTCCCAAACCGGGTCTCGCCCCCTGGTCCGCCTTCCGGGACCGACCTATGCTCCTTGGGTCGCGGCTGGGCCAGGACTGCCACCCTTGAGCGTGTCGGCCCCCCGCTGGACCGAGAGGCGCTGTCATGGCGACACGACGCGTGGTGATCCTGGGGGCCGCAGGGCGCGACTTCCACAATTTCAATACTGTCTACCGGGACAATCCGGACTCCCGGGTGGTGGCCTTCACCGCCACCCAGATTCCGGACATCGCAGGGCGCCGCTACCCCCCCGAACTGGCCGGGAAGCTCTACCCCGATGGCATTCCCATCCTCGATGAGGCGGATCTGCCGGATCTCATCCGACGGGAGAAGCCCGACGTCGCAGTGTTCTCCTACTCCGACGTCCCCCACGCCACCGTCATGCACCTGGCGAGCCTCTGCATCGCCCAGGGCTGCGACTTCGAGCTTCTGGGCGCCGCCAAGACCATGATCCGGTCATCGAAGCCGGTCATCGGCATCACCGCCGTGCGCACCGGCGCGGGCAAGAGCCAGACCACCCGCTTCATCAGCACCATTCTCAAGAAGCTCGGGAGAAAGGTGGTCGCCATCCGCCATCCCATGCCCTACGGCGACCTGGCCAGGCAGGCCTGCCAGCGCTTCGCGAATTACGGCGATCTCGACAGGCACGAATGCACCATCGAGGAGCGCGAGGAGTACGAGCCGCACATCGACCACGGCTTCGTGGTCTACGCGGGCGTGGACTACGAGCAGATCATCCGCCGCGCCGAGCAGGAGGCGGACGTCATCCTCTGGGACGGCGGCAACAACGACCTGCCCTTCTACAGGAGCGACCTGCATATCTGCATCGCCGACCCGCTTCGCCCCGGCCACGAGCTGGCCTACCACCCGGGCGAGGCCAACTTCCGCATGGCCGATATCATCCTCATCAACAAGTGCGACAGCGCGAAGGAGTCGGACATCAGGGCCATCGAGGCCAACGCCGCGAAGGTGAATCCAAAGGCCCGCGTCATCCGCGCCAACAGCCCCGTCACCTGCGACCGGCCGGACCTGGTGAAAGGCAAGCGGGTCCTGGTCATCGAGGACGGCCCCACCCTCACCCACGGGTCCATGTCCTACGGCGCCGGCGTCGTGGCCGCCAAGGCCGCGGGGGCCCACGAGCTCGTGGATCCCACCCCCTACGCCGTGGACTCCATCGCCGCCACCTACCGGAAATACCCCAACGCCCGGGGCATCCTCCCGGCCATGGGCTACGGGGAGCACCAGATCCGGGACCTCGAAGCCACCATCGAAGCCACGCCCTGCGACGTGGTGCTCAGCGGCACGCCCATCGACCTCACCCGCGTCCTGAAAGTGTCCAAGCCCATGACCCGGGCCCGCTACGACCTGGCAGAGATCCGCGAGGGGCTGCTTGAAGGCGAAGTTCGAACCATGCTGGGACTATGAGGTGCGAGTCTGTCGTCCGGAGCCCTGAATCCGGACTCCAGACTCACCTTGCCCTATCCTGAGCCAAGCCGGAGCCCCCATGACCCGCCTCTTCCAGCCCCTCACCCTCCGCGGCGTCACGCTGCCCAACCGCATCGCGGTGTCGCCCATGTGCCAGTACCAGGCCACGGACGGGCTCCCGGGCGACTGGCACCTGGTCCACCTGGGCGGCCTGGCCCAGGGGGGTGCGGGACTGGTGCTCACGGAGGCCGCAGCGATCCTGCCCGAAGGGCGCATCAGCCCGGAGGATCTGGGCCTCTGGAACATGGCCCAGGCAGAGGCCCTGGCCCACAGCGCCCATTTCATCAAGGCCCAGGGCGCCGTGCCCGGCATCCAGCTGGCCCACGCGGGGCGCAAGGCCTCGACCTATGCCCCCTGGCGGGGCAGCGGCAGTGTGCCCCCGGTCGGCGGGGGCTGGACGCCCCTGGCTCCCAGCGCCCTGGCCTTCGACCCGGCCTGGACCCTGCCCAGGGCCCTCGACGAGGAGGGCATCATCCGGGTGATCGACGCCTTCATGGACGCCGCCCGGCGGGCCCTGGCCGCGGGTTTCCAGGTCATCGAGGTCCACGCCGCCCACGGCTACCTGCTGCACCAGTTCCTCTCGCCCCTGTCGAATCAGCGGGAGGATGCCTACGGCGGCAGCTTCGAGAACCGCCCCCGCCTGGTCCGGGAAGTCGTCGGGGCCCTGCGCAGCATCCTGCCCGAGGAGCTGCCCCTCCTCGTGCGCATCTCGGCCACGGACTGGGCCGAGGGCGGCTGGGACCTGGACCAGTCCGTGGCCCTGGCCCTGGAGCTGAAGGCCCTCGGCGTGGACCTGGTGGACTGCTCCTCCGGCGGCCTGGTGCCCTACCAGAAGATCCCCCTGGGCCCCGGCTACCAGGTGCCATTTGCCGCGCGGATCCGCACCGAGGCGGGTGTCGCCACCGGCGCCGTGGGTCTCATCACCGAGCCTCACCAGGCTGAGCAGGTGCTCAGCGAAGGCTCCGCGGACCTCGTGCTGCTGGCCCGGGAGCTGCTGCGCAATCCCCGCTGGCCCCTGCGCGCCGCTCAGGAGCTGGGCGCCGAGGTGCCCTGGCCCGCCTCCTACGCCCGGGCAGCCAAGGGGCCCGTGCCGCTGCGGCAGGCCCGGGACTGATCCCTCACAGAGCCCGGAACAGCGCCAGCACGCGAACCTCATCGGCGCCACCCGACCGCAGGGCCTGGGCGCAGCGCAGCAGGGTCGTGCCCGTGGTCCAGACATCGTCCACCAGGAGAATGATGCCGCGGGGCGAGGCCCCGGAACGCAGGCGGAGGGCCTTCCGGGTCAGCCGGCGCCGCTGGCTTTCGGTTCGCACCGCCTGGCGACCGCTGAGCCAGCCCTTGGCCAGCAGGGCATGAAATGGCTTCCCGATGCGCCCGGCGACGAGTTGTCCGGCCTCGGCGCCGAGGTCGAAGCCGCGCAGGAAGCGATGGAGGGGCGTGCTGGGCACCGCGGTCACGCCATCCACCTCGGCGGACCAGTCCGGCAGGGGGGCCCGGGCCAGCCGTCCCAGGAGCGCCCTCCGCCACCCGGTCTCGCCCTGCTTGATGCCCGGCAGCAGCAGGGCGCCCAGGGGCGGACGGCCGCCGTGATAATCCCAGAGCGCATCCCCCAGCTCCCAGGCTGCGACCTCGGGGCAGACCCCGTCCCCATGGACCAGGGCGCAGCGGGGGCAGCGACCCCCGGGCAGGGGCAGGAGACCCTCCCAGCAGCGGGCGCAGAGGCCGGCCTCGGCACCCGGGCCCACGGGCCCGAGGCAGCCCCGGCACAGGAGCAGGGAATCCCTCGCCCGGGACAGTGGCGACTGGAGGACCGCCGGCGGCATGGGGCATGATAGCCAGCCTCTTCGTGGTCCGGAATGCACCCGCGGGAGTGGGTGGTCTGCGCGGAGCCCCGCGCCCGGGCGGCGGGGGGCCCCGCCATGGATATAGTGGCCTCGGCGGGCCCCGCCAGAGGGAGGAGGTCCCATGGACAAAACCGGATTCCTCGGGCTCGGCAGCATGGGTGAACCCATGGCGTTGAACCTCCAGAAGGCGGGCTTCCCCCTGCTCCTGTGGAACCGGACCGGAGGCAGGGCCGGGGCCCTCCTGCGGGGCGGGGCGGAACTTGCGGCGGATCCCGCCGAAGTGTTCCGGCGCTGCCCCGTGGTGCTCACCATGCTGGTGGACGGGGAGGCGCTGGACCAGGTGCTCGGCCGGGGGACGGCGCAATTCTCCAGGCGGGTGGAGGATCGCCTGGTCGTGAGCCTGGCCACCCACGCGCCGGCCTACGCCCGGGGGCTGGCCGCTGACATCGAGGCGGCGGGGGGCCGCTACGCCGAGGCGCCCGTCTCCGGTTCGCGCATTCCAGCGGAGGAGGGGCGCCTGGTGGCGATGGCGGCGGGCGAGCCTGGCGACCTGGAGCGCCTGCGCCCGCTTCTCTCCGCCATGTGCCGGAAGGTGGTGCCCTGCGGGGCGGTGCCGGGCGGCACCCTCATGAAGCTGAGCACCATCCTCTACAACATCGCCATCATCACCGCCCTTTCTGAGGCCATGAACTTCGCTGCCCGACAGGGCCTGGACCTGGAACGATTCAACGAAGTCCTGCTGGAGGGCCCCATGGCCAGCGACGTGGCCCGGGTGAAGGCGCCCAAGATCGCCCACCGGGACTTCGCGGTCCAGGCTTCGGTGCGCAACGTCCTCGAGGTGAACCAGCTCCTGGTGGACGCGGCCACAGAGGCCGGGATCCCCACCCCCCTGGCCGACGCCTGCCGGCGGGTGCACGGGCAGGCCCTGGCCCTGGGCCTGGGCGCGGAGGACATGGTGGCGGTCCTCAAGGCTTATGAATTCCTCGACCGAGAATCGCTGTGCTGAGTCGCCAGCAGGCTTCCCCTTCCGGAGATCCTCACATGCACCCGAGCCCCAGCCTCCAACAGCGAATGTTCCAGTGCGCCGCCGACCGGCCCCTCTTCATGCGCTCAGCGCAGCTGGCCCAGGACTACATGACGGGCGTGGCGGATCAGCCCGTCTTCCCCCCGGAAGCCGCCCTTACGGGCCTCACCGGCTTCGACGGCCCCCTGCCGGACGAGCCCTGCGATCCCGCCGCCATGCTGCGCCAGCTCCATGACCTGGGCTCGCCCGCCACGACGGCCACCACGGGGGGACGCTACTTCGGCTTCGTGACCGGCGGCGTGCTTCCGCCGGTGGTGGCGGCGAAATGGCTGGCGGACGCATGGGACCAGAACGCCGCCCTGTACGTGATGTCGCCGGTGGCCTCGAGGCTGGAGTCCGTCTGCCAGGCGTGGCTCATCGATCTGCTGGGGCTGCCTGCTGGATGCGTGGCGGGCTTCGTGGGCGGAACCTCCACGGCCACGGCGGTGGGGCTCGCCGCCGCCCGCCAGGAGCTGCTGCGGAGGCAGGGCTGGGACGTCAACGCGAAGGGACTCTTCGGCGCCCCGCCCATCCGCGTGGTGATCGGAGCCGAGGCCCACAGTACCGTGTTCAAGGCCCTGGCCCTGCTGGGTCTGGGGCGGGAACGTGTGGAGCTGGTGCCCGTGGATGGCCAGGGACGGATGCAGGCCGGCGCCCTGCCCGCGCTGGACCAGCACACGCTGGTCTTCACCCAGGCCGGGAACGTGAACACGGGGTCCTTCGATCCTTTCGATGAGATCTGCGACCGGGCAGCGGAGGCAGGGTCCTGGGTGCACGTGGATGGCGCCTTCGGACTGTGGGCCGCGGCCTCTCCGCGCCTGCGCCACCTGGTGAAGGGCGCGGCGCGGGCGGACTCCTGGTCCGTGGACGCCCACAAGACCCTGAATGCCCCCTACGACTGCGGCATCCTCCTCTGCCGGCACTCCGAAGCGACGGTCATGGCCATGCAGAACACTGGCGCCTACATCGTCTACAGCGAGAAACGGGATGGCATGCTCTACACCCCCGAGATGTCCCGCCGCGGCCGGGGCATCGAGCTCTGGGCGACCCTGAAGACCCTGGGCAGGCGGGGGACGGCCGAACTGGTGGAAGGGCTCTGCGACCGGGCCCGGCAGGCCTCAGGGCTGCTGCGGCACGAGGGCTTCCGCATCCTGAACGAGGTCGTGTTCAACCAGGTGCTGGTGGCCTGCGACACGGGCGAGCACACCCTCGCCACGCTGCAGCGCCTTCAGGCTTCCGGCGAGTGCTGGTGCGGCGGCACAAGCTGGCAGGGGCAGACCGCCATCCGCTTGAGCGTGTGCTCCTGGGCCTCCACCCCGGAGGACATCGATCGCACCGTGGCGGCCTTCGTGAATGCCAGGGGCTGACGCCCGCCAGGAAATCCCGGGGTGTGGCATCCTTTCCCGGCGATCCCCTGTCAACCCTTCCGGCTGCCGCGAGTCCTTTTCTTTCGGGATTCCTCGATTCAGCCGAAGGATTCCCTGAACCCCACATGAGGAAGATCCGATGTCCCCCTGGAATGACCTGACTCCCTCCAAACGCTGTGACTGGATCGACCAGCTGCGGGGCTGGGCCGTGATCGTGATGATCGAGGTGCATGCGGTCAACGTCTGGCTGCACGCCGGCCTCCGGCCGGACTGGCTGAACTACCTCAACGGCCTGGTGGCCCCCAGCTTCACCATGGCCGCGGGCTACAGCCTGGTGATCTCCACCTTCAGGACCGACAACACCCTGCGCCCCTTCTGGCCCGACACGGCCCGGCGCCTGGGCTTCATCCTGCTCTGCGCCTACGCCCTGCACGCGCCGGGCATCACCGCCGCGGACTGGACCGTGCTGAACACCACCCAGAAGGCCCGGGAGCTTTTCAAGATCGACGTGCTCCAGTGCATCGTCTTCTCCCTGCTGATCCTCCAGGGCCTGGCCCGGCTGGTGCGAAACCCGAAGGTTTTCACCTGCCTCGCCCTGGTGATCGCGGTCTTCGTGCCCCTGGTCTCGCCCGCCCTGTGGGCCCATGGCGTGGCGGACGGCCTCTGGCTGCCCCTCCGCGGCCTCATCAACGGCAACCCCGACCGGGGCGTGGCGGCCCTCTTCCCGCTCTTCCCCTGGATCGCCTTCCCGGCCTTCGGCGCCTTCCTGGGGGGCCTCTACCGGCACCTGCGGGTGGAGGCCGTCGAGGGGAAGGCCCGCTGGAGCGAATCGCGCTTCCTGGCCGGACTGGCGGTGGTCGGGGCCGTCCTGCTGGTCTGGGGCGCTTCCGCCCAGCACGCCTGGCTCTGGGGCGGCCAGTGGCTCCAGGAGAACGGCGTCTGGATGCTGCACAGCCGCTCCGGAGCCTTCACCTACGATGAGCTCGGCAGCCTCGCCAACACCACCCTGCCCAGCGTGGCGGCCCGGGCGGGCTGGATCCTCCTGGGCGGCACCCTCATGGGCGCCCTCGAACTGGTGCGGCCCCAGTGGAAGGGGGCCAACCCCATCAAGGCCGCCAGCATGGAATCCCTGCTCCTCTACATGCTGCACCTCAACCTGATTTTTAGCGTGCTCCTCTCCCCCATGGTCATCGGCCTCACGGGCTGGGGCTGGGGCAGCCTGGGCTGGACGGGCACCCTGCTGATGACCGCCGCCATCATCGGGCTGAACCTGTGGGCCGGGATCGCCTGGCAGCAGGTGCGGCAGACCCCGGACCGCATGCGCTGGCTGCAGCACAAGGGCGTGGCCGTGCTGGGCGTCTGGTTCGTGCTGGGGGGCTGGTGGACCTTCCGCCACTTCCTGCAGAGCCCCGAACTGGCCAAGGAGCCCTACCACTTCCTGAACGCCGCCCGGGTCCGCAAGGGGCTGGCCCCCACGCCCGACGGCCTCAGCCGCGACCCGGCGGAGTACTTCCGCGAGGCTGAACGAAGGAAGATGCACCTCAGCGTCGAGGCCCGCGCGGACCTGACCCGGATGATCCTGGCGCGGGGGGAATCGCGCTAGAATCCTCCAGACGATGTCTGATCCCGGCGGCAGCGCCCCCCTAACCTGGTACCTGTTCGCCACCCTGGCGGTGCTGGCTTATCGCGCCTCGATGGTGATCCTGCTGTCGGCCTTCCACGCCATCCCCTCGCTCCAGCGGCGGCGCTTGCTGGAGGAGGAGACCCTCACCGATCCTCGGCTGGTCGCCCTGCTGGAGCGGCCCCGGGCCCTGGGCATGGGGCTGGCGTTCCTGAACCAGCTGCTCCTGCTTGCACTGGTGCTCCTGCTCTGGCCCCTCCGCCAGGCGCTGCCGGGCGGCGCCTGGACCCTGGGGGCCCTGGGGCTGGCCAGCCTCTGGCTGCTGGACCTGTTCCTGCCGGCCCTGCTTGCCTCGCGGGATCCGGCCCACTGGCTCGTCCGGCTCTTTCCCCTCTACGCGCCGGTCGAGGCCATCCTGGGCCGCCTGGTCAACCCCCTGGCGCGGATGACCGCCCGCCGGCACGCCGAGGAAAAGGCCAGGGACGAGGACGAGGACGAGGCCACCGAGGAGGCCGTCAATGCCCTCCTGGAGGAGGGCGAGGCCGAGGGCATCCTCGAGGCCGAGGATCGGGAGCTCATCCGCAATGTGGTCACCTTCGGCGACACCGTGGTCCGGGAGGTCATGACACCCCGCACCCGCATCGTGGCCCTGCCCCTCACGGCGACCATCCAGGAAGCCTGGGCGGCCTTCACCGCCAGCCGGCACTCGCGACTGCCCGTCTACGAGGGCGGCATCGAGCAGGTCCGCGGCGTGCTGCTCCTGAAGGATCTCATGCAGTTGCCCTATGGGGCCCAGCCGCCCCTGGCCACCCTGCTGAAACCGCCCCACTTCGTCCCCGAGAGCAAGCCCGTGGCCGACCTGCTGCGGGACCTGCAGCGGGCCCGCACCCAGATGGCCCTGGTGGTGGACGAGTTCGGCGGCGTCTCGGGCCTGGTGACATTGGAGGATCTGCTGGAGGAGGTCTTCGGCGAGATCCAGGACGAGCACGAGGCCCCCGCGGGCCTCATCGAGCAGGCTCCCGGCGTGTGGCTCGTCTCGGGACAACTCCACGTGGAAGACGTGGCCGAGGCCCTGGGGTTCGCCTGGGAGCGGGACGGCTTCGATACCCTGGCCGGCCTGGTCATGGCCCGCCTGGGCCGTGTGCCCAAACCCCAGGATTCCGTCCAGGTCGAAGGCGCGCGCCTGACGGTGCTACGCATGGAGGGGACCCGGATCGTGCAGGTGCGAGTCGAACGCACCTGAGTCGTGGCCCGCTCGCGGATCTGCGCTCCGCGAGATAGGAACTGAAATGCTTCTCCTCTCTCCAATATTCAGCCGCTAGGCTGAAGCTTGGAGCCCATCCGCATGACCCGCCGCATCCTCGCACTGCTCGCCATCCTCATCCTGCCTCTCACCCTCTGGTTCGTGGCCCGCCGGCAGCGGCGGGCCCTGGTGCCCCAGCCCCGGGGCATGGTGCTGGGGCTCTACGCGGGAGTGCCGGACTACGACTACCACGCAGAACTGGATCGCATCGCCGCCACCGGGGCCACCTGCGTGAGCCTCCAGGCCATCTACCGCATGGACACGGGCCACAGCCACGAGATCCGCCGCCACCCCACCTCCAGCCCCACAGAGGCTGCCCTGCGGCTCACCTTCCGACAGGCCCGGGCGCGGGGCCTGCGCATGATGTTCTTCCCCACCATCAACATGCGGGACGAGGCGGACAACGCCGACTGGTGGCGGGGCAACATCCGGCCCGACGACTGGGAGCTCTGGTGGCGGAACTACACGGCCTTCAACGTGCGCCTGGCCGCGCTGGCCCAGGAGGGCGGCGTGGAATGGTACAGCCTNGGCACCGAGATGGCCTCCACCCACCGCTTCCCNGCCCANTGGTGCGCACTGGCCGCGGAGGTGCGCAAAGTGTTCAAGGGCAAGTTGGTCTACAGCGTGAATTTCGACAGTCACGACAGCTTCACNTTCGGCGAATGCCTGGACGTTATCGGCGTCAACACCTACGACCCCATCGCCAAGTACGATGAATATCCGGCNCCAGATCAGATCCGCGACGCCTGGTGGTGGATCGTCTACAAGGCCCGCACCCTCCAGGCCCGCTTCCACAGGCCCGTGATGATCACCGAGGTGGGCTACCCCTCCGTGGCCCACGCCCACGTGGGGCCCTGGGATTTCCGGACCGACAAACCCGTCGATCTCGACCTCCAGGACCTGCTCCTCAAGGGTGCCTTCGGCGTGCTGCGCTACTGGACCGACGGGGACGCGGTGTTCTACTACCTCTACGGCGAGAACCTGAACGAGAAGCCCGTGGGCGGCCGCCTGGACCGAACCTATGCCGTGTGGGGCAAACCCGCCGAAGCCACCCTGCGGAAGTACTTCCGCGAGCCCATCTGGGATCGCCACCTGCCGCCCAGGGAGGAGGACATCCACGAGGCCGTGGTGCAGTCCCTGGTGAGCTGGCACCGGAAAGTGCGGGACTACGAGGACGCCGAACTGCCCCCCTGGGTGCTTGAATGGGAGGCCAGCAACCCAGGGGATGCCGCAGAAGCACTGGCCATCATCAGGAAAGAACCGGTGCCCGCCCTCCGGATCCCAAAAGGAAAGGAGCGCTGAGATTCCACCGAAGGTATCCTCAGACCCTAGCCTATGAATCTCCCTGCCCACCCCCGCCCTGTACCGGGCCCGGATTCTGCCACCAAGACGCTCCTGGTGGCGGAGGATGACCGTTCCACGCTGAGCCTCTACCGGGCCGGCCTGAAGGGTCTCCAGGGGTTCAAGATCCTCATGGCCGAAAACGGCGGCCAGGCCCTGGCCATGCTCCGGCAGGAACCCGTCCATGTCCTGGTGACGGACCTGAACATGCCCGTGATGGACGGCTTCAACCTCATCGCCAAGGCAAGCCGCTTCTATCCCCAGGTGCCGATCATTGTGATGACCGGTCTTGACGAGAGCCAGCACCTCAACACCCCCCTGCAGCTGGGCGCCATCCGGATCCTCACCAAGCCGCCCCGCCTCACCATCCTCATGGACGCCATCCGGGCTGCCGCGGCCTTTGAGCCCGCGGGCATGGTCAAGGGCATCGGGCTGAACAGCATCCTCCAGCTGCTCGACTGGGAGAAGAAGACCTGCACCCTCACGGTCAAGTCCGAGGCGGGCATGGGACTCCTGTACCTGAAAAAGGGCGAGGTGGTGCATGCGGCCTACCAGGCCGACGAGGGCCTGCCTGCCGCCTACCAGATCCTCTCCTGGGACCGCCCCGACATCGAGTTCGTGGAAACCTGCCGCGTGGAACGAACCATCGAACTGCCCCTGACCGAACTCCTCCTGAACGCCGCCATGGTGTCCGACCACCGGAGCCCCGAGTTCGGCGAGGGCTGACCCCATCTGCTCAAGATCCGGGTGATGCGGGCGGCAGCCACCCGGCCCGAAGGGTCCCCTCCGGGCGGCCCTGCCCTGGGGCGGGACC
>TBL_comb47_HYPODRAFT_10007838_pt1 | contig 11095 bp, 3 predicted proteins | sample TroBogypolimnion_40_FD_10682 | JGI IMG/M metagenome (IMG submission 10682) | reverse complement strand
ACTGCTGATGTTTTTCCCTGGCAAGTACGACGGGCATTCGCTTCGACTCTTCAACACACTCGCAGAAGACCACTACTACCGGGCTTTTCGTTTGATACCAGAAACCGTGTGAGAGTCACGAAGCGACACAAATAATTGATTCGAAAGAAAACGAATATGAAAATCAAAGACCTGTTCCTCAAGCCCATAGATCGCCCCATCAATGGCGTTATCAAAGCTGACCAGATGGATGCAGCCAGCGTGTGGCAAGAGCTGGAAGAGTATGTCGTAACAAAACAAATCAGCGACTACCTCGGCAAGTTCTTTGATGCTTACCTTGAAGCAATGGATCGGCCAAATGATGCGGCTATCACAGAGCGTATGGGCGTTTGGGTCTCTGGATTTTTCGGCTCCGGTAAGTCGCACTTCATCAAGATTCTTTCATACCTGCTTGAAAATCTCGAGGCCCACAACCCATTGACTGGGGAGAAGCGCACAGCGAATCAGTTCTTTGATCAGCAAAAGATCAAAGACATCATGTTGATGGGTGACATCCAACGTGCCACCAAAGGTACGGCCGATGTGATCTTGTTTAACATAGATGCAAAAGCCGACAGCAAGTCGGACCGCGATGCAATCTTGCAAGTGTTTCTTCGAGTCTTTAACGAAAAACTTGGCTACTCCGGTGACGCTCCCCATATCGCGGACATGGAAAGGTACTTGGTTTCCAAAGGGGCTTACGACACATTTAAGGCGGCATTTGCCACTTCAAATGGAAGCACCTGGGACAAGGAGAGAGATGCGGTTGACTTCCTGCGTGACGACATCGTTGCCGCTTTAGCAGAGTCACTGAAGATGACGTCTCAATCGGCAGGCACGTGGTTTGATACCGCTCGAGAGAGCCATAAGATAAACATTGAAGGCTTTGCCAAGATCGTTAACGACTATTTGGCCACCAAGCCTGCAGCTCACAAAGTCATCTTCTTGGTTGATGAGGTTGGGCAGTTCATTGGCTCCAACTCTCAGTTGATGCTGAGCCTTCAAACCATTACCGAGCAACTTGGCACCCAATGCAAGGGTCGCGCATGGGTCATCGTCACCAGTCAGGAAGACATCGATGCCGCTATTGGCGAAGCCAACAAAGCCAAGTCGCAAGACTTTTCAAAGATCCAGGGTCGCTTTCACACCCGACTTTCACTGGCCAGTAGCAACACAGATGAAGTGATTGGCGAGCGTTTGCTTACAAAGACAGATTCTGCAAAGACAGAGCTCAAGAAAGAGTTCGCTGGCAAAGGTGACGTGATCAATAACCAGTTGTCGTTTGTCGGTAATTCTGTTTCGCTCAAGGGCTACAAAGACGCGGATGAGTTTGCGGCCTTTTATCCATTCGCCCCTTACCAATTTACTCTGCTGCAAAAAATATTCGAAACCATTCGCAAGGTGGGTGCGACAGGCAAACATCTCTCCCGTGGCGAGCGTTCATTGCTTGACGCATTTCAGTCTGCCGCTGTGCAGAACTTGGGCAAGAGCACTGACGCCCTAATTCCTCTTTATGACTTTTACCCGTCGATTGAGAGCTTCATCGATGGGATGGCTAAGCGCTCAATTGACGAAGCACCTTTGAATCCTGCCTTGCAGCCTTTTGACACGCAGTTGATCAAAGCGATGTTCCTCATCAGATACATCCCTGACATCGTCAAACCTACGATTGATAACCTGGCCACGCTTTGCATCGACGAAGTTGATGCTGACAAGTTGGCCCTCAAGCGAAAAGTCCAAGCCAGCTTGGATCGCCTCGAACAGCAACGCCTAGTCAGCCGCAATGGAGATCTTTGGTTCTTCCTGACCAACGAAGAGCGGGATGTTGCACGTGAGATCGGCCATGTCGAAGTCTCTGCCGCTGAAAAGTCTCGCCTTTTAGCTGAGTTGGTGTTTGACGAAATACTTGGTGGCCAAACCAAGATTCGCCATCGAGATACCAAGGCAGATTACGACTTCAATCGTTTACTCGATGGGGCACCATACAGGCAAGCCAACCAAACTCTTAGCTTTGAAGTGCTGACGCCACTGGGTGACGACTACGAAAAGCTGCAGAGCGCCAAGTGCATTTTGCGCAGTAGTGAAGGCAATGGCCGAGCAATCGTGAGATTAGCTGAAGGCGATCGCTTAGACATCGAACTTGCGCTTTATCAGCAGATTGAAAAATACATCGTCAGCCCAAAGGCTGACCAGGCGACTCCATCACTCAAGCGCATTTTGGCCGATCGTAAAGACGAGAACCGCGAGCGCCGTCAGCGGTTGGTGTACCAACTGACGACATTGATGACGCAAGGCGATTTCTTTGCCTTAGGACAGTCAGTGCAAATCAAAGCCACCACAGTGGACAAAGTTTTGGATGACCTCCTGAACTACCTGGTAACGAACACCTACAGCAAGCTTCCGTACATCAAAGTTCGTCAAGCAGATCCAATAGCTGAAATTAAAGCCGTTCTGACTGCTGATACTATGGCAGCCGCTGGACTAGGGTTGGATGGCGAGGAAGGTAATGCGCTTGCCATCAAAGAAATGCGCGATTATCTGCACCTTGCTGCAAGCCAGACGCGAGTGCTCTTGTCTGATGTGGTGGATCGGTTTTCAGGCATCCCTTGGGGTTGGAAGCCTGAATGGGAGACTGTGCTTTTGGTTGCTCGGCTTTTCATGGCCGGTGAAATCAAGTTGTTGCTTGAAGGCGCAGATTTAGATCCTGCAGCAGCAGTGGAGGTGCTCACTAAATCTGCGCGCTTCAAACAGGTTTCTATCCTCAAACGCAAAGTAGCCGACGCCAACAGTCTCAAACGCGCCCGCGATCTCTACAAAGAGTTGTTTCACAAACTCGGCCGAGATGAGGAAGACAGCTTGGTGGATGACTTCCGGGCTCGCTTAGGCGAGTGGCAGGCGGACCTCAATGCATTCACATTGACAGCCAGCACAGCCCACCATCCAGGTAAAGCTGACATCGACGCAGCACTGAGTCGTATTGCTCAGCAGTTGGCTGTTCGTGACAGCTTTGCATTTATTGAGGCACTTCTGAATGCCAAAGACGACTGGCTCGATACTACAGAAGACATCCATGACCTGGTGAACTTCTACAAAACCCAGATTACAGCTTGGCGCAAGCTTCTCGATGGACTGCGCGCCTTTGCCGACAACCGCGAGGCACTGGATAAAGTTCCGCAAGCTGCGGCTGCTTTGACCGAGCTGACTCAAATCCGAGACAACGCCAAGCCATACGGCATGGTCAATCGCATTGAACCATTGCTTGCCACGGTGACGTCTGTAAATGAACAGCTTGCCCAAGAAAAGCGCGATCGCGCCCTTCTTTCGATAGATGAAAAGCTCGCAGAAGTTCAAGCCAAGCTGTCTGCAGTTTCTATAAGCCCAGATGTCAGTAATAAGGCATTTCGCCTGCTGCAAGACCTCAAAGCTCGTATCGCTGTTCAAACCAGCATCGCCCAAATCTTGTACCTGCAAGGTCAAGGCGGGGACGCCATGGATGAGGCCATTACCCTGATTGAAGCCGCCCTTGCAGTCAAGCCACCTCAGGTATCTGAACCGGGTAGCACCACAAAACCATTGGAAACTGGCAGGGTAAATGTTACGAAAACGCCAGCAAAAACGACCAAGGTCGTTAAGGCGTCCGATTTTTCCACCAAAACATACCTAGAGACCGAGGCCGATGTGGATGCCTATATCAGCAAGCTCAAAGAAGAGTTGCTTGCTGCAGTTCGCTCTGGGCAAATTGCTCGTATCCAATAAAGAAAAATGAATAAAGCAAATCTTAAGTCGTACGCACCCCAGGCCCGCAAAGACTTCATTGCGGCAGTTATTGCTCGCGCGAACCAGCTGGGCTTGTCCTTCAAGGCTGGTTCACTGGATGTTGCCCCCGCCCAAACGCAGGGCGATGTCACTGTCATTGCTGGCCAAGCCTGGCCATCTAAGGTCAGTGGCCAACGCGACAAGCTGATAGAGCGCATCCGCAAAGACGGCTTTGAACACACTATGGAAGCCGTGGCCTACAACTGGTTCAACCGGTTTGCCGCACTGCGTTACATGGAACTGCACGACTACCTGGGCCATGGCCACCGGGCGCTGTCCAGCACGGCAGGTGGGTTGCCAGACATCCTGACCCATGCAACGGATTTATCAAATGATTTGCCCGGCCTGAACGCTGCCAAAGTCACCGAACTCAAACTCGCAGGCAACCGCGATGGCGAGCTGTACCGCATGCTGCTGGTAGCCCAGTGCAACGCCTTGTCGCGCGCCATGCCCTTCTTGTTTGAGCGCATTGACGACGACTCCGAGCTACTCCTGCCCGACAACCTGCTGCGCAGCGACTCCGTCATTGCCAAGTTGGTTGAAGCCATCCCAGAGGAAGACTGGGCTGAGGTCGAAATTATTGGCTGGCTGTACCAGTTCTATATCAGCGAGAAGAAGGATCAGGTCATCGGCAAGGTGGTCAAAAGCGAAGACATCCCCGCCGCAACCCAGCTCTTCACGCCCAACTGGATCGTGCAATACCTGGTGCAAAACAGTGTGGGCCGCCTGTGGCTCATGGCCAACCCGCAAAGCACCTTGGCCAAAGAATGGCCTTACTACATCACCCCCGCCGAGCAAACACCTGAGGTTCAAGCCCAGCTCGACGCACTGATCCAGACTCGTGTGCGGGAAGATGGCGACACCCTCAACCCCGAATCCATCACCGTGCTGGACCCGGCCTGTGGCAGCGGTCACATTCTAGTGGTGGCCTATGATGTGCTCAAGGCCATCTACTTGGAGCGCGGCTACCAGCCCAGAGCCATCCCGCGTCTGATTCTGGAAAAAAACCTCTACGGCCTGGACATTGACGACCGCGCCGCCCAAATGGCGGGCTTTGCCCTGCTGATGAAAGCCCGCACCGACGACCGCCGCCTGTTCACCGCCATCGACGATGCCGGTAACTTGCAACCGCCCAAACTTAATGTGCTGAGCCTGCAAGAGAGCAAATCCCTAAGCGTGGACGAACTCGCCACCCACCTGGCCCCGTTCAATGTGCAACGCGCCGCCATCACCGCGCTGGTGGAAACCTTTGAGCATGCCAAAACCTTTGGCTCGCTGATCCAGATTCCCTATGCGCTCAAGACGCATCTGGCTGCGTTGCCGCAGGCGCTGGCTTTGGTCAAACAGAGTGGGGATATGTATGCCAGTGCGGCAGCGGATGATTTGCTTCCGTTGATCCAGCAGGCGCAGGTACTGGGGATGCAGTTTGATGCGGTAGTGGCGAATCCACCATACATGGGTGGAAAGGCGATGAATGATTTGGCCAAAGTTTTTGTCGCCGATCAATTTCCTGACTCAAAGAATGATCTTTTCTCTTGTTTTATAGAGCGAAGTTACACCCTTACTAAGTCAGTTGGCTATAGCGCAATGGTCACGATGCAGAGTTGGATGTTTTTGTCGTCATATCAGGAAATGAGAGAAAGACTTTTGAGGGAGAAGTCAATCGCCACGATGGCCCACCTTGGTCCTGGGGGGTTTGATCACGCATCGGCAATGGTCGTACAAACGACTGCCTTTGTATTTATGAATAGAAAACCTATCGCCAAATGGGTGCCGGTATTTTTTAGACTCATGGAAATCGGCGAAGAGACAAAGCGATCTGCGCTTATTCGACGTGAGCACAAGTTTGCAACGATTGCGCAAGAGGATCTCGCGAAAGTACCTGGAAGTCCGCTGGCTTATTTTTCGTCTCCTAAAGTGATTTCTGCATTTGCTGAAAAGGGGCCACTGGAAAACTATGGATTGGTTCGTCAAGGCGCTGCAACCTCGGACAATGGCCGATTTCTTCGCTTGTGGCATGAGGTTTCTCAAGAAAAAGTGGGCTATAACATTGAGGACATCGAAACTGCAAATGAATCCGGATTCAAATGGTTTCCCTACAACAAAGGCGGAGCCTTCAGAAAATGGTACGGAAATCATGATTATTTAATCAATTATCAGAATGACGGCAAAGAGCTCAAAGATTTTCAATCGACTCTTAGCCAGGGGTGGACTGTGAGGCTCAAGAGCCGTGAATACTATTTCAAAGAGTCTGTTAGTTGGCCGAAAATTTCGGCATTTGGATCGTTCTCAGTTCGGTACTACCCCAAGGGATTTATTTTCGATGTGGCAGGGTGTAGCTTTTTCCCAAAGACTGAAGGCGCACAGAAAAGTGTAGTTGCGTTTCTCAACTCAAATGTTGCCGAAGTTTTTTTGCAGATCCTATCGCCTACAGTTAACTTCGAAATTGAGCATGTAAAGAGGACTCCCTTCGTTGCTTTGCCAAACGCCGAACTGGATTACTTGGACCGAATTTTCGCAATTGCGCGGGACGATTGGAATTCGTATGAGCGATCGTGGGATTTCTCGACCCATCCCTTGGTGACCTCATCTGGGGCTATCGGTCAAACAATTGAGTTGAATTACAAAAGCTGGCTAACAGAGAATGCTAGGTGCATCAATGAAATTCAGAACCTTGAGAAGAGAAATAACGAACTGTTTATTGGTGCTTATGGACTAGCTTCGGAGCTGTCCTCTGCAGTTCCGAGTCAACAGATCACACTGACTTCGAATCCTGACTACAGATACAGTGGAAATCCAAGCGATGAAGATAAGTGGGAGCGATTTCGATTTGATACTGCTGCAGAACTGATCTCATACGCCATTGGCTGCATGATGGGGCGCTACAGCCTTGACGAACCTGGCTTGATCTATGCCCACGCGATGAACGTCGGCTTCGAGCCTAAACGTTACGCTACCTTTCCAGCAGATACTGACGGTATCGTCCCTATCACCGACGAACTCTGGTTTGCCGACGACGCCCCCAGCCGTATCCGCGACTTCCTGCGCGCCGTCTGGGGGTCAGACACACTGGAAGAAAACATGGCCTGGCTAGCCGAGAGCTTGGGGGCCAAAGCCTCCGAAACCCCAGACGAGACCATCCGCCGCTACATCGCAGACAAGTTCTTCAAAGACCACCTGCAAACCTACAAAAAACGCCCTATCTACTGGCTCTTCAGCAGCGGCAAACAAGGTGCCTTCCAGGCCCTGGTCTATCTGCACCGCTATTCCGAAGGCACGCTGGCCCGACTGCGGGCCGAATACGTCGTGCCCCTCACCGGCAAGATCCAAAACCGCATCGAGATGCTGCAAAAAGACGCCAATGCCGCCAGCAGCACCGCTGCCCGCAACAAGCTGAACAAGGAAGTGGAAAAGCTCAAAAAGAAGCACGTAGAGCTGCTGGCCTATGACGAACAACTACGCCACTACGCCGACTTGCGCATCACCCTTGATTTGGACGATGGGGTGAAGGTGAACTACGGTAAGTTTGGGGATTTGCTGGCAGATGTAAAGGCCATCACAGGAGGGGCTGGTGATGATTAAAAAGAAGAGACTTGGCAATCCCGAATCGGGAGCGGGCAATCAATTATGAGCAACGCCAGAATTTCAGACAGCTTAAGTGCGTTGTTTGCGAACTACCCCATTGTTTTTTGGCACGACGTGGAGGCTGAGTTTTCAGGGTTCGTCGACACCATGGCTATGGAAGGCGTTCAACTTATTCGAATGGATGAGCAATCAAATCTTTGGATCAAGTTGCAAATTGAAGGCACTCCTAATCATTGTTGGCTCCTTTACAGCAACCTGCCGGAGCCTGAACCATCCAAAGACTGGCTTTTAGATCTGCGTTTACGCTCCAAAACCTTCCGAGCAGATTCCAACTCCATCTTGCTGGAAGACTTAGGACTGACGACGATTTCGTTGCGGAGTCACTTGAAAGAGCGCGCCAAGTTCTTGCGAGCCAAAGACCGTGTAGAACGGCTTAAACGGCTGGTATTACCCACGGACTCAGCGGAAGACCTTGATCGCAAGATGTTGGCGGTGATTGCACGCGCTGATTTACCTGAACTCTTTGCCATCCTGCAACGGGTTTATGGCGCTTTCGTAGCGAACGAGTCAGCAGACTTATCTGCCCAACCCAAGGTGTGGTCGGACATCTGTAGCAATGATCTGGAGCCTGTTTTTTGGGAACTCGTTCGACAGCAGCTTGGCTACTCAGATGCCCAACCGAGCTTGCGTGGTTTGCTAATCAGTATCTTGGTTACGGACTTCTGCCGAGGCCTGTTAGCTGATAGTCCAAGGCAGTTGGCGCATTTCTTATTGCCAGAGCGCTCTCTTGCAGCCAACGCCTCTGTATTTGTTTCGCGTTGGCGATCGGATATTTCTCAGTTCAGCAGTTACAACGCTTTGGCTCAGGCTGTTGCGAGTGAGCTTGATCTGACACCTCTACTCGGAAGCCTGTCTGCTGAGCAATTGATCGAATGCATGACTTTTGAAGAGATTGAGCTACGGATCGTTCAGGACCTCAAAAAGCGAATTGTGGATGGTGGCGGTGCAAATATGGATGTGGTGCGAGGCCACATTGCCCGTCGACGAGACGGGCATTGGGCAAACCCTCTTCTGGCAAGTGCCAATGACCGCACAAAGGCGCTGGCCGCTTGCTATGACGCGCTTACGGCGGCAGCAGACTTCTTTACCCTCAAAGCCATGCACGCAGGCGGTTTTAGTTTTACGGATGCATCAGCAGCTTTCACTCAATACCGTGATGAACTCTTTCAGTTCGACCAGCTCTATCGGCACTTTCACACAGCCGCTGACGCTGTGGAGCCAACGGGGTGGGCGGTCCTGCACGAATTGCGCGCAACGATTGAAAGCCTTTACTCGGGTTGGTTCATCCCTCAATTGAGTAGCGCATGGGCCAAGATCATGGAAGGACCGAAAGGGTTGCTCTCGAGCTGGTCGTTGCCAGGTGTCACACCGCAACAGAATTTTTTCAAGCAAAAGATAGAGCCATTGTTTGAAGGCAGCGTAAAACGCGTCTTTGTGGTGATCTCGGATGCGCTCCGATTTGAAGTTGCCCACGAGCTGGTTCAACAAACCAACAGCAAAAATCGGTTCAAAGCTGCACTAGATGGCATGCTGGGCGTGTTGCCCAGCTACACAGCTTTGGGCATGGCCGCTCTGCTTCCCCACAAGACGTTGGCTTATAAGGTTGGAAACGCTGTCGAGGTTCAAGTTGACGGCCAAACTGTCGCCACCTTAGATCAGCGCAATGAACACCTGAAAGGCTTTGGTGGCTTGGCCATAAAGGCAGAGGATCTGATGTCTTTGGGTAAAGACAAAGGTCGCGAGTTGGTGCGGGACCACAGGCTGATTTACGTCTACCACGACCGCATTGACATGATTGGCGACAAACAAGCTTCTGAAACAAAGACATTTGAAGCTGCGGATCAAACGGTGCAGGAGCTGTCCAGCGTGCTGGGATTCATCATTAACGGCCTCAACGGATCTACAGTCCTTCTAACCGCCGATCACGGCTTCATGTACCAAGAGTCAGCTCTTGATTTAGCCGACAAATCCGCGTTAGATGAAAAACCGACCGGAACATTGATCGCTAAAAAGCGCTACTTGATTGGAACTGATCTAGGCGAGACACCAAAAGCCTGGAGTGGGAACACAGCAGTTTCAGCAGGTACAACCCCGGAGGGCAGCTTGGACTATTGGGTACCCAAGGGCGCGAGCCGCTTCCATTTTGCAGGCGGTGCCCGTTTCGTCCACGGCAGTGCAATGCCTCAAGAAGTTGTGATACCACTGGTAACCGTTCGTGAAAGTGAGGGCGAAGGTTCGAAAATTCGTTCAGTCAGCATCAGCCTCCTGGGTTCTACGAACAAAGTGGTGACCAACACCCAACGGTTTGAATTCATCCAGACGGATGCCGTGTCGGAACGCGTTCTTGCCCGAGCCGTAGTTGTATCCCTGCGGGATGGTGAAAAGCTGATCAGCGATCAACAAACCCTGACTTTTGACAGCAACTCACAGTTGCTGGATGAACGCAAAAGATCAGTCTTTTTGACAATTCTGAGCGGCAACTACGAATCTCATAAGCGCTACGACTTGGTCATGCGGGATGCGGTGACGAAAGTTGAAGTGCTCCGTCAGCCAGTTCAAATTGACTTGGCGTTTGGCAACGATTTTTAAGAATAAGTACAAGGAGTAGGCGATGAGCGAACTTGACGACAAAATTAATCAGCACTTTGCTGGCCTGGTGGTGCGCAAGGACCTTGTGAAAGCCGTCAAAGGCAATGCAATCGTGCCGACCTATGTGCTCGAGTACTTGCTTGGCCAGTATTGCGCCACCAATGACGAAGCGACCATACAAACAGGCATCGACACCGTAAAAGAGATTTTGCGCAAGCATTACGTTCATCGCAATGAAGCAGGTCTGGTGCGCTCAACCATCAAAGAAAAAGGTCGACACAAAGTCATTGATCGCATCAGTGTGTCACTGAACGACAAAGACGATGTTTATGAGGCAGAGTTCTCCAACCTTGGTATCAAGAAAGTTTTGATTGACTCGGGCACGGTCAAAGCACATCAGAAGTTGTTGGTCGGTGGTGTTTGGTGTATTGCGGACTTGGAATATGAGCACACAGAAGAAAAGGCTGCGACGCCTTGGATTCTTGCCTCACTCAAGCCGATCCAGATCTCTCGCTTTGAATTTGATGGCTACGTTGAGGCACGCAAGCAATTTAGCACTGAAGAGTGGATTGACCTGCTGATACAGAGCATTGGATTTAATCCGCAGATGTTTGGCAAGCGCAACAAGCTTTTGCAACTGATCCGCTTGATCCCGTTTTGTGAGCGCAACTACAACCTGATTGAATTGGGTCCTAAGGGCACTGGTAAGTCGCATGTGTACTCCGAGTTTTCACCGCACGGAATCCTGATTTCAGGCGGCGAAGTCACTGTTCCAAAGCTGTTCGTCAGCAATTCCTCCGGCAAACTGGGCCTAGTTGGGTATTGGGATGTGGTCGCTTTTGATGAGTTTGCAGGTAAGCAAAAGAAAGTTGACAAAGCACTTGTCGACATCATGAAGAACTACATGGCCAACAAGTCCTTCTCAAGGGGTGTTGAAACCCTGGGAGCAGAGGCCAGTATGGTGTTCGTGGGCAACACAGACCACACCGTGCCGTACATGCTCAAGCACTCTGACTTGTTTGACCCG
>TBL_comb47_HYPODRAFT_10007836_pt1 | contig 11097 bp, 11 predicted proteins | sample TroBogypolimnion_40_FD_10682 | JGI IMG/M metagenome (IMG submission 10682) | reverse complement strand
GGGGTTGTTGGAGGGCATGTTCAAGGGCATGTTGAAGGGCATGTTGAAGGGCATGTTGAAGGGCATCAAAAAATGGTGCAGAGCAACAAATATGAAGGTGGTTTTTGCATTTTTTAGGGAAAACCCAAGGGGCTCACTAAAATAAGGTATCCTATCTGATTCATTTTTCACCCAAAGCTGCCCCTTGGCGGCGGACGGTTTTTTTGGAGCCTATCCCATGAATTTCGGCGTGCCCCTCGAAACCTTGCCTGGGGAGAGTCGCGTGGCCGCGACCCCAGAGACGATTAAAAAACTCAAAGCCAAAGGTCACCACATTGTGGTCCAAGCGGGTGCTGGCCTTCACGCCAGTGTGACCGACGCGGCCTATGAGGCTGCGGGTGCCGTGATCACCGACCAAGCCGGCGCGTTGTCTCAAGACGTGGTGCTCAAAGTTCGCGCCCCCAGCGCACAAGAGTTGACTTTGATGAAGCCCAAAAGCGTGCTCCTGGGGATGTTGAACCCCTTTGATGCGGCCGGTTTGGAGCGTTTGGCCCAAGCGCAGTTGTGCGCCTTTGCCTTGGAAGCCGCCCCCAGAACCACCCGTGCTCAGAGCATGGATGTGCTCTCGTCGCAGGCCAACATCGCGGGCTACAAGGCCGTGGTGCTCGCGGCCGATTTGTACCAGCGGTTCTTTCCCATGCTCATGACCGCAGCGGGCACGGTCAAGGCCGCTCGCGTGGTGATTTTGGGCGTCGGGGTGGCGGGACTGCAAGCGATTGCAACGGCCAAGCGTTTGGGCGCCGTGATTGAGTGCTCCGATGTGCGCCCAAGCGTCAAGGAGCAAGTTGAGTCCTTGGGGGCCAAATTCATCGATGTGTCGTTTGAAACCGACGAAGAGCGCGAGGCCGCACAAGGGGTGGGTGGTTATGCCCGTCCCATGCCCGCATCCTGGCTCGAGCGTCAAAAGGTGGAAGTCGCCAAACGTGTAGCCCAGGCCGATGTGGTGATCACGACGGCCTTGATTCCCGGGCGCCCCGCCCCCGTCTTGGTGACCCCCGAGATGGTGGAGTCCATGAAGGCGGGCTCGGTGATTGTTGACTTGGCCGCAGCCCAAGGCGGCAACTGCCCCTTGACCCAGGCCGACCAAATTGTCCAGCACCATGGCGTGACCCTGGTGGGGTATACCAATTTGGCCTCGATGGTGGCGGCGGACGCGAGCGCACTGTATGCCCGCAACATTTTGGACTTTGTCAAATTGGTGACTGCTGAGGATGGCTCGTTTCACATGCCCGCAGACGATGACATCGTCAGTGCTTGTTTGATGACGCTTGACGGAACCGTTAAAAGGAAATAAGACCATGGATATCGTTTCACCAACTCTGACGAATTTGATTATTTTTGTGCTGGCCATTTATGTGGGCTTTCACGTGGTGTGGAATGTGACGCCCGCGCTGCACACCCCATTGATGGCGGTGACGAATGCGATTTCTGCAATTGTGATCGTGGGCGCCATGCTCGCGGCCGGCCTCACCCAAACCGCACTCGGGCAAACCATGGGCATTTTGGCCGTGGCACTGGCCGCGGTCAATGTCTTTGGTGGCTTTTTGGTCACCCGCCGGATGCTGGAGATGTTCAGGAAAAAGGATAAAAAAGCCCCTGCAGCCCCTGCTGCCTCTGGAGTTCAGTCATGAGCATGAATTTAGTCACCCTTCTTTACTTGGTTGCCAGTGTTTGCTTTATCCAAGCCCTCAAGGGTTTGAGCCACCCCACGACGTCGATTCGCGGCAATCTTTTTGGCATGCTCGGCATGGCCTTGGCGGTCGCAACCACCGTGGGTTTGATCTTCAAATTGGCCGCCACCATGGGTCTTGGTGCCGATGGCTTGCCCACGAGCGATGCGGTCACGGGTCTGGGCCATGTGCTTTTGGGTCTTTTGATCGGTGGCACCTTGGGTGCGGTGATGGCACAACGTGTCGAGATGACCAAAATGCCTGAGTTGGTGGCCTTCATGCACAGCATGATTGGCTTGGCCGCCGTCTTCATTGCCGTGGCGGCTGTGGCCGAGCCCTTGGCCTTTCAAATTGTTCACCACTTGGGCGACCCCATTCCCGAGGGCAACCGTTTGGAGCTCTTTTTGGGCGCGGCCATTGGTGCGATCACCTTCAGCGGCTCGGTCATTGCCTTTGGCAAACTCTCGGGCAAATACAAGTTCAGGCTCTTTCAAGGCGCACCGGTCAATTTCACCTTCCAGCATCCGCTCAATTTGATTTTGGGTTTGGGCTGCTTGGGGCTCGGATTGGTCTTCATGTTCACGGGGGAGTGGAATGCGTTTTTTGGCATGTTGGCCACCGCTTTCGTCCTCGGTGTGCTCATCATCATTCCCATTGGAGGTGCCGACATGCCCGTGGTGGTGTCCATGCTCAACAGTTATTCCGGTTGGGCGGCCGCGGGCATTGGCTTCTCGCTCAACAACCCCATGTTGATCATTGCCGGCTCTTTGGTGGGCAGCTCGGGCGCAATTTTGAGTTTCATCATGTGCAAGGCCATGAACCGCTCCTTTTTCAATGTGATTTTGGGTGGCTTTGGTGGCGAAGCGGGTGCGGCAGCAGCGGGTGACCAGGTACAACGTGCCGTCAAAAGCGGCAGCGCCGATGACGCGGCCTTCATCTTGGGCAATGCCGAGAGCGTGGTGATTGTGCCGGGCTACGGCTTGGCCGTGGCCCGTGCCCAGCACGCAGTCAAAGAGATGGCGGCCAAATTGACGGCCAAAGGCATCTCGGTGAAGTATGCGATTCATCCCGTGGCGGGCCGCATGCCAGGCCACATGAATGTGCTCTTGGCCGAGGCCGAAGTGCCTTATGACCAGGTGTTTGAGATGGAAGACATCAACAGCGAGTTCGGACAAGTCGATGTGGCCATTATTTTGGGAGCCAACGATGTGGTGAACCCAGCCGCCATGGTCAAAGGCAGTCCGATTTATGGCATGCCGATTTTGGAGGCCTACAAAGCCAAAACCATTATTGTCAACAAACGCTCCATGGCCTCAGGTTATGCCGGACTCGACAATGAGCTCTTTTACATGGACAAGACCATGATGGTCTTTGGAGATGCGAAAAAGGTCGTTGAAGACATGCTCAAAGCCATCGATTAATTTTTTTCTTGCAGATCATGAAACAGGCTCCACCGCCCTTGCAGGCTTTGGAGCCTGTTTCTTTTGGGGCGCCGCAGTTTCGTTTGGGCGTGGTCTGCGCCCTGCATGAGGAGCTGAGTGGCATTGTGTCTCGCTTGGAGCCCCACGTGAAAGCCTTGGGTGGGCGAGAGTTTTGGCAAGCCTCCTGGCATGGCGTGCAGGTGGTGGCGGTGCTCAGTCGAATCGGCAAGGTGGCGGCCGCGACCACGGTGAGCACCTTGATTCATCACTTTGGCGTCACCCATGTGGTCTTCAGCGGCGTTGCAGGCGCACTGGGGGCCCACGTCAAGGTTGGGGATGTTGTGGTCGCAGACGCATTTGTTCAGCACGACATGGATGCCTCGCCCCTTTTCCCGCGCTTTGAGGTGCCACTTTATGGACAAACCTTTTTCCCCTGTGACGCTGCCCTCAGCGCTTTGCTCCTGAGCTCGGCCAAGCGTTGTTTGCCCCAAATAGGACAACATTTACACGAGTCGGGTCTGCTCGAGCAGCTGGGCGTCTCGCACAAAGACTGGGTTGTTCACCATGGGCTCATGGCCAGTGGCGACCAATTCATTGGGCAAGATGCCCAGCGCCACGGGATATTGAGCGCCCTCCCCCATGTCTTGGCCGTTGAAATGGAAGGGGCCGCGGTGGCCCAAGTCTGCCACGATTTTGGCTTGCCCTTTGCTGCGGTTCGCATCATCTCGGACCAGGCCGATGACCAAGCGCACATGGATTTTTCCCAATTCATTGCACATGTGGCCGCTCCTTATGGGGCCGCAGTGGTTGAAAGTTTGGTGCAGGCCCTCGCAGGAAGCGGCCCAGCAGACGCCTAGGCCAATGCGGGAGCGCAAAAAACGCAGCGTCCAATGCGAACAGCGTTATTTCAACCAGCCCCGTTTTCTGAAGTACCACATCGGCACCAAGGCACTGCACAGCATGAGCAGCATGGCATAGGGGTAGCCCCACTCGGTGTGCAGCTCAGGCATGAATTGAAAGTTCATGCCGTAAATGCTGGCGATCAAGGTCGGGGGCAACAAAGCGACCGAGGCCACCGAGAAAATTTTGATGATCTTGTTTTGGTTGATATTGATGAAACCCACCGTCGCATCCATCAAGAAGTTGATCTTGTCAAACAAAAAAGCGGTGTGATTGTCAAGCGACTCGATGTCTCGCAAAATCTGTCTCGCCTCCTCAAACTGATCGGCGTTGAGCATGCGCGCTCGCATCATGAAGCTCACCGCGCGGCGAGTGTCCATGACGTTTCTGCGGATGCGACCGTTCAAATCCTCTTGCCGGGCAATGTCGCCCAAGACTTCGCCGGCCAAGGCGTCGGTGACATCGCCCGAGAGTACCATTTTGCCGGCCTTTTCCAGTTGGTCGTAGATGTTCTCCAAGGTGTCGGCGGAGTATTCGGCGTCGGCGTCAAAGAGTTTAAGGAGCACATCTTTGGCGTCTTCGATGAGGCCAGGCGCACGCCTCGCGCGCAGTCTGAGCAAGCGAAACACCGGCACGTCTTCGTCATGGATGGAAAAAAGCACCCCCTTGCTGTTGAGGTCTTGGTTGTGTTGGTTCAAAATAAAGGCGACGCGCACGGTGCGTGGCGAGTCTTCGTCGGCGATCAAAAAGTCGCTGCGAATATGGAGCTCGCCATTGTCCTCTTCGTAAAAACGCGCCGACTCTTCAATGTCCTCGTCCATGGCGTCCTCAGGAATGGACAAGCCGTAATACTGTTTAATCCAACGCTTTTCGTCAAGCGTTGGGGACTCCAGGTCCACCCAAATGGGTTGGAATTTGGAGAGTTCTTCAAGGGATTCAATTTCCTCTTGAAACAAACGGCCACTGGCCAGACTGAAAATATTGAGCATGGCAATCCCTTGCAAAGCAGGTAACCCAAAGGGCAGACGGGGGAGATAACACGGGAGTTATAGGCCGCCAGCACTGAGGTCACGATGCATTGGGCATCCCATCCATGCTGACTAGCGAGTAACTCCCCAAAGACTGGGGGTATCCAAAGCGATAAGCTCCATAGTGAAGGTGGGAGCATTATCGCACTCACTTGATGACAAAGCCATGGCGAGACTTGACCCATCCCTCAACGGGAGATCGCCTTGGTCGCTGCCCCAAGATGGCCCCCCCTTGCATTCTGGTCGGCTTCAGGGCATAGTGAGGTTGTGCATTGTTGTTTCATTTCAGTTCATGTTCAGGGAGGCTTTTATGAATTTAACCATCAGCGGTCACCACTTAGAGGTCACACAGGCCCTGCACAACCATGTGGTTCAAAAACTGGAGCGGGTTTTGCGCCATTTTGATCAAGTCGTGGATGTCAAAGTGATTTTGAGCATTGAGAACAACAAAGAGAAAGAACGCCGACAAACCGCCGAATGCAAAATCCATGTGCCTGGTGGGGATTTGTTTGCGCAAAGCTCGCACGAAGACCTGTATGCTGCGGTCGACGAGCTGATAGACAAGCTCGACCGTCAAGTGGTCAAACACAAAGACCGCGTGCAGCAGCACCAGCACGCGCCCTTGAAAAAAGACGCGGCACTGCAAGCGAACTTGGCCGCCTCATAAGCCTTTCGCTTTCGCTTTCGGTTAGCGGCCTGATCAGCGGACCTGTTAGCTGGCCTTCAAGCAGCTTATCAAGCAGCCCATCAAGCAGCCCATCAAGCAACCCTTCAAGCGTCCTTTTAAGCGGCCTCTTACGTGGCCTCTTGCGTGGCCTCTTAAGAGGCCTTTTAGCCCACCCCCTCCCAGACTGGCAGACCCCAGAACTGCAGGTCGCCAGTTTGGGGTCTGGATGCCTGAATCCCGGCTCCCACCTGCCGCTGGGTTCCAGCAAGGTGTCGCATCGCCCCTAAGGTGTGGGGAAAAAAACGCGTTGAGACCCAGGCGCTCTTGAAAAAGCTTTAAGTTCCCCGTGGGACGATGCATAATGTGACGCGAATATGACCCGTCTCACCCAACTCTTGCCCCTGTCTCACGTGCGCGTGGGTTTGGACATCACCAGCAAAAAGCGCGCCTTTGAAGAGGCGGGACTTCTTTTTGAAGATTTGTATGGACTCGCGCGCGCGAGCATTGCCGACAGTTTGTTTGCCCGGGAGCGCTTGGGCTCGACGGGCCTGGGGCATGCGGTGGCCATTCCCCACGGCCGCATCAAAGGTCTCAAAAACCCGTTGCTCGCGGTTTTTTTGTTGGCCGAGCCCATCGGCTTTGATGCGCCCGATGAGTTGCCAGTCAAACTGATGTTTTTTTTGCTTGTGCCCGAGGCTTCGACCCAGCGGCATTTGGAGATTTTGGCCAACATTGCTGGACTTTTGCAACAAAAAGAAGCCCGCGAAGGCTTGTTTGCCTGCACCCGTGCCGAGCAACTGCACGAGCGGGTGATCGCGGGCGTGGACCTTCAAATGAGTTGAGCGCGGATGCTAGAGCGTTAGGGCGTTAGGGCGTTAAGGCGTGAGGCGTGAGCCGTGAGTGCGCCAGGGCGCAAGATTGTGACAGCGCAGTTCGGCCCAGGCCGCCATTTTTTATCTTCCCCCATCTTCTTTGTGAGGTTGTCTTGAAGCCCAATGTTGTGAGTGCCGTGGTCTTGTTCGAAGACTTCAAAGACAAATTGCATTGGCAATGGGTGGCGGGTCTCAATGCGTCGGACCGGCGTTTTGACGAGGTGATGGTGAGGCAAGCGCGTTCGGGTGCAGACTTGGTGGGGTATTTGAATTACATCCACCCCTACCGGCTGCAGCTGCTCGGTGCGCGCGAAGTCGCCTACCTCACCCGCGACTCCCTCGAAGACAGTGAGCGTCGCATAGGGCGCATTGTGACCTTGACGCCACCCGTGCTGGTGATTGCCGATGGACAGGTGCCGCCGGCCAAACTCATCGCGCTTTGCGACAGCGCCCAAATTCCTTTGTTCATCACCCCTGAGCCTTCGGCCTATGTGATCGATGTCCTTCGCGCGTATTTGTCCAAACATTTTGCCGACCGCACCACCATGCACGGCGTGTTCATGGACATTTTGGGGCTCGGCGTCATGATCACCGGTGAGTCAGGGCTGGGTAAAAGCGAGTTGGGGCTGGAGCTCATCTCCCGGGGCAATGGTTTGGTGGCCGATGATGCCGTGGATTTGTACCGCATCAACCAAAACACCATTGAAGGGCGCTGTCCTGAGCTTTTGCAAAACTTGCTGGAAGTGCGCGGCATTGGGCTTTTGGACATCCGAGCGATTTTTGGGGAGACCGCGGTTCGCCGCAAAATGCGCTTGAAGCTCATCGTGCACTTGGTGCGGCGTGAGACTCTGGAGCGCGACTACGACCGCTTGCCCCACGAGCCGCTCACGCAGGATGTGCTCGGTATTGACATGCGCAAAGTGGTCATTCAAGTCGTGGCCGGTCGCAACATTGCGGTGTTGGTGGAGGCGGCCGTGAGGAATACCATTTTGCAGCTGCGCGGCGTCAACACTTACGATGATTTTTTGCTGCGTCACCGCCAAGCCATGCACCTTGGAGAGTTGCCTTGAGTGTGCTCGGTGCCGAGCACACCGAAGCGTCAACTCGGCTCGCGCGCACGCCTCAAGCCCTTTTGAAGTGCGAGGGGCTGGAGAAGTCTTTTGCCGGCAAACGGGTCGTGAAGTCGGTGAGCTTTGAGATCTATCCAGGCGAGTGCCTGGGGGTGATTGGCCCCAACGGTGCGGGCAAGACCACGACACTCAAGATGCTGCTAGGCCTCTTGAGCCCAGACCAAGGCCTCATCACCGCCTTTGGTGGACAGATGCCCGGTGACGCCCTCATGATCAAGTCGCACCTGGGGGTGGTGAGCCAATTCGACACCTTGGACCCGGACTTCAGTTGTGTGGAAAATTTGCTCGTTTTTGGTCGCTATTTTGGTTTGCCCAAGGAGACGCTGAAGTCACGCATCCCAACGCTGCTCGAGTTCGCTGCCCTCACCAACAAGGGGCAAGACAAGCCCCAGGCTTTGTCGGGGGGCATGAAGCGGCGCTTGAGCTTGGCCCGGGCCTTGATCAATGACCCGCAGTTGCTCGTTCTTGATGAGCCCACCACGGGGCTCGATCCTCAGGCCCGGCATTTGATGTGGGAGCGGCTTCAACAACTCGTTCAGCGCGGCAAGTCGATTTTGCTCACCACCCATTTCATGGACGAGGCTGAGCGGCTGTGTGACCGATTGGTGGTTTTGGACCAGGGTGAAATCATTGCTCTCGGTAGTCCCAAGGCCTTGATCGCCGAGCACCTTGAGGCCCATGTGGTGGAGGCCTATGGCATGGCGTTGGGGGAGTCTGAGCTCCAGCGCTTGCACCCTTACGCCGAGCGGGTCGAGAAAAGCGGGGAGACGGTGTTCTTTTACGCCAATGACGTCACGGCCCTGTTGCAGGCTTTGCAGGACTATGCGAGGCTCAGGATCGTGCACCGACCGGCCAACTTGGAGGATTTGTTCCTCAAGCTCACGGGGCGACAAATGCGAGAAGGTTCATGATGCGGTTTTGGCCTGTTTTTATGCGCAACTTTCTCGTTTGGAGAAAGCTGGCCATTCCCAGCCTCCTTGGCAACATCGCCGAGCCCCTCATGTGGCTGGCCGCGTTCGGCTATGGGCTCGGATCTTTGGTGGGACACATACAAACGCCCACGGGTGCGGTGCCCTATTTGAACTTTGTCGCAAGCGGCTACATCTGCATGAGCGCCATGAATGCGGCGAGTTTTGAGGCGCTTTATTCGGTGTTTTCACGCATGTCGGTGCAGCGCACCTGGGACGGCATTTTGAATGCCCCGATCTTGCTCAAAGACATCGTGCTGGCCGAAATGCTGTGGGCCGCGTTCAAAGCCATTTTCAGCGTGAGCGCCATCTTTGGGGTCATGGCTTTGATGGGGCTTTTGGGGCAGGCGCATGTGCTTTTGGCCTGGTGTGTGTTGCTCTTGGCCGCCGTCATGTTCAGCGCCATCGCACTGATTTTCAATGCCTTGGCCCAAGGATATGATTTTTTCACCTACTACTTCACCTTGTTTCTGACCCCCATGATGTTTTTGAGTGGGGTCTTTTTTCCACGGCAGCAATTGCCCCCATGGATGCAAAGTGTGGCGCAGTGGTTGCCGCTCAGTTTGGTCATTGACGTCTTTCGACCCTTGTTTTTGGGCCAGCGGCCCGAGCGTGCGGGCTGGTCCTTGCTTGCCATCGTGGGCTACACCGCTGTTGCCTATGCCGTGGCCCTGCGCTTGACCCTTCGCCGCTTCAAGTCGGGCTAGCGCCCAGCGCAGCGCTCAAGTCTTCTAGATGCAAGCTCCTTTGACACTTTTAAGAGCCGCCTTCGTTCGCCAGCCCTTTCGCTTGGGGCAGGGCGTGGTCGTGATGGGGTGGAGTGGCTTGACGCTAGTCTTGATGCGTGCGCAAGCCCTGAGCTCGGCGCGCGTGGGCGGTCTCACCCAGACGCTGGTGTGGCTGAGCGCTGGGGTGGCCTCGGGCGTCTTGGTGCTTTTGCTGCTCGCTTTGGCGGCGCAAACTGCGCTGCGGTTTTTCAGCCGCCCACCGCCCCTTGGTGAGTCCGAGCTTGCCCTGGAGAGGCGTCGAATTCCCAGTTTGAGTGCAAGCGCGGCCCTGGCGGTCGGGATGATCCTCTTGGCCAGCGTCTGGTTTCAACTCGGATACCTCAGCGCAAGTGGGCTGTTGTGGTGCCTAGGCGCGAGTTTGGAAGCCCTCACATCAGGGGTGGTGTTTTGCCGCTTGTTTCAAGCCCGTGGGCAAGAGGGCTTTTGGGCCCAAATCACCCCCACCTTGTTGATTCCGGCCGTGGGCAACGCCTTGGTGGTCTTGGCCGGCGTTCCCTTGGGGTTCACGGTGTGGAGTGCCTTGCAGTTTGTCTTGGGTTGTGCCTGTTGGCCGGTGGTTTCTCGCTTGCTCACACGGCGTCTAGAGCGTCTGGGTCCACTGCCCTTGGCGGTGCTGCCCACGTGGTGCATCGTGCTCTCGCCGCCCAGCGTTGTCGGTTTGGGTCTCTTGGTTTGGCGGCAAGAAATGGTGGGTGGCCAGGGGCAGGCTTTTTGGGCTTGGACGGCGGGGGCCTGGGGGTGTTGGCTCGTGGCGAGCTTGAGCCTTTGGCAGCTCAAAGCCCAGGCTCGGGCCATCTTGAGCGCGTCCTTTGGGATGCCCCACTGGGCGCTCAGTTTTCCACTGGCGGCTTATGCGTCTTTGACGTGGGCGCTGTTGGCGGGGCTGTTGACCGCCGTCATGGCGAGCCCCGCAACGCCTCACCTGCCTTGGGGATTCATGATGGCGGCCATGACGACGGCCATGACAACGGTCATGTGGACGGTCATGTGTGCGGTCATGTGGCTTTGGTCCAGTTTGCTGCTTTTTGGGGTCTTGGCTATTTTGCTCACCCTCAGTGTCAAGACGCTGCAGCTGCTGCACCAGTCTTGGCGGGCTTTAGAGCAGACGCTTGGCTTGGGTGCTCATTAACGTTGGTGTCCGCTTGCGCGGGCGCACCCCCATGCCGGTGCGGGCAAGCGTTGGTTTTGCAGTGCGCATAAAGGCTCAAGGCATGGTCGGCGAGCTCAAAGCCTTTGTGCTGGGCAATGGATTTTTGCAATTGTTCAATTTGGGGTTCATAAAACTCCTCGACACGGCCACAATCCAAGCACACCAAATGGTCGTGGTGCTGGCCTTCGTCGAGTTCAAACACCGCCTTGCCGCTTTCAAAGTGCGATCGGCTCAGAAGCCCGGCTTGTTCAAACTGGGTGAGCACGCGGTAGACGGTGGCCAAGCCAATGTCAATGTGTTCTGAGATCGCGATGCGGTAAACGTCTTCGGCGGTCATGTGCCGATGCTCGCCGCGCTGGAACAACTCCAAAATCTTGAGGCGGGGCAAGGTGGCTTTGAGGCCTGTGGTTTTGAGGTCGAGCATGGGCGTCATGGCAGGGTCTTTGTGGCTGGGTTTGAAAAAT
>TBL_comb47_HYPODRAFT_10007835_pt1 | contig 11097 bp, 8 predicted proteins | sample TroBogypolimnion_40_FD_10682 | JGI IMG/M metagenome (IMG submission 10682) | reverse complement strand
CCTCATGAACTTACAAACACAAAAGGCAAGGTATAAATCAATGAGGGTTCCACACGGATCAATAATCTAAATATTAGTAAGTTAATTAAAATTTATACGTGTGAAAACCAGGTTGTTGACATCACTAAAAATATGGAGGCCGATGGCTCGTTGAATTGGAAAGCGCCTGCCGGAAATTGGAGCATTTTCCGTTTTGGATATACAACCACGGGCAAAAAGAATGAACCGGCTACAGTCGAAGGAACCGGGCTTGAATGTGATAAAATGGATACAGCGGCATTAGGTTTGCATTTCAGAAGCTTCCCTCAAAAACTTATCGAAGAAGCAGGACAATTCAGCGGTAATACTTTTAAATTCCTGCTGATTGACAGCTGGGAGTGCATGTATCAGAATTGGACGGCCAATTTTGCCCGGGAGTTTGAAAAACAGCAGGGTTACAGTCTGATAAAATGGATTCCGGCACTTTGCGGTCAACCTGTTGGAAGCGTCCAATTAACGGAGGGCTTTTTATACGATTTCCGCAAAACCATTGCCAACCTGATTGAAACAAATTATTACCGGTATTTCAGTGAATTATGCCACAGGCAAAAAATGGAAATGCATTGTGAAGTCATTTATGGCGACGCTTCATATCCACCGGTCGATGGTTTAAGATCGAATACTTATGCCAACTTACCGATGTGGGAATTCTGGGCCGGTCCGCCACCAGCAAAGAATTTCCCTGAACCTTATTTGCCTCAACCGCGCGTGACAGCCAATTTGCCCGCCTATGCAGCCAATTGCTACCAATTACCAATTGTTGCGGCCGAAGCCTATACCAGCTGGGCGCATTACAGCGAATCGCCGTTCTACCTGAAACCTTTTGGCGATCGTGCATTTTGTGCAGGCGTTAACCAGTTAATCTTGCACAGCTATGTTCATCAGCCAACTGATCAGATTCCAGGAATGACGCTGTTAAAGTTTGGTTCGCATTTTAACCGGCACAACACCTGGTGGCCGATGACTTCCGACTGGTTTAATTACCAGAACCGGATTCAGTATTTGCTGCAAAAAGGTGAAACTGTAAGCGATGTTCTGTACTTTTTAGGCGACCAGTTACCTCAGTTCATAAGTAATAATACCGTAAACAAACTGCCCTTTGGTTTTCGGCCAAATGGGTGCAATTTCGATGTGTTGCAGAACAAAACAACCGTAAAAAACGGGAAAATACGCATTTCTATGCTTCAGGACTTCGCTCTTTTAATTCTGCCCGATAACCCGGATATGGAACTTTCAAGCCTGAAGCGCATTGCCGGATTGGTCAGGCAGGGTGCAGTTGTCTATGGTAAAAAGCCGCAAAATTCACTTTCGCTTAAAGGCAAAAGCACGGATAGGGAAGCTTTTAAGGCTCTTACAGATAAACTTTGGGGAGAACAGGAAAACAAAACCTCAGGAGAATTGAATGTTGGTAAAGGAAAGATCGTTTGGGGAAAACCGATTGATCAGGTTTTAAAGAAAATTAATTTCTTGCCTGATCTTGAAACTGATCGGCCCGATTCGCTGAACTTGCAGTATATTCATAAAAAAGTTGGTCAAACTGACTTGTATTTTGTGGCCAACCAACAGAATATTGAGCTAAAACGGGAATGTACGTTCAGGATTCTAAATAAAATTCCTGAAATATGGAACCCGCAGAATGGAACTATCCTGAAACCCTTAAATTATTCGAACAAAAACGGACAGTACGCATTCCGGTTACTTTTGCACCTTATGAATCGCTGGTTTTTGTGTTTAATGGATACGACAAGCCTCACCAACTTACAAATATTAAACCGGTTGAGCCTGAAATTGCTGAGGTTTCCAATTTCACCGGAAGAATTACCTTTTCTCCTGCATATCCGGCAAAAATTGAACCGGTTGAAATCTCTGAATTAAAATCCTGGACAGACTTTGCCAATCCGGCTATCAAATATTTCTCAGGAAAAGCGAATTATACGATTCATTTTAAGTTACCTTTCGGTTTTACGCCAGGGAAAGATTCTACTCTGCTCAGTCTTGGAAAAATTGGAATTATTGGCGGTGTACAGTTGAATGGAAAATGGTTGGGAAACATCTGGTTACCCGATTTCAGGATGGATGTCTCCCGTGTTTTAAAGGATGACAACGAGTTGCAGGTTGTGGTGGCTAATGTTTACCGGAACCGCATCATTGGTGATTTAATTGAATACGGCAAAATGCATAATTTGTGGACCACTTCGCCGGTTGAAACCTTTTTTGAAAAGGATAAAACCTTGCAACCAGCCGGGCTATTGGGGCCAATTCAGTTGATTAAATTCACCAGGTCGAACCCTTGAATTGACAAACCTATTACGAGATTTACAAGTTTTGCCGCGAATTGCATTATCTCTGAACTTTTTAAATGTCTAAATTCTGCGCAATTAACTTTCTTCTTATATCAATCAAATCAAGCAGTTCAATGACCATATCAGGATTTACATTTTTGGCCATTGGGATAATGTATTTCTCCGTTTCATCCAGGTATTTACTCATTTTCAGATCTGAGAAATAACCAGGATGAAGATCAGTCAGATTGCTGATCCGGTCCGCCGCCTTAAGCAGTTGCGCATTTCGTGAACCAGTATAGAGTATTCTTTTAAGGAAATCGGTCTTCTCTTCTCCATATTTTCGGGTGACCTCCAGAACAAGGTCGATCACTTTCCATGCTTCAGGTTCTATATTTTTTAACCCCATAATATCGGTAGATGGAATATCCTCAAGTAAATCATGAATAACCGAAGCTTTGAGTAAAATGTGGTCTGAAAATTGCTTATAGTCCAAAAGTATTCCCAGCGTCGCAAAGGCATGCCGGAACTGATTGCCCCCGATTTTGCGCCTGATGCCAATCAGTGCGGTCGCTTTCATAATATACGGCGCAAGAACCAGGTTGGTAAGTTTTTCGAGATCAGACATTTTGGATTGTTTCAGTGATTAATTTATTCTCGCATCGTTACCATCTTCAAATAGTTTAGCATAAAGCGGGCAGGCAAAGATCCCTTTATGATATCTTTCCAAAACCCTCCTGTCTGTGTCGCAGGGTAGATCAACTTCAGATACCTGATTATCAGGCATCAAAATATATTCTATGGATTCCGGCTCTTTTTCAGAGATATTTTTAATCCTGTTTCTTCCTTCTTCCTCTCTCAATGGATGTTCAGGATCTCCAGGCACATGATCTGTCAGGTTTTTCATAGTTCCTGATGGGTTTTTAGGGGTTATAAATATAAGCAAAAAGGTCTAACAAAATGAATGGTTTATTTTATTGTTATTACGACTGCTAAACTAACCTTTTATGGCCTTTAATGATTCAGCTGCGATTCTCATATACCCCTCAACGCTGGTCCGCAATCTGAAATTTAGCACCGTTTTCTTCGCAGAACTTTTCCAGTTTCAGGAATTCTTCCAGGAGGATACGGTGTTCTTTCTTCGCATCAGTGAATGTGGAACTCACGAATACAAGGATGATTTTTGTTTGTTGGGGAACGGATTAAAGTTGAAATTAAAACTCTGTTCAAAATATTTTAAATAGGATACCAATGATACGCATCACAGATTAGGGATTCTTTGCACATCTGAATCCGCGTTCGTGGTCCTCAAAATTAGACTTGCAAGGTGTACGAAAAACACAATCGAATTGACCATGATATGTGACCCCACGCCAGGAACCACCTCGGGTTAATCGGGATTCTCCTTGGTCTGGCAGTGAAAGATTCCCATTCCAGTATCGATTGTAGGCATCAGCATCGAACCAGTCGGTGCAATACTCCTGCACATTTCCCAGCATTTGATATAGCCCCCAGGGACTAATTCCCTCTGGATAGGACGTTACACTGCATGTCGTTTCCTCTCCTTTATTTTCGGAATATCTACACTTGTTTTTATCCCAGTTGTTTCCCCATGGGAATATTCTTCCATCAATTCCCCGTGCACCTTTCTCCCATTCCAACTCAGACGGAAGCCGTAATCCAGCCCACTGACAATAGGCTTCTGCACCCTCCCATCGAACATTTACAACTGGGTGGTCATTTTTACCACCATAGGCTTCATATCCTTTTGCCGATTTTTTTATAAAACATCCCTGGTCAAGCCAAATCCAATTTGTCAGGTCCTTTAGTTCAGGATTATTTTCCGTTAAGAAAAAAGCGTACTGATCATTAGTAATTGGATACAAAGCCAAATAATAGTCAGAAAGGTACACAGGGAATGGAGGACATCCTCCCGAGGTTTTATTTGGCCCTCCGGCTAAAAACTCTCCTTCAGGGATTAACACCAGCTGCGTTCCGTCTTTCTTATTGGTTATAGTCCTGATCCCATTGATACTACTGTTATTATTTGAATTATTGATCTTATTGGTTGTTGAAAATGCAGGTGTTTTTATGACATCGTCCACTTTTTCATTTCTGACTTGTTTATTTGTTTTTTGTTGAGCAATAAGGGTATTATCAGCCAGGGTAGGGGATTGGTCTTTTTGTTTAGATACAGGCTTTAATTTCAGACCAAAATTTTCCTGTGTTAAAGTCTTTTCCACTTCAGACTTCATATAGGTTGCAATCTGCCTTATGGCTGCATCCTGATGGATATGACTGTATGTGACTCCGTTCAGCGAATTCAGGATCTTCATCTCTGGTGGTAACAGTGCCCAACTTTCCTCTGAAGGAAAAGAAAAGCCCTCAATCAGGAGTGGAATAATATTACGGTTGGTCCTCAACGCATGCATGATCTCCCTTTTCAGCCAGTCGTTCTTGTTATCACAGCGATCCAGGGAAGCTTTGCTTAAAATAAGGATAAAATTCGGTGTTTCTCCGATACGGTTCAACAAGGCTTCATCAAATCTTCCGACCTGTAACTCTTTAACATCCAGAAAAATCTTTTTGTGATAACTATTTTCCAACTGAATCTTTAACAGGCTTGCCAGATCACTGCCCGTTTCCCGGCGATAGCTGATAAAAGCATCAAAGTGATCAAAGACAACTGGAAATTCACTTCCACATGAAGAGCAGAATTTTACTTTCATGGGATTTATTTCACCGCAGACAAGACATTTTTTAATTAATGATGCTTCATTCTCATTTCCCCTGGTTCCAAATATTTTTTTTAAAAACGTCATTTTACGATCCTCCCTATTTGATTATTAATCACTTGGAATGGTGAGTCTTAATTCCTGTTTTATGCGCCAATTCTTATTCTTGTAAAGTTGAAAATCCATATTTCTCGTACATCAATGTGTTTAAGCGATTAAACGCGTGAGCAAGAGCATATGCTGTTCCACGATCATAAACCGACAGGTTAAAGCAACCATATGATGCGATGTTGATACTAACAGAATTGTCGCTTGCAGCAAATGTATGAAGGCCAGGAAGCCGAAAAGTTGAATGACCATTGGTTGCAGGTTTTTTCTGAAAGAAGAGATCGTGAGTGACGAGTACGCCTTGATTATCATGTGCTATGTCTATTATACTGGAATATGAAGAATTGGGTGATATCCGTTTTACAAGATCAGGGATATCCTTTATCAATGCTTCAACCTCAGTTATAGCTGAGTTTCGTAAAACTATAATTGATTGCATATTATCAAATGCAAGATTAAACGCAAAACCTGAGTCATCATTACCCACCAGTCGACCAAACCCAGGTTTAACCTTATCAATAGTTTTACCATCACAAAGCAAAAGCAAAATATCATCCCACTTTTTTATCATCACAGAATCAATCCTGTTCCATGGAATATTCATAGACCCACCACCTCTTTCAATTTTAAAGAAGTCCCTGACTGCTCTTCCCATATTATCCCAGCCGATACCGAACTCGGGCAGGTTAACTTCCTCTCCATCCGTCTTCGTGACAAGCACGCCAGTTATCACAGAATAGGGTTCTGAGGTAAGTACAATTGGTAAGGTATGTTTCGGACCTTCATGAACAGGGACAATTATCTCATTTTCAGGAACTCTATGGTGTGTATTTCCTGTATTTTCCACTTGCTTCGGATCCATTGTTGATGCGGTTTTCACTTTCAAAGAGGGTTTAGGTTCCCCCATTGAACTTGAAACTCCCGGATTTGTTTGAGGAATGTCATTGCTGCGAAGCACCTCTGAAGTTGGAAGGATCTTAATAGGGACAATTACATCTCCATTTATTGTAGGTTGAGAAATGGAATCTCGTTTTTGAATCAGAACATGAGACATTTCATCCTTCATGAAAGCATTAATTTTTTCAATAGCAGGATCCTGATATAAATGATTGTATTGTATCCCATTAAGGGACTGCAGGACCCTCATTTCAGAGGGCAAATTTTTCCATAGCTCTTCGGAAGGGAAGGAAAAATTGTCGGTTAAAACAGGGATGATATTTCGCCCGGTATTAATAGCCTGCATAATTTCCCGTTTTAACCAGTCAGTTTTTATAGTGCACCGATCCAGGGAATCCTTGCTGAGAATCAAAATAAAATTGGGTGTCTCTTCAATCCGGCTAAGCAGCATTTCATCAAATCTACCCACCTGCAGTTCTTTTACATCCAGAAATATTCGTTTATGATGGGTATTTTCCAGTTGGATCTTCAACAAACTGGCCAGGTCACTGCCTGTTTCACGACGGTAGCTAATAAATGCATCATAGCGTTCATTATCAGACTTCTTTGTTCCAAACATTCTCCCGAAAAAACCTAATTTTCGATTCTTCATTTTCAAGTGGATTTGTTATTCTATTTAACCGGATTGCACAGAAGTTATAAGTGCCTTATTGACTTACGATTATTTTGGCTTATCCATTAAATTCGCGGATTTATTCTTTGACTATTCCAAACCCTGCTTTCTCCACAATTGCCAGGTAATTTGAAATCACCTCCCTGTCTTTTAACTTTTCAGATTCGGGCAATTGCGAATATGGGACCATACAATTGTGTTTTTTGATATAGTCATTCCTGATTTCGGAATATTCCCAACCATTGGCCTCATAGAATTCCATCCAGAGCTCATGCTCCTTTTCTGCCATTTCTTCAAGCAAAACCTGGTTGGCTTCATTAATAACGGACAAATAAGCTTTTTCATCGAGTTTATTGGAGTCATTTTTAAGGGTTATTTTAAATCCACCAGTGGCCAGCACTCTTGGAATCCGCCTTACTGCTTCCATGTTGCTCTCCTTGATGAAAACGGGGAGAAAACAATATTCTACTGCATATTCGTTTGCAGGATCATTAATCTTATTCATCCAGTAGCTATGGACAAGCGGGGCAATCTCCCATGCCATTTCAAGGAAATCATCTTCAATCACCAAATATTTGTAAAAGCTGTCAGCATCTTTAAAATAAAGTTCCAACGTCGGTTTTGAAGGGAGCCACGAGCGAAGTAGTAAATTTTGGGGATTATTCTGCCGGATATCACTTAACAAGTTCGCCATTGAGCGTGAACCATGTTTGTATCTGTCCACTTTTATCAGTGCATTCAGTAAACCCCAGTCCATTTTATAGGGGAAATCCGAATTCTTTAGGCGAAGTAAACCGATGATGAAAATTGCTCTTCGAATTGGGTAAGTAAGGTCAGTTGGATCATCCGCCCATTTTTCATCTTCCTTATGGTAATCAGGGTTGAATTGCTGCCGACGGTTAGGTCCAAGGATATTGATATACCCGTTCAATCGGCTAATGAAATCAGGACCCTTCTTAAGGATAAAGTCCTTTCCGGCTTCTTCCGTATTAAATTTGCCAAATGAATGCATATTGTAACTGGTACCCCCTGCAAACACAAAGATACATTTTCCAACAGGATGCGTAATCTGACCCTCCTGAAATGCGCCATCCTGCATAGGTGCCAAGAGGTATTGTAACCATTTGTAGCTCTGGGAATCAAACTCGTCCCAGAAAACGATGGGAATTTTCTTTCTGAGAACACAATCCCTAACTTGGTGCAAGGCTCCGATCAGATCATTTGTACCGCTGAATTGCGAAAGATTAAAAACAATCAAATGAAATTTTGTTCCCATTATCCCTTTACCGATTTCCTCCACTGCAAATGATTTTCCTGCGCCCGGAGGGCCAAAAACAGCTATGCTCAGTGGCTTTTTACCTTCGTCCCGGTTGACATAAGTCTCCATAATCTTTTTAAGGTTTCGAAGACTCTCAATTTCACTGCGATCAATTGTAAAGAGATTGCCGAACCGGCCGGATGGAATATTTTTTAGTATGGCTGGCCCTTTGAGTACAATATTCTTAGCCAGTGCAGAGAGCGCTTTTATTTCAATACCTTCCTTCTTCTTATTTTCAGAATAGTTATCCAATAGCACAGACCATTCCCGGACTTGGTCACCAGGATGTGCGCCCGATCCGGGAACTGATGCTGATGAAAAGGCAAATTCCCGTGTTTTTTTTAGTCCTTCCACAACTGCCGCAAATGGATAGTTAATACCACCTTCACCGGGAATATAGCCATTTTCGTAAAACAAGCGGATCGCAGTAAGTCCAGCCTTTACTGCATCCCCGATCAGATAATTTTTTCTTCTTTTTGCAAGGTTCAGATGTGCAGCAAATGCAGCTGTAAAAACAGACAAACAACCAATCATCCCTCCCTGGCTGTCGTCCTCATCTTCACCCTCCATCTTTTCAGGATCGAAGATCAGCGTGTATTCAAAATTACCTTGCCCATTATTAATCACCAGTAATGCCCCGGAGGATTTAAAAGTAACTACAAGATATTTACTTTTAAGCAAAGAACTTAGCACATCATTGGTTTTTAATTCAGCAACCAGATCGAGTGCGCTTTGTTCCCACGACAGACCTGCGGATACTTTTACATCGAGGTTCCTGATATCCTGGATTGAAAGAATCGTAATCAGGTTTAGCTGATCCTGCCCAGAAATTTGCAGAAGATATTTTATCAAATTATTGTTCCCGAATCCTCCTGATTTTTTATAAATGATAAGAGCCTGAGGATTATCTTTTCCCCCATTCTTTATACTTTCAATCAGTGAATCCAAAATGGGTTTACTATTAATGGCTGCGAAATCAATACCTGCATCATCAATGATCAGCATATTTGTATCCGGAATTGCACAAACATGATATTGAACAAGATCTGTCATTTGATTTCCAGGGTCGCCATATCCTAGAAATTCATCAACTCTCCAAATACGCTTTCTATCTTTTTCAAACTGGTTAACAGAAACGAAACTGCTGTTCTTCTCCGGAAGCGATTTGAAAATGTCTTCGTTGAAGCCAAATTCAATCCTCATTTGTTCAAAATCAACTTCAGGAATTCTACTTTTCGCTATTTCCTTGAGGAATTCAAAGATAATGTAGGCACCACCTTTTCTCCAGGCATAATGTGTTCCCTTGTGAGAAGTGTTCTGGTCATCGGAATTGAATCGATTTCCTCTGATGAGAAAATAATCATTGGCAATATCGCCGGTAATAAAGATCTTTTTTGTTTCCATAAGATTTAGTTAATAAAGTTACCAGAGCAAAGTCTGATCAACGAGTAGTGGGCTGAATATGCTTTTAAACCAGACATAAGATTCTGATTAAGAGGAATATCTCAAAGTTAAGCTATTCCGATGAATAATAAAAGGATTTTATTGGGATAATATCTTTTTTATCGATTTTTTTATTAGTCCACAAGCTTCGACTGGGTTTTCAGGCACCAGGATTAGGTTAGGATAATTTTTCCATTTATTATCCTGAAGAAGATCGTCAACGGCCCTCCCGGAATGAGTCATCAGACCAACCTTAGCCCCGACAGAGAGAGCTATCCGGTATTCCAGAGCTGCAAGGGAACCACCATCAATACCTATCAAAAAGACATCAGCTGGGTTTATCCTGTTTCCGATCAGATCACACCAGTAACTCAGGATATCAAGCGCTGAAAAATGGGTGGATTCTGTTTCATAAAAATGATCATATGCTAAGGATCGGGTTGCATCAGGAGGAAGTTCATGAGGCAAGTAGGCAATAAGACTAAAATCCAAAGTGCCTTTTTTTTCGGTTTTTGTTTTTATAGCTCCTACCACACCCGGAATTCCCGCAGTCGTTCCACCACTGATAATTGTGCCTTCAAAACCGTGCATCAATTCGATGAAGAATTCATTGTAAGCTTCAAGTGCAGATTCATCCATTAGGGAAGCGCCTCCTGCAATAACAAGTACCGGAGTTTTTATCAGAGAATTTGTCAGTTTGAAATGTTCAATATTATTCTGATAATCTCCTTTATTTTTGTGGTTTATAGCAAGATACTTTGTAATTTCAAGGTATAGTTTTAGCTGATTTTTAAGCCTTGGATTTAGATCCTGTAGATTTTCTAAAAACAATATTTCGGATGCAATTGATTTTGAAACAGAGCGGTCATTAAATATTAATTTAGCAGCATCAATATAAGCCGCTAGGCATACAATCTCATCATCAAGTATTTGCTTTGAATGGCAGGAAGCAAAAAAGTCCTGGGCACGTTTTTTTTGCTTCACCATTTTTGCTTTATTTTTCAGCTTATGAGGGATGTCCATTTAGTATTTCTAATAATAGTAAAATAAATAATGGAATAATAAAACTTCTTTATTATAATACTCTTGGTCGATTGACTTTTCATCTATTATTACAAGACACCAAACAAATGTATTAATCTTAACAGGTAAAAATTTAAATAATTCAATTTAAATAATATGTTATTTAGCATGTTTTAAGCGGCTTTTAGTTGGAATCTAATAATTTGACCAAAGTGAATTCTTAACAAAAAATAAGGGGATATTATCAGGATGAATTTCATTTAACCGACAACATCACTCAATTAATTGATACTTACAAATAATGATCTACAATTGATCCTAAAGGTTTATTTTGGCATTATTTCACTTAGAAGCATTTTAGAAGATAAAGAGTAAATATTAATTTTAGGCATAAAAAAAGCCCTGAAAACAAGGCTTTTAAGTGGTTTTATAAATGTTTTGTATTTTGTTGGTAATGGCTGGTTACTTTCCGATACAAAAATTCTTAAAAATATATCCAAGTGTCTCATCTGTAGTTATTTCACCTGTTATTTCGCCCAGATAATGGAGACACTCACGGATATCCTGGGCCAGAAAATC
>TBL_comb47_HYPODRAFT_10007833_pt1 | contig 11098 bp, 8 predicted proteins | sample TroBogypolimnion_40_FD_10682 | JGI IMG/M metagenome (IMG submission 10682) | reverse complement strand
CGCAAATCAGATGGAGAACCTGGAGCGCAAGCGATTTGGATAGGCATGCAAAGAATGCAAGATATGGCTTATGGTTGGTATCTAGCATTGGAGGCGAAAGCATGAAAAAGATGTGTATAAGGATCAGAGCTTTAGCTTGCGCTCGATAATATGGCACGGACTTGGCAACGCAGGCTAAAGCCTGCGCCTACCGGGTCTATACAATAAAAAACAGATGCTTTCTTAAAATGACATCACCGAAAGAAATTAAAAATCAAGTTTTAAGTATTAAAAAAATACAAAAAATCACTGATGCCATGCAAAAAGTTGCGGCCAGTAAGATGCGTCGAGCGCACCAAAAAATGGAAAGTTCGATGCCCTATGCGATAAAAATTCGCGAAGTTGTAAAGCATGTTGCAAACAGCAATACCGAATATCACCATCCATATTTACAAACACGCGATCAGATAAGTCGCGTGGGTTATATTGTGGTTTCTACAGATCGTGGTTTGTGTGGCGGCCTAAACCTTAATCTTTTTAAACTGGCGCTGGAACATGCCGAGCAATTTCAGAAAGATGGTATTGGGGTTGATTGGTGTCTGTTTGGTGGAAAAGTTGAGGGTTTTTTTCATGCACTTACTGCCAATATAGTGGCGCATGTACCTAACTTAGGAGAATCACCTAAAACTGCCGATTTGGTTGGTAGTATTAAAGTTATGCTTGATGCCTATAAGGATGAACAGCTAGATAGATTATTTATAGCGCATAATGAATTTATTAATACTATGGTACAAAGACCAGTAGTTATGCAACTTTTGCCCCTGCCTAAAACAGATCGCAATACAAAGTATCAATGGGATTATATTTATGAGCCTGGACCAGAATTGTTGTTAAATCTTCTAATGATCCGTTATATTGAAACTCAGGTATATCAAGCGGTGGTTGATAACATTGCTTGCGAACAAGTTGCGCGTATGATGGCGATGCAAAACGCTACTAATAACGCAAAAGAATTAATTGAAGATTTACAGTTGATGTATAACAAAGCTCGGCAAGCGGCAATTACACAGGAAATTGCTGAGATTATTGGTGGAGCGGAGGCTGTTTGAGAACATCTCTGTATTAGGTTTTGATTTGGTAGGCGCAGGCGCCTACCGGATCAAGTATAGAGTAACAACAAAGACAATTAAAATTTTAGAGATAACGCATGCAATCTGGAAAAATAGTTTCAGTAATTGGCGCAGTAGTAGATGTCGAATTTTCATCTCAAGCTGTGCCCAAAATTTATGATGCTTTAAAAATTGATGCTACCGGATTAATTTTGGAGACCCAGCAACAATTAAGTGATGGTGTTGTTCGCACCATTGCTATGGGTTCTACTGATGGGTTGCGTCGCAACTTAACCGTAACCAATACTAACAAACCCATCTCAGTTCCGGTGGGCAAACCAACTCTTGGTAGGATTATGGATGTTTTAGGCAATCCAATTGATGAACAAGGGCCAATCAATGCTGAATGTTTTTTACCAATCCATCGCCTGCCGCCTTCTTTTGTTGAACAATCAGGCAATGTAGCGTTACTTGAGACTGGAATTAAAATTATTGATTTACTTTGTCCATTTGCTAAAGGTGGTAAGGTTGGTTTGTTTGGCGGCGCTGGTGTTGGCAAAACCGTTAGTATTATGGAACTGATTCGTAATATAGCAATTGAGCACAAGGGCTATTCGGTGTTTGCCGGGGTGGGTGAACGTACTCGCGAGGGTAATGATTTTTATCACGAAATGAAAAGCTCCAACGTGCTTGATAAAGTGTCTTTGGTTTATGGTCAAATGAATGAACCGCCAGGAAATCGCCTACGTATTGCCTTATCAGGATTAACGGTTGCTGAACATTTTCGTGAAGAAGGTTGCGACGTATTGTTTTTTATTGATAACATTTATCGTTACACTTTAGCTGGGGTTGAAGTATCAGCATTGCTTGGTCGCATGCCTTCAGCCGTTGGTTATCAACCAACTTTAGCCGAAGAAATGGGTATGTTGCAGGAAAGAATTACTTCGACTAAAACTGGATCAATTACTTCAATCCAAGCAATTTATGTACCTGCAGATGACTTAACCGATCCATCGCCAGTAACAACTTTTGCCCATTTAGATGCAACCATTGTGTTATCGCGGCAAATTGTTGAACTTGGAATATTTCCTGCCGTCGATCCATTGGCTTCAAATAGTCGTCAATTAGAGCCGTCAATTGTCGGGCATGAGCATTATGATACTGCGCGAGCAGTACAAAGCACGTTGCAACGCTATAAAGAATTGCGTGATATTATATCTATTCTTGGAATGGACGAGCTTTCAGCAGAGGATAAATTAACGGTCACTCGTGCCCGCAAAATACAAAGATTTTTTTCCCAACCATTTTTTGTGGCTGAAGTATTTAGTGGTCAAGCGGGAAAATATGTTCCGCTAAAAGAAACGATTCGTGGTTTCAAAGGGATTTTAGCTGGTGAATATGACCATTTACCGGAACAAGCTTTCCTATATATTGGTAGCATTGATGAGGCAGTAGAAAAAGCAAAAACGATGAAGTAACTATATGACAACCTCTACAATTCAGCTTGATATAGTTAGTCTTGAAGCCAATATTTTTTCTGATTTGGTTGAAATGGTTGTGGTTACAGGAGAAATGGGGGAGCTAGGAATTTTACCAGGACATACGCAGCTTTTAACCTCAATTAAACCAGGACAAATTCGTATTGCCTTGCCTGGAAATATACAAGAGGTTTATTATGTTTCTGGGGGAATTTTAGAGGTTCAGCCCTATGTTATAACGATTTTGGCCGACACCGTAGTGCGTGCCGCTGATCTGGACGAAGCAGCAGCAATTACCTCACGTGAAAATGCTGAGCGACTACTTGCCGATAAAAAATCTACAGTTGAATTTACAGGGGTATTAGCTCAGTTAGCACAAGCGGCAGCACAGCTACGCACAATAAAAATAGCACATAAGGAAAAATAACCATATGTCTCTGCACATTATCATTCTCGCTGCCGGTAAAGGTACCAGAATGCGTTCACACCTACCGAAGGTTTTACATAAACTTGGTGGCAAACCGCTGTTGGAATATGTAATAAAAACTGCATACAGTCTACATCCCCAAAAAATTCATGTTGTTTATGGTGAGGGTGGTTCTTTAGTGCGCACACACTTGCAGCAATACGATGTTAATTGGATTGAACAAGCAAAACAATTTGGCACCGGACATGCTGTAATGCAAGCCCTACCATTTATTGAACATGCCACCCAAGTTCTGATTTTATATGGCGACGCACCACTGGTTACAGCTACAACTTTAACGCAATTAGTTCAAGGAATGCCCCAAGATGGCATGAGTTTACTCACTGCTGAATTTTTCGATCCTTCTGGTTTGGGTCGCATTATACGTAATGATTTAGGTGCAATTAAAGCTATCATTGAACACAAAGACGCCTCACCACTACAATTGCATATTAAGGAAATTAATAGTGGGATTATAGTAACTACATCGAAAATATTGCGTGATTATTTACCTCGGCTAGCTCAACATAATGCTCAAGGCGAATATTATTTAACTGATATTATTGCCATGGTAGTTGGAGATAAATTGCCTATAAATAGCTTGTTAATAAGCAACCCCGAAGAAGTAACAGGTATCAATGACCAACAGCAGTTGGCAGCGCTAGAACGCCAATATCAAAAAAATCTTGCTATCAATCTAATGCGCCAAGGTCTACGCTTAATAGACCCATCAAGATTCGATTTGCGTGGCGATTTAATTATTGCTAATGATGTAGTGATTGATGTTAATGTTGTGATTGAGGGAAAAGTTTCTATTGATGCCAACACCACTATTGGTCCAAATAATTTTTTAAAAAATACGCGTATTGGTGAAAATGTAGTTATTAAAGCTAATTGCGTGATTGAAGATGTAATTATCGCCAACAATTGCATTATTGGTCCATTCGCACGCATTCGCCCAGGTACGCATTTAGAAGAAGGTGCGCATATAGGAAATTTTGTCGAAATAAAAAACACCAAGGTTGGTAAAAACAGCAAGGCCGGTCATTTAAGTTATTTGGGTGATACAACCATTGGTGATAATGTTAATATTGGTGCTGGTACAATTACTTGCAATTATGATGGGGTTAATAAAAATCAAACCATAATTGAAAGCGGTGTATTTATTGGTTCAAACACCTCTTTGGTGGCTCCAGTGAAAATTAAGAAAAATGCAACTATTGGAGCGGGTTCAGTTATCACCGAAGATGCGCCCGCAGAAAAGTTAACTATTGCACGAGCCAAACAGATAACAATAGAAAACTGGAAAAGAAAAAATAAAAAAATATAGATAAGGGGTATTTTTATGTCATATATCCAAAAAACTTTGCTGCTTGAAGAGAAAATTTTATATTATACGAAACCACATTATGTGGTTTTCTATCCAGTACTGTTATGGTTGGTTCTTGCTGCATGGTTTTTAACTAGTAGCATTGTTCCTGTGATATTTGGTTACTTATTATTGCTAATGTGTTTGTTTAGCTGTATCAGTGAATTAATTGCTTATAATTGTTCTGAATATGTGATAACCAACAAACGTATTATTATGAAAACTGGTTTTATTCACAGAAGATCACTTGAACTATTCCTAGATCGTATTGAAGGTATCTATGTTGAACAAAGTATTGTTGGTCGAATTTTTGGTTTTGGTACGGTAATTGTTGGTGGTATCGGTGGCACTAAAGACTCCTTCTTTTATATCCCCAATCCAATTGAATTTCGCAATAAAATGCAGCAACAAATACAGATAGTAACTAAACACTAGCAGATTGTTGGCTGGTAGACTGGACCTTTGCACAAGATAAAAAAATAAGATCGATAGTTGAGAAATCCAGTATTAGCCTGCGGCTACCGTTTTTAAAAAATCCTTTGGTTCCATGCCCAATTGTACCAACTTGTTACCAAAACTACGCACTTCTTCAGCCTTTAGTTGGTCAACAAAACGCTCAATTATTTTTTTATCACCAGGCAATAAATTATTGTTTTTTGCTACGTACAATAACTCAGCCAATTGGATTCCTGCATTATGCTTATCAATAGATTTTCCCGCTACGATTTTTGTTGCAACATCTGCAAAATTAAGCCCCACATCAGATCCAAAGGCTCTTAAAAGTTCTACTTGATCGCCAGAGGTGAGCTTATTGTGGTTTTCTACAGCGTTTTTAGCAAGTGTCGACAAAGGGCAACCTAAGTCTGTTTCTAAATCCTCTTTTGTAACTGCTTCTCTTGATACTAAGCTTTGTGCCAAAATCGCTAAATGCGCTTGTTCACTAGGAGAAAATTGATCAAAACGCCTAAGCGTATCTGAACCTTCAGGCAGTATATTTAGCAAAAGATTACGCCCTACCTGTTTATAAATCTTGTATAACTCAGCAAGATTTTCTTCTTGCTTTGTTCTATCAGATTCATCTCTAAAACCACGATCCAAAGGTGCATGTAACATAAACACAACATCTTGTGCTATCCTTTTAGCCTTATTTGCATCTAGATTTAAATCTTCTGCTTTTTGTGACTGTAATATTTTTGAGTATTGATTTAAAGCTACGATTCCTAACAAACCTTTTTGCCCACTTTTTAGATCATCTAATACTGCTACTTCTGGGCGCTGTTTCTTCACAAAAACTGCAATCTCTTGCAGCGAAGGTGGCTCACCAAATTTTCCATCAATTCCTTTTAAAAATTCAGGGTGTAAGTAAAGAAAAGTTACTACGCCGAAACAACCACGTGAGTGTCCAGCCATGCAATGGAAATAAACAACGTTATCAGAGTTCATTCCATCTGCAACGTCATTCATTTTTTTTTGAACTTTTGCCAGCGTAATATTCGTGCCTGTTTTTGCGTCCATAGAACTATGATCAAATAGCGACATATGGATTGATTTTTGTGTGACCTCATAATCGGCAGAGCTTTCTTCGTCGCTAGTTAACAGGCTGACTCTAATTACTGCTAAGCCACCATTTTCCGTTGAGATCCTATCCAACATTGCTTGAGTTGGGATCACACCTAAAATCAACGCACCATGATTTTTGCTTGGCGGTATTATTGTATTATGATGAGCTGCGCTTTGATTTTCTAAAAAAGCCCTAATTGGAGTAAACTTTTGTGAATTGTACCACTTTGCATACGGGCTAATTATCTTAGTCTTAGGCATATAAATCTCCATTTTTTAAATCTTCCATTTTTACTGCCAAGATACTTAACGCTTGTTATGTAGTATCGCGATAAATGTACTTTTTAACAAGTTATTTGTATTATAATAATCTAACTCTACCTTGACAATACTTACCTAAATAGACAGAATTACAGAATTGGGGTAGCTTATGGCTATGTAGCTCAGTTGGTTAGAGCACGGCACTCATAATGCCGGGGTCAGTGGTTCGAATCCACTCATAGCCACCAAATTTTTATATCATGCCCACGTGAACATATCGCAATGCTCGATGCTACAAAAAAACCTCTCATTCTTCGTGTTGCGGTACCATCACCGCTGCGGCGCGCATTTGATTATTTATTGCCAAAAGATTATAACCATACAAATATTATGCCTGGGGTACGCGTCTTAGTGCCCTTTGGCAAACAAGAAATAATTGGTGTAGTTTTAGAAATTGCCACTGAATCCAAATTTGAGCCGGCTAAATTAAAAGCGGTCCTCGCTGTTCTTGATAATGAACCGTTATTTCCAAAATCCATCCTCGATCTTATCAAGTGGACCAGCAAATATTATCACCATCCAATCGGCGATGTAGTTAACAATGCACTGCCAAACTTATTGCGTGAAACAACGCGTAAAAAGAAAATTGGAGATGAAGATAACAAATATAAATCAAACCAAGAATCTCAAGTTAAACCTAAAACTATCCGGCTAAACGAACATCAAAAACAGGCAATTGCTGCCATCAAAAACCACTTAAATGAATTTAAAACCTTTTTACTAGATGGGATAACTGGTAGCGGCAAAACTGAAGTGTATTTACGAGTGATTGCAGAAGTTATCGCAGCACACAAGCAAGCTTTGGTTTTAGTTCCGGAAATCAATTTAACTCCGCAAACTATAGCGCGCTTTGCCGAATGCTTCGCGACAGTAATTGTGGTATTTCATTCACGTCTTACGCCAAAAGAGCGCTTGCATTCGTGGCTCATGGCCAAAGATGGCATTGCCTCAATTATTATTGGAACTCGTTCAGCGATTTTTACCCCATTGAAAAATCCTGGTATTATTATTATTGATGAAGAACATGATCTCTCGTTCAAACAACAATCTGGCCTGAGATACTCGGCGCGTAATTTAGCAATAATACGCGGCAAATTAGAAAACATCCCTGTAGTTTTAGGTTCAGCGACACCTTGTCTGGAGAGTATTTATAACGTAAAACGCAAGCGTTATATTGAATTAACACTACCCGAGCGTGCAGGCCCAGCTATTCATCCAAGCTTTCATTTGGTTGATATGCGTAATCAAAAATTAAAACATGGAATTGCAGAAAATTTATTACACCCAATAAAAAAACACCTTGCTAATCAGGGCCAAGTTTTAATATTTATAAATCGTCGTGGTTTCGCCCCAATATTAATTTGCCATCATTGTGGCTGGGTGGCTGGCTGCAAACATTGCGATGCACGGTTAACCCTACATCAAAAAAAGCAGCATCTGCGCTGTCACCACTGTGGTATGCTCGAAAAAATTCCATCTAAATGTCCTAAATGTAATGACGGAAATTTATTGTCGCTTGGTAGCGGCACGGAACGAGTCGAAGCAACGCTCCAAGAGCTTTTGCCCGAAGCAAAATTGATCCGCATCGATCGAGATACCACGCGTCGCAAAAATTCTTTAGAAACAATGCTAAAAAGTATCCATGACAAAGAATATCAAATTTTAGTTGGCACCCAAATGCTCGCTAAAGGTCATCATTTTCCAGATGTAACCATGGTAGCAGTTTTAAATGTTGACCAGGGTTTGTTTAGCGCAGATTTTCGTGCTAGTGAACATTTAGCGCAACTAATCATGCAAGTTGCAGGTCGTGCCGGCCGCGCGGAAAAACCAGGTGAAGTTTATTTACAAACACATAATCCACAACATCCATTACTGCTTAATTTGATCAACGGCGGTTATACAAGTTTTGTAAATAACTGTCTTGAAGAACGCCAAACTGCACAATTGCCACCATATTCCTATCTTGCGTTATTACATGCTGAAAGTAAGGAACAAACAGCAGCATTAAAATTTTTAACTCAAGTGCGTACTAGCGCAGAAAAATCTCTTACCGACGCCATAAAAATTTTCGGACCAATCCCAGCAGTTATGGAACGCAAGGCTGGACATTTTCGCGCTCAATTATTATTGCAAAGTCAAAATCGCGAAACGCTGCAACAAGCACTTGATATTTTGTTAGAGACCATTGATAAGTTAAAACCAAAACATAGTTTAAGGTGGTTTTTAGACGTTGATCCAGTTGAGTTGAGCGGTTAGCCTGTTCGTACTATACCAAAAACTAATGCTTTTATTGTGTAGGAATTTTTGTTAAATTCATAATCAAGGTAATGTTTTAAAAAATAGAGAAAAATTATGAACACTGCAGTAACAATAGCCAGCACCGAAAATCAACCCTTAAAAATATTTGTTGAGAAAGCTTATCTTGATTATTCCATGTATGTCATTTTAGACCGAGCGCTACCACACATTGCTGACGGTCTCAAACCAGTGCAGCGACGTATTATTTATGCCATGTCTGAATTGGGCTTGAAAAACACAGCAAAATTTAAAAAATCTGCACGTACCGTTGGTGATGTTTTAGGTAAATATCATCCGCATGGAGATGCGGCGTGTTATGAAGCCATGGTGCTAATGGCACAATCTTTTTCCTATCGTTATCCACTAGTTGATGGTCAAGGTAACTGGGGATCAATGGACGATCCAAAATCATTTGCTGCGATGCGCTATACCGAATCGCGTCTTACTCCATATGCTGAAATTTTATTACGCGAGCTAGAGCAAGGTACGGTTAATTGGGTGCCAAATTTTGATGGTACTTTAACCGAACCAAAGCTAATGCCAGCTCGTCTGCCCAACGTTTTGTTAAATGGCACCACTGGTATTGCCGTAGGTATGGCCACTGATATTCCACCACATAATTTACGTGAAGTTGTAGCTGCATGTATTCACCTGCTTGAAAACCCAGATGCCACCCTAGAAGACATTAGTAAATATATTAAAGGCCCGGACTTTCCAACTGGCGCCGAAATTATTACCCCAACAAATGAAATCTTAGCAATGTATCGTAGTGGTAATGGTGCCATCAAAATCCGCGCAGTTTATAAAGAGGAAGACGAAGAAATAATAATTACAGCACTGCCCTATCAAGTTTCTGGTGCCAAGATCCAAGAGCAAATTGCAGCGCAAATGCAGGCAAAGAAATTACCCATGGTAGTTGATATCCGTGATGAATCCGATCATGAAAATCCTACCAGAATCGTTATTGTGCTTCGTTCTAATCGTGTGGATGTTGCCTCATTAATGGCGCATCTCTTTGCTACCACCAGTCTAGAAAATTCTTATCGAGTAAATTTAAATATTATTGGTACTGATGGTAAACCACAAGTTAAAAACCTAGTAGGTTTACTTAAAGAATGGCTTGCCTTTCGTATTGCTACGGTTAAATGCAGGCTACAATACCGTCTTGATAAAATTTTAACGCGCTTGCATCTTTTGCAAGGCTTAATGATTGCTTATTTAAATCTTGATGAAGTGATCAGAATTGTTCGCCAGGAAGATGATCCCAAAGCGGCATTAATAAAAAAGTTTAAACTAAGCGTCGAGCAAGCCGAAGCAATTTTAGAGATAAAATTAAGGAATTTAGCGCGGCTCGAAGAAATGAAAATTCGCGGCGAGCAAGATGAATTATCAAAAGAACAGGAAGAGTTAGAACAGATCCTAGCATCACCCAAGCGCTTGAAAACTTTAGTCAAAAAAGAACTGCAAGAAGATACAGAAAAACATGGCGACAAGCGTCGTTCGCAGCTGGTTGTGCGCAGGGAAGCAAAAGCGTTGCGCGAAGAAGAAATAATTTCAGCAGAACCCGTAACCGTGGTGTTATCACAGCAAGGATGGATCCGTGTAGCTAAGGGACACGAGATTGATCCGCTGGCTTTAAATTATAAAGCTGGTGACAGTTTCAAACAAGCGGCTTTTGGTCGGAGCAATCAATTGGCAGTTTTTCTTGATTCTACCGGAAGGGCTTATGCACTGCCTGCGCATAAATTGCCTTCAGCACGCGGCCAAGGAGAGCCCTTAACTAGTCGCTTTAATACATTACCAGGCGCAACTTTTGAGGGAGTAATTATTGGTAATCCAGAACAATTGATTTTACTTGCGTCTGATGCCGGTTATGGATTTATCGCAAAACTCGAAGATCTTTATACTAAAAATAGAAGTGGTAAAGTGACGCTTAATTTATCGAAAAACGCAAAAACCCTACCACCACGCATGGTAACAAACATTGATAACCAGTATTTAGCCGCTATTACCAATGAAGGTAGAATGCTGTTATTTCCGCTTGCATATTTGCCGACCTTGAGTCGTGGCAAGGGTAATAAAATTATCGGCATTCCATCTGCACTGGCAGCGAAACGCGAGGAATATGTGGTTGACTTGGTTGTGCTCAGTGAGACTGACAAACTAGTATTAACTTCCGGTAAACGCAGTTTAACTTTAAGCTTTATCGATCTTGCCGCTTATCAAGGCGAGCGCGGGAGGCGTGGTAATAAATTGCCACGGGGCTTACAAAGTGTCGATTCTGTTAGGGTTTGCTCATAAGCCTACCACTTTGCACAGGATAAAAAATAAAATAAAATTTGGCGTCAAAACACCGGTGGCCGCAGGCTTCAGCCCATACGCGTCAAGCTAAGGATTGTTATTTTGTATCCTATCAATATCGCTGGGCAAACCAAAATAAATAAAATCCACGCGTCGAAGACGCAAATGCTTTACAGCCCAGGCTAAGCGCGTTTTTTGCGCGCAGGCCTGGGAGAAA
>TBL_comb47_HYPODRAFT_10007832_pt1 | contig 11099 bp, 9 predicted proteins | sample TroBogypolimnion_40_FD_10682 | JGI IMG/M metagenome (IMG submission 10682) | reverse complement strand
GGAGGGGGTTGGTTGGTGGTGAAAATCGGGGTCGTTATGAGGCTGTCGGCGTGTTCATGGCGGCGATTTTACCCGCGCATCCCCACTTGGCAACAACTTTTTTCAACGAAATGACAGAGTAGAGATAGTCCGCCACGCAAGACCTCCCTCAGAAACCCAACACGGCTCGCACCTCACGGACCTTGAACGAGAAAACCGCCGGCTGCGCGATGAACTCGACAGACTCAAGGGCCGCACGGACTAACCGGCCTGGCAATCCGCACGTGGCAAACTCCGCGCCTGCGCCGCGACGCATGTGGTCGGCGCTTGTTGGCGACCTCATCTTCGTCGCGCTGATTCGTTTGCATCCAGAGCTCACCTCGATCTGGGCAAGGGCGGCGCCACGCCGCCCCACCCGCCCGCCGCCGTGCAATACCGCCGCTTGTAGTGTCATAAAAGATTGGTGCCATCCTCTGCCGGTGCACGCTGCGCTTCGAGCAAAGCGGCACCCCGCATCATGCCGGCATCTTCCGCCAAGGATTGGCCGGACGCGCCACCACCGCGAAGCGCGCAGCATACCGCACTTCTGACCCCGAAGCGAGCCCCTGCAATTGCAGCTCGCGCCGTGTCATCATACCATGACGGATTTCACACCCGTCACCACACCAGCAAAACCGCCCGGCAAAACCGCCGGGCTTTTTTGCGTCACCAACCCAGCACCAATCAACCCCAACCCTAACCCCAACAAAACCAACATCATGATCACTCCCGTCAAACACCGTCATGTTTCCGGCCGGCGTGACAAGTCCCGCCGCCTGAGAACGCTCCTGCTCCTGCCCCTGCTCGGCTGCTGCATGGCCGCCGGCGCATGCCAGGACACCCCGCCCCCCAAGCCTCCGCCCGTCGTGCCGGTAGACACAAGACCCGTGGGCAAAGGCCTTGAAGTCATCGGCTACGCCCTGCTAGGGGCTGCCGTCGTCGCCGTTTTGGGGCGCCTTCTTCACTGAACCTCCAACCACCATCACCATGGACCCTGTTCCCTACATCAAAGGTTTCGCATGGATTTCGATCATCGCACTGAGTTGCGCGATCTTCACCGATTATTGGGTGCCGATGCTCATCGGCGCCGCGGCTGTCACGCTGTTCTACAAAATGCTCAAGCCAACAACCTGAAACCCACACCAACATATACCATGCCACGCACCCTGTATTCCCCGCGTCTGTCCGACGACGTGGTCCGCGCGCTCTACCGCGAGGGCCGCCGCCGCCGCATTCCCATGACGCGTCTGGCCGACGACCTGCTCCGGCACTCGCTCGGCGCCCTCACCGTGTTTACGCCCGCGCTCCGTTGCTGCGAGGAGGAGCCGGTCCAGTTTCGGCCCAGCGAGGACGATGCCGCCTAAAGCACCGGCCTCGCGACAACCCGCGGGAACGCACGCAGGCCCGGTCACCACGCCGGGCCTTCGCTTATCCGGCCACAACCCATGCCATAACAAACAACCACCAACCCATATCACCACCATGGCAATCAAGATGATTTCAAACTACAGCAAGAAGCTCGGCCTTCCCGGCTACTCGTCCCACATGTTCAGCGTCAATGTGGCCAACGGACTGAAGATCTGGGGTCCCGGCACGGTCAGCGTGACTGCCGGCAACCTCAGTGCCGCAACAAGCGATTTCACCGCCGGCCGGCAACTTCCATCTCGACGGCGGCCTGGTGGTCGCCAATTCGTTCATGAAGGGCATGGGCGGCACCCTCTCCGGCAGCGGCAGCGGCACGCTGCGCGTCAACATGCTCGGCGGCTTTGTGGACCTTTCCATGGACTGGAACCTGGAAATCGGCCACGCGGGAGGGGCCGGGTCGGGGTCCTATCAGCTAGATCCGGGCCGTGTTCTCTCGGTCAGGGACTTGACCGTCGGGTATGACGCTCCGGCGTCACTCCTGCAGACCGGGGGAAGTTGCACCGTTGCTGGAAACCTGATGATTGGCCCTGCCGGTAGCTACCTGCTTGCCGGCGGAAGCTTGGTGGCGTCCGGGGTGGCAAACGGAGGTGGAATTCTGGTGATCGATGGCGGCACGTTGCAGGGCGGTGCGGGGTTTGCCTCCGCCGTATCCCTGACGATCAATGCCAGTGGTGCTGGAGTGGACACCAATGGCGCGGATGTCACGCTGGCCGGCAATCTGATCCAAGGCACCGGAGCGGGCGATCTAACAAAATCAGGCGCCGGCACGCTGACCTTTTGTGGCGAGAACACCTACGCCGGCGGAACGACGGTGGTTGCCGGCACATTGAAAGTTGACAACGCGGCGGGGTCGGGAACCAGTGCCGGGGCAGTGATCGTCAGGGACGGAGCCACGCTCGCCGGTTGGGGCATCATCGGCGGCCCGGTCATCGTCGAGTCGGGCGGTTCTCTCGCCCCGGGTGTCGCGACCGGCGGTCTTGCCGCCGGCGCGTTGATCCTCGATGACGAGGCGACCCTGTGCATTGCGATCGACTCGGCCAACATCACGGTCGGCCCGGTCACTGTCCCGTAGGGACAAGGCATTGATAACATGGACGGTACCTGGAAGCTGCCTGGAAACGAGCTTGCGGGGCTTCCCCAAGAAACCTACGATGTCACGGTGGAACAAGCAAACAATAAAAATGAAGACATACGTCGTAAACAATTTCGTCGCTCTATGCATTCTTGTCGGAACATATGGCCGGCTTTCCGCTGCGGAGCCGGTACCCGCGCCGCCCGATCTGACGCACAGTGGCAAGCGGGACGATATCCACGATTGGCTGCTGGGTCCGACCGGAGCGCGCGGCTGGATTTTCACCCGGAATGAGGATCTGACAGGTGCGTCGCGGCAGATTTCAATTACCGCGGTTGGTGCGGGATCTCCGGCGGACGGCATCCTGCGCGCCAAAGACGTGATCCTGGGCGTGAACGGCAAGTTGTTTGCCGACGATGCCCGCAAAAGCCTTGGCCGCGCCATCACGGCTGCCGAGGAAAAGACGGGCGTGCTGCAGTTGATTCGCTGGCGAAAGGGGCAGAGCACGAATGTGGCAGTGAAGCTGTCGGTGCTGGGGTCCTACAGCGACACCGCGCCGTACGATTGCCCGAAGTCGAAGGCGATCTTTGAGCAAGGCTGCCGGCTCATCGCCAAGAAGGGGTTTCCTGAGGAACTGACTGAAGACAACGCGATCCACAACGATCTCAACGCGCTGGCCCTGCTGGCCAGCGGCAAGGAGGAGTATCATCCGATGTTGGCCGCCTATGCCAGGACGGTGGCGGCATCGCTGCATCAGGATGTGTGGACATGGTTTTATGGTTACGGAAACATATATCTGGCCGAGTATGTTCTGGCCACCGGCGACACGTCGATTTTGCCGGAACTCAAGCGCACCACGATGGAAGTGGCGCTGGGGCAGAGTGCGGTCGGCACTTGGGGCCACGGGTTCGCCATGCCGAATGGCAATTTGGGTGGCTATGGCAGCATGAACCAGCCGGGGCTTCCGGTTACCATCGCACTGGTGCTGGCCCGCCAGGCGGGCGTGAACGATCCCGCGCTCGACCGGGCGATTGAAAAGTCGGCAGGTTTCCTGCGGTACTATGTCAACAAGGGTGCCATTCCCTATGGCGATCATCAGCCGGGCGCGAATGTGCACGAGGATAACGGAAAAACCTCCTGCGCGGCGGTGTTGTTCGACCTGCTGGGTGATCGCGAGGCGGCATCGTTCTACTCCCGGATGGCCACGGCGGCTTATGATGATCGGGAACACGGGCACTGCGGCATTGTCTGGAGCTTGCTGTGGGCCCTGCCCGGCGCATCCCGCTGCGGTTCGTTGGCCACGGGCGCGTATCTGAAAGAACAGAGCTGGTACTATGATTTGGCCAGAAACTGGAAAGGCGGCTTTGTTTATCAGCAGCAGCCTGGGAAAGAAGGAAATGACGACGACTATATGGATTGGGATGTGACTGGCGCGTACCTTTTGTCCTACGGACTGCCACTCAAAAGTCTGTATGTGACGGGCAAGAAGCCATCGTCTGTGCCAATGCTGAATGCTGATGAGCTCAAGGATGTCGTAGCCGCCGGGCGCGACGTCTTTCCCGTGAAAGGCAAGAACGGATACGATGCGCGTACGACCGATGAGTTGCTGGTCGGGTTGTCAAGTTGGTCGCCGGCGATGCGTTATCGTTCGGCCCAGGCGCTGGGCCGGCGCGAGGGCGATTCGGTGCCGGCGCTTCTGGAATTGTTGGCTGGTTCCAACCGCTACGGCCGCTATGGCGCCTGCGAGGCGCTGGGCTGCCAAGGACCACGGGCCGACGTGGCCGCGCCGCAATTGCGCACGCTGCTCAAGGATCAGGATTCGTGGATGAAAAGCCTGGCGTGCAACGCCATCGCGCATCTTAGTCCGGAGGCCCGCGAGGCTAGTGTGAACGATCTGCTGACGCTGGCGGCTCGCAAGAATCCGGACGATCCGCGGGGAATGACACAACGTGCCGACGCCAACGCGCTGTTCGAACCGTATCCCGGTTCCGACGAACCGCAGGGCATCCTGGCCGACTCTCTGTCGGGCGTTGACCGCCAATTGCTCTACCCCGCCATCCAGTCGGTATTGGAGAATGATGACGGTGCGGCCCGTCTAACGCTCGGGCATATATATGATAAATTGACCGACCGCGATGTGGCAGTACTCCTGCCGGCCATCGTCATGGCGATCGAAAAGCTGACACCCAGCGACGAGATGTTTGGCGATGTCATCCGCTTGGCAGGCATGGATCTCCTTTCGCGCCTGCACATTCGCGAAGGGATGCAGTTGTGCGTGTCGGTGATGGAAGTTGACCGCTGGGGTGAAGACGATCGCGTTATACCTGGTTTGGATTATCTCAAACGCTACGGCAAACATGCCAATGCGGTTGTGCCTCAACTTCAGGAGATCCGCCGCAAGCTCATCAAGACCAACCCTGAAAGCAAGCTGGTGAAACCCCTGAACGAAAGCATTGCCAAAATGAAATCCAGCAAGGTTTCGCCGAAACTTGTGGATTTGAAGGACTATATCGCACAGGCAGCCGTGAACGGGAACACTTCCGACGACACAAAGAAAGGCAAACCATGAGAAATACAGGTCGGTTGGTTGCGCTGATGACGATACCACCGAGCAGAAAGGCTAAGTGACCGCAGGTTTCGGTGCCTCGCCTGAGGAGATTGGTCCGGAATTCACCTTCGGCATCTACATGGAGAAGCTGCTAGGAGAACCGATTCTACTCATCAAGACCTCTTGGGGCGGCAAGAGTCTGCACACGGATTTCCGTCCTCCCGGCGCCGGGCCCTACGTGTGGAGTGACGCCGAGTTGACCGAGCGCAAGGAGCAGGGTGAGGACCTGGAGAAGGACAAGGCCGAAAAGATCAAGGATACCGGTGTGTGCTATCGCGACATGCTCCGGCATGTGCGGAAGGTGCTGGCGGACCTCAAGCGGGTGGTGCCGGAATACGATCCCAAACAAGGCTACGAGCTGGCCGGTTTCGTTTGGTTCCAAGGATGGAACGACATGGTCGATGAATCGACATATCACAATCAGAATGGACATAGCCCAAGGCACTGTGCACGCCGCCTCAGCCACGCGGGCACATGAGGCGAACGTGACGTTGAATCGATTGCTCGGCAAGTGGCGCAGCGGGTTGAGAGATGCGGAACCGATTGGGTGACACTGGAAGAAATGCTCCAAAATGGTGTCACCCGTTAGTCTGGGAACATCTTCGAAGCTGCCGCCGCAGGCGACAATTTCACCGCTGCCACCATCGGAACCACGCCACCGGGATCGGCGCGTGACGCATTTACGTCACATGACAGATTCCACAAAGCTCTCTAGTTTTTCCTGCAACACATCCATGCATCATCACCGGCTGCCTTTTATTTCACGCGTGACCGCGTGCTCCAAAGCCCGGACGTCCGGACCCAGCCGTCCCGGCGTTCCGCTGATGGCGCGCCTGCTGGAAGCGGTGGCACTCGCCGCCGTCCTGACCGGACCGACACGGGTTGCCGCCGAAGCCGCCGAAACCGCCAAAGCGGTCACCATCGAAAATTCCAACTGGTCCGCCACGGACGACCTCGGGCGCAAGCTTCCCACCTTTGAGGAAACCGGCCCTCCGAAGACGAACCGCTGGGTGGGGCTGTTTTATTCCCTCTGGCACAAGAACCTGAGGCACATGCCAGGCACATTCAACATGACGGAGTTTCTCCAGACCCGGCCGGGCTTCATGGACTTCACCGCTCATCCGCCCGGTGGCCCTGACTTTCCGGAGTTCTATTGGGCCGAACCGCTCTTCGGATATTATCGATCCGCCGATCCATGGGTCATCCGCAAACACCTCGTGCTCCTAGCAGATGCCGGCGTGGACTACCTCATTTTCGACACGACGAATGCCCAACTTTACGATGAGGAACTCACCTTGCTGCTCCAGATCGGGGAGGAACTGCAGGCGAAAGGGGTGAAAGTTCCCTTGTTTGCCTTCTTCCTCAATTACGAACCCGAGTGGAAAGCCGAGTCGCTCTACAAGAACTGGTATCAACCCGGCAAACACGATAGCATGTGGTTCCGGTGGGCGGGAAAGCCGTTGATTCTATCACCCATGCCAACCGACGGGGCGAAGCTCAAGGAGCCCGCGCTGTTGTCCGCAGTCCAAGGCTATTTCACCTGGCGCCCGACGTGGGCGTTTTTCGAGAGCAAGGATGCGCCCGGGCGCTGGCGCTTCATGGATGCGCATCCGCAACACCCGGCGCCGGGACCAGACGGCAAGGTCGAGCAATTGTGTGTCTCCAAATCGCTGGGAGGTCCGCTATGGAACAACATGAAAACCGCCAGTGTAAGCTGTGTGCCGGGACATGAGCCGGTCTATAACGAGCAATGGCTTTCCAAAGATGCGCCCAAAGGCCTGTATTTCGAGGAACAATGGAAAGTGGCAAATCAAGTCGGCGCGCCGATGTTGATGGTCACGGGCTGGAATGAGTGGACCGCGGCCGTCTGGGAAACGCCCGACGTGGTTTTCCTGAATCGCAAAACGATCGCAGGCCAGGGACACATGGTCGATGAATTCAACATGGAATTCAACCGCGACATTGAACCGATGCGAGGTGGTTACCGGGATAACTACTACTGGCAGTTTGTTTCTAACATGCGGCGCTACAAGGGGATGGCACCGCCAGTCGCGCCATCGCCACCCAAAACCATCGCCTTGGAACGGCCTGCTGATTGGGCGGATGTGCGCCCCGTTTTCCGCGACGCCAGCGGGGATGTGGCGAATCGCTCCTGCGATGCCACCGTGCCGGGAACCCGTTACGCGGACAATAGCGCACGCAACGATCTGGTGTTGGCGCAGGTGGCCCGCGATGACAAATCCCTGTTCTTCCATGTCCGGACCGCCGCAACCCTCACTCCGGCCTCCAACGAAAACTGGATGATGCTCTACCTTGATGCCGATGCCAATCCCGCCACCGGTTGGTATGGCTACGACTTCCTCGTCAACCGCAGCCGCGAAGGGAATACTTGCTCGCTCGAGCGCTACAACGCAGCGTCCAAGACTTGGGAAAAGGTCGCCATGATCCCGCTGCGATGGGCGGACAATCAACTGACCCTATCGATACCCCGGGGGATTTTGGGTGCCGGCACCGCCGCGGGCAAGCTGAAGCTGGACTTCAAGTGGGTGGATAACATTCCCGTATCAGGAGATATCATGGACTTTTATGGCAAGGGCGACGCGGCACCCGACGCCCGCTTCAACTACCGCTTTGCCGAACCATGAAACTCAGGGCCGCTCCAGAAGACCGCTGCGGATCGCCGCGGCGACTGCGGCAGGCAGGCTTTGGACATGCAGTTTTTCAAATGCCCGGCGCAGATAGTTATCCACCGTGTGCAAGCTCAATCCCATGTCATGGGCGGTTGTTTTTTTGGTCATGCCTTTCGCGATGCGGCGCAGGACTTCGGTTTCCTGATCGGAAAGCTCGAAGCTTTCGCTCTTGGGCGGGAGTTGTTGAAATGCCTGGAGAACCAACCCGGCAATCTGTGGATCAAGCGGCACACCGCCTTCCGCGACGTCATCGAGGGTTCGGAGGACTTTGAGCGCGCCACCGGTTTTGATGAGATAACCATGGGCGCCGGCCTTGAGCGCGGCGAACACTTTCTCACGATCATGAAAGGCAGTTAGAATGAAGATTCTGGCATCCGGAAGTCGCTCCCGGATCAATCCGATCCCGTCCAAACCACTCATCCCCGGAAGGCCCAGATCCAGCAATACCAGATTGGCCTGGAGGCCATCCGTGATGTTGTCGAGCGCTTCTTCCATGGTGGAAAAGCTGCCAACACACAGGTACCGCCCGCTGTCTTCGAGTGCCTCGGCGACGGAGTCCCGGAACAAGGTGTGGTCTTCGACGAGGATGAAGGAAACAGGTTTCATGAAGGTTTGGCGGAGTTGCTGCGGGTGATTGGAAATTGCAGAAGGATGAGCGTTCCCTGATCCGGTGATGTGGCGGTTTTCAAGGTTCCTTCCAAATGACCGGCCCGCTCCTTGAGCGCGCGCAGGCAGAATGGCGATGCCAGTTGTTCCGCGGCAATGCCGCAACCGTCGTCGCGCACTTCCAGAGTGAAAATCTGATTTCGGAGGGAGGTGCGGATCATGATCGAGCTGCAGTTTGCATGGCGCACAATGTTGTTTAGAGCCTCCCGGAAAAACAACAGAAGGTGGCGGTTGGTCTCCCTCCCCAGGCGGCATTCTCTCGAGGCATCATCGCTTTCGAACTCCCATTTGAAATCATCCAGCAGGATCGCCGCGGTCTCGCGAAAGTGACCTAACACCGGACTTTGAAATGCCGAACCCGGTCTCAACAGCCAGACGATGTCGCGCAACGAGGCGACTGCTCCGGCACCGAGCAGGCGGATCGTCCTCAAGCGGTCGGCCGCCAGGCCCGGCTTGCTGAGGGCGGATTCCGCGAGCAACTGGATGCCGCCCATGGAACTGCCGATGTCGTCATGCAGGTCCGCCGCGATCTGTGCGCGCAGCGTCTGCACAATTCTGGTTTCCCGGCGGCGGTGGAGGATCGGCAAGACGACCAGCGCCACCAGCATGCAAGCACCAAGAAATCCTGCCGCGGCCGGCACTCCGCTGCGGAAGCGCCTGGCAATGGTGGCGGACTGAAGCTCAAGCCGGTGAATCTCGCTTTCAATCTCGTAGCGCTTGTTGAGCGACTCCATCCATCGCCGGTTAGTAAGTATCGTCCCTTGCGAAGTGTGACCGTCGGTGAGTGATTCTTTGCTCCAGAAGTAAGCGCCATCGGCTGGAACGGGCTTCTCGCGTTCAGAGACGTCCACGGCACAATGCAGCGCGATGTTTTCTCCCTCATGGAGAATCTGCACCTCGCTGAACCCCAGAAACGCGGGATAATCATTGGCCAATTTGCGCAGTGACAAGGACCGGAACCGCACATAGCGGGCGTCAATCACCGGCCACTGCCAAGTCACCGCGTGATGCCCGACATTGTCGAAATCCTCCGCATCCTGGCTGACGACGGTCCGATAGCTTTCGTCTTCGCCAGTATCGGAAACTTCAATCACAAAACGGGCCGGGTAGAAGATGCCTGGAACGAGGAAATTCGGGGACCACTCGGGAGGGAACGTGCGGATGCCGTCGCAGCTTCGGATGGAACCCAAATCCACCTGCACCCAGAGAGGGTCATCTTGCGAGCGGGAGCCCCATGAGATCCAACCGATTGCGAGGTGCGTGGGATCGGGGGTTTCCGGCAGTCCCAACCCGGTCATTTCATCCACCACAAATTTCAACTGCCACGGCCAAGGTGATGAAATCGAGTAGTTGGCGCTGGCCTCCGCCGCGCACGCGACATTGCGTTCTCCTTGGAAACAGAAAATCTCTCCCCAAGCCATCAAGTACTTGATCTCCGGATGGGCCGGATCGACATACATCCGCGTCGGCTCTATCCGGATGCCCGAACACCGGAGCGGAGGATCAACGTGGTAACAGAATGGATGCCCTTTGCGGACGGGGTCGGAGCGCGTGTTGTGTTCATCCGCGAGGAGCTTCAACGTCTTGCCCTGCGCGTCCACTAGCAGCACCCGGAAATCCTCCGGGAGTTCGAAATTGGGATCGAGGCCTCTTTCGTCATATTTCCGCGCTGGAACCAGACACACCAAGTCGATGGCCTCGGACTTTCCCCACCTGACTTGGAGCCAGCGATCATTGTAGAAAGGATGATGGGGCCCCGCATCCCTCTCGTTGCGAAAGCCGGCGGGACCGCCAAAATCCTTGACCGGAATCACCGGCAAACGCAGCAACTCGGCTTCCAACGTCACTTTTTCCTCCCGCGCCTTGCGCCAAACCCTGGAGAACTTGGAGGCGAGCCCCTCCCCCCAGTCGGACGGCTCGGCCGCAGGCACACAGAGACACGAGACCAGCCACAGCAGGGTGGTAAGGTTTCGCAACAGGGGCGTCTTGCCGGGGAACGCGGTCATCGTCTTGTCGTCTCATTCCAAGAGTATGGAGAGCGGGTCCGCCGCAGAGAATGCGCCCCTGGCTAGACATGCACAAACGAAATCGTGTGTTTCGGAAGAGTCAACCGCTGTGACGCATTTGCGTCACATGACAAAATCTCCGAAATTTGGCACTTTTATAAAACCAGCCACGGTTACCCCTTTATAACCACCCCCGCGAAAACGAAGACATGAAATCCAAAGCCAACCCATTCCGTTCCCCCGCCCTCCGCGGTGCCGCCGTTGTCTTCGCCTGCTTCACCCTGCTCAACCCCTGCGCGCAGGCGGCCGATCAAGTCTGGATCGGCAGTGCCGATGACCACAACGTGACCACCCCAAGCAACTGGGTGGGCGGTGCCCCGGTCGTAGACAACTGGTCCCCGTTCGTCTTCGGCAGCGATGTCGTGGATGGCACCATGAATCTCAACCGCTGGGTTGCGATCAATAGCATCACCGGCGCGGTCACCGTCAATGGCGGCATCCTCGCGCCGGGCGCGTCGATCCAATGTCTGACCACCGGCGCCCTGACCCTGAATACCGGTTCGACCTTTGAGTATGAAATGGATTCCCGCGCGGTGCCGTCGGTCGCGGCCGAC
>TBL_comb47_HYPODRAFT_10007829_pt1 | contig 11103 bp, 9 predicted proteins | sample TroBogypolimnion_40_FD_10682 | JGI IMG/M metagenome (IMG submission 10682) | reverse complement strand
GGGTTGGCGCCGTCGAAGGAGGCGCGCTTGTGGTACCCGTGGTCGAGGTCGCGACCGTTGTCGTCGCTGCGGCTGGAGCGGTGTTGCTCACCGTTATGGCAACGGCCGGGGAAACCCCAATATTGCCGGCGGCGTCGTACGCTTTTGTTAGAAGCGAATGCGAACCGGCGAAAAGCGCGGTCGTGTTGAGGACGAACACATAAGGCAAGGAAGTATCTGATGTCTGAAGCACTGAATCAACATACAGTTCCACCTTTACGACACCGACATCATCGGAGGCCATCGCGGATACAGTAATAGTGCCCGACTCCGTCGCATTCGCGCTCGGCGATGTTATGTCCGTAGTCGGCGGCGTGGTGTCCGCCGTGGAGGTATCGGCCTGTTGCTGCGTCGATGTATCCACATCCGTGGTCGCGTTCGTGCTCGCCGACTGTGCGCTCACGTTTCCCGCAGCATCGTATGCGGCGATCGCGAAAGAATAGCCAGATCCCGCATTAAGGTTTGTACTTTTATAGAACGCTCCGCTCGTGGTTGCGATGAAAACGCCGTTCGAGTAGACCCGATATCCGGCCACGCCGACGTTATCGGTTGACGGAGTCCATGTGAGATCGATCTCTGAGCTCGACACCGCTATCGCAGAAAGACCTACCGGAACGGAAGGACGAGCAGTGTCAATGCTCGACGATGAGGTGGAAGTGGCGGCCGAGGATGCGGGCAGGACAGCAGCTGGCGGAGCGGTCGTCACTTGTATCGACGGTGAGAGCGCCGATACTGTTCCATTTTTATCGTATGCCGAAACTGCGAATGAATATGTCGTTGACGCTTGCAGCCCTTGAGCTTCGAACTTTTGTGCGGCAGCAACGCCAATCTCTTTCCCGTTCATAAATATCTTATACCCAGCGACACCCGCCACGTCATACGATGCGCCCCAAGAGAGGAGGACCATCGCGTTGGTGCTCGCCATCGCCACGAGCCCAGTCGGCGCGGTAGGCACATTTTTCGAGACCGGGATGACCGCAGCCGATTCGGTCATGGATGGCGCAGGAGCAGAGGAAGTTGCCTCTGTGACGCCAGAAGCGATACCGACACTCGCCGTAAGAGCGCTAGCTGAAGATGCCGATGACGGCGGAAAATACGATCGGTAGAAAAAAAATCCGCCCACGATCGCAACAGCACCGATTGCCAGATAGAAAAGGTTTATTTTCATATAAGTGTTTAAGAAGGCTCACTCGCGAACACCTTCCGCAAGGCATTCTTCGCCCGATGGATCGAAACGTACACATGCGTGTGCGACTTGCCGGTTATCGATGCGATCTCCGTGATCCCAAGGTCATCGATATAGCGATAGGCAAGGATCGCGCCATAGTCCGATGGAAGGCCGTCCAATGACGAATAGAGAAGCGAAAGTTCCGCGCGAAATTCGGGACTGTCGGTCCGACGTGAAGTCGCCAAAAAATCATCCGCATCCTCAAGGGGTAAAAACGCCCTTTTTTCTTGGTAGTGGTCGATGACCAGATTGTTGGCAACCTTGAAACAAAATGCCTTCATATTTTCGATGGTGTTCCCCTTCCTGATATAGCTCCATGCACGGAAAAAAGTTTCCGACGTAAGATCCTCCGCAACCGCCCGATTGCTCACGCGCGAAACAACATGACGAAATATGCGCGGCATGTTCTCGTCATACGCCTGAAGATAATCTTTTTCAATTTTGATGTTATTAACCCTCATTTTGGGTATAATCTATGGTATGGATCAAACGACCATAGGAATGAAAAGACTTCAAGCAGCGCTCCGAACGCTGCTCATTATTACAATTGCGGGCGTCATAATCATACAGGCCCATTTTACGGCCCATGCAGCGGACACGACGGCAGTTTCGACCAGCACGCTGCAGGCCCAAATCGATGCGAACAACCAGCAGATAAGCGACCTCAACCAACAGATCGCGACCTACCAAGCCGAGCTCCAGAAGGTCGGCGCGGACAAAAAAACCCTCCAAGCCGCCATCAATTCGCTCGACCTGCAACGCAGCAAGGTGCAAGCGCAGGTTGCCGTCACCCAGCATCAGATCAATGCCACTCAACTGCAGATACAGCAACTAGGAGGACAGATCACCGACACCAAGAAAACAATCGCAACGGACCAAGTCGCGCTCGGGGCATATCTTCGCAGTCTTCAGAAAGCTGAAAATAAACCGCTGATAATCCAGATGCTCTCTTCGGAAAGCCTTACCGAGGCGTGGGCCAACATCAACGCCACGCTACAGGTACAGGAAGCGGTCCAAAACGAGATGCAAACACTCCAATCGCAAGAGGCGGTCCTCTCTGATTCGCAAACCGCTTCGAAACAAAAACAAGAGACGCTCACGTCGCAACAGCAAGCGCTTGCTGCGCAACAGCAGTCGCTTGTCGCCACGGAACAATCGAAGAGCCAGCTGCTCGCTGAAACGAAATCTCAAGAAGCGACCTATCAAAAACTCCTCGCGGCGGCGCAGGCAGAGCTTGTGAGCTTCTCGGCGTTTGCCCAGAACGCCGGCGGATCGAAATTGCTCGCAGGACAGACTGACTGCGACACATGGGGCTGTTATTATAACCAGCGCGATGCCGTGTGGGGCAATATCCCGTTGAACGGGACTCAGTACAAGCTCGCGAGCGACGGATGTCTTATTGCTTCGATGGCAATGGTCTTGACCCACTACGGATACCGCAGCGTCACGCCCGTGACCATCAATTCAGACCCAAGCAACTTTGCCTCGTACTATCCTGCGTACTTATTGAACTCGATCGACGTCGCCGGAGTGACCGCAACGCGCAAAACGGCAGGCATCGATGCGACGCTTGCCTCCGGCAATCCAGTGATTGTTGGTATCCACGCCTACGGAGGCACCCATTTTGTCGTTCTTGTAAGCGGCAGCAAGGGAAACTATCTTATGCGCGATCCTTATATTTCGAACGGGAAAGACATCAGCTTCTCCGCCAGTTACTCAACGAAAAGCATCTTCAGTGCCACTAAGGTAGTGATCACCAGCTAGCTCTTATTTTGAACTCTTCTTCAAATCGACCGCCTTTAGCTCCATTCCTGCCCATTGGGCAAGCCCCATCAAAACTTCCTCATCGTCCTTCGAAAATGTTCGCGGCTTCGTATCTTTGATGCAAAAAACACCGACCGGCTCACCATCGGCGCTCATTATAGGAACGCCGGCGTAAAAACGTATATATGGCTTTCCAACGACCATCGGGTTGTCCGAAAATCTCTCGTCTTTTTTTGTATCAGGGATGACAAGAATATCCACCGCAGTAAGCGCATGTCCGCAGAAAGAAATCGCCCGGTCGCCCTCCTTCTCGGAAAGTCCCTGGCACGATTTGAACCACTCCCTCGTATCATCGACCAACGTCAATGTAGAGATAGGAACTTTAAAAACAATGCACGCAATCCGCGTTATGCGATCGAAGCGCTCCTCCGGTGCCGTGTCGAGAAGACCAAGCTTATGCAAGGCGATGAGTCGGCTCTTTTCATTTTCTGGAATTGGTGCTTTCTGCATAATATTGTCTCCCGCTTTTTTATATCTATAAATTGTAACGTTGCGGAATATGCCGGTCAACTCGCGGAAAATGGCAGAAGGGCGGGTGCTCTTACGAGAACCCGCCCTTGATGGTGATAAAACAGGCTAGAAATCGGGAACTTCCAGTGAAGTCCGAACCCAGCCACGGCGACGAAGCACCGCTTGCCGGATCGGCTTTCCAGCCTTACGGCATTTCCGATACCACGCCGCGCGCTGCCGCCTCCTGCGAAGCAAGTGCTGCTTCGCTTCTGGTGGAAGCGCGGAGATGAACACGTCATGGTCCCACGATTCACGCGCATGTTTGTCGGGGCACCGCCAGTAACGGGCTCCAATCCCCTTGCCGTCGGTGATCTCCATGCGAACGCCGCACACGGGACACCGTGGACGCGTGCGCACACGGCATCTGGCAATCTGCGCTTCAAGGAGAATGTGCTTCACGAAGTTCTTCGTGCGATGGACAGGGATGAAATACCTCCCAACCCCCGCCGATTCGATCACGACCCACCCACAGTCTTTCTTTCGGGCACGCCCCGATGCGAGCAGATAGCTGGTCCACACCACTACGGTGAGGTCGTCGCTTTTGTCCGCGGGAGACGCAGGCTTTTCTTCGTAGACGAACGCCAGTTCACGCCCCGCACGCGGGTGAGGCGGAGTGGTTTGCTGACTTTGTTCTGAGGTTCGCCGGAAATGTTCGAGCCCTTGAGCGGTGCCGAAATGCCTTGGCACAAGGATATCGAACATCCTCCGTATATCTACAGCTGTCGGCAACACTTGTGGCGGTATGATCCGCCTCCTTCCAGCCCTCGTTAAAGACCTTGAGAGCTATCTACTATATACTCCTTTGGACCCGTGTTGACAATGAATTGCGGGGTATCGGGGTTGTGTTGTTTAAAAATATCGCGGGGGTGCTATACTGCATGAATATGCACAGAAAGATCGAAAGTTCCACGTTTTTCATTGGGAAAGGGGGCGGTGATTTGATATCGTTCGGGTCAGGCCAACCAGACCTTCCCCCGCCGAAACAGATATACGAAGCGCAAAAACATTTCAAAACATTCCGCTATGGTTTGGTGCAGGGCGAAGAAAAGCTGCGCAACGCGTTGGTAAAGGAATACGCGCCCGGCATCCGCGCGAACGCGGATGAGTTTATCATCACGAACGGCGCATCCGAAGCGCTCGATCTCCTCCTCCGCGCGGTCTCGCGACACGGCGGAAAAGTGTTGCTGCCAAAACCGTACTACTATTCCTATCCTCACAACGTGCGCCTTGCCGGCATGACACCGGAATATTACCGCCTGCGGGACGGCAAGATCGATTTTGACGACCTGGAGAAAAAGGCCCGCGGTGCGAACGTGCGCGCGATCCTCATCAACTCGCCGTCGAACCCAACCGGAACCGTGCAGGATATCCCCGTCCTTAAGAAGATCGAGGCGCTTTCGGATCGGATCGAGAACGCCTGCCTCATTTCCGATGAGATATACAAAGACCTCATCTACGAGCGGGAAAACTATAATATGAAGGGCAAGAATGTATGCACCATCAACTCGTTCTCAAAAACGTACGCGATGTGCGGATTGCGGGTCGGCTATGTCCATACCAAGAATCGCGAGACGATGGCGAAGATGGTGGAGATCAAGAACCATACTTCGATGAACACGAATATACTCGCCCAGGAGATGGCGTACGAAGCGCTCCGATCGCCGCGTGATCTCGTGCGGAACGAGCTGACGATTTGGCGCGAACGCCGCGATTATATCTACAAGAGCATGGTCGACCTCGGGCTGGATCTCTGGAAGCCGGAAGGTGCGTTCTATGTTTTCCCAAAGTTCAAGGACCCCACGCGAGCCATGCACGACCTTTTCTACAACTATCAGATCATCACCTATGACGGCACGTGGTTCGGTGATCCGACACGCCTGCGCTTCAGTTACGCGCTCGGCATCAAAAAGATAGAAAAAGGGATGGAGCGGCTGGCCACGTTCCTCGGCAAGGAATATCGACGCTATTAGGAAGACCTCTATTGCGGCACCATTACTATGATCAATAAAATCAACCGCCGGCAGAAGACCATGCTCCTGCTTTTCTTTCTCGCTTTCGTTTTCTTCTTCTGCTTTAACCAGATCAACAACGCCGACAGCTTCTATCATATAAGGGCCGGTCAGCTCATATGGCAGACCGGACATATCCCCCATAGCGACGTTTTTTCATACTCTGCGGCGGGTGCGCCGTGGATCCCCCACGAATGGCTTGCTGAGCTCATCTTCTTCGGAATACAAAACGTATTTAGCTTTTGGGGGCTGATGACCTTCATCGCCGCTCTTGCTGCCATCACGTTCTTTCTTATATTCCTCATCGCTCGCGAGCACGGTGCGAACTTTTTCCTCACTCTTATAGTCCTCTCAACGATCGGCGCAGCAAGTTTCCAGTTTTGGGTTCCGCGGCCACAATCGTTCGTTTTCTTCTTTTGTATCCTGCTCATCTATCTCCTTGAAAAATATCGGATAAATTCCGACAAAAAATATCTTTGGTGGACAGCGTTCATAATTTTGATCTGGGCGAACATGAACGCGAGCGTGATCCTTGGGATCATCATCATCGCCCTATTTTCCGCCGGAATCGGAGCGCGAGAAAGAAATTGGTCGCGAGCCTTCAAGCACATCATCTGGACGTTGTTCGGGGCTACCGCGCTTTGTTTCGTGAATCCAAGCACCTACCACATATTCACCTACGGCACGATGATCCTCCCAGCGCTGCGCGCGTTCGGCGTATATGAATGGCAACCTATTTTGACCTATTGGGCCGGCGCCGACACCAAGCTTTTTGTCGGTGAGATCGTCGCAGCGGCGCTGTTCCTGACGTGGCACCTTGGCATCAGGAGAGAAAGCCGCAATTACGTCTGGCTCGGTCTTGTGATAGGCGTTTCGATCATGCCCTTCATCGCATCGCGCTACCTTCCCTACTGGGCGCTTTTCGCTGCCGCGCCACTTGCATGGACTCTTTCTAACACGCTTAAAAATAGCGCGGTGACAACGGAACCCAAAAAAACCTTTACCATACTACTCTTGGTCTATGGAGGACTTTTGATATTACGCATCATCGCACTGCCGACTGAATATACCGATCGGGCGGCGCTTCCCGTTTATGCTGCTGAATTTCTTGCCGAGAATGGCGCACAGGGAAATACTTTCAATGCATACGACCAAGGCGGATACCTCTTGTGGCGATTATGGCCCGACATCAAAATTTCCATGGACGGAAGATCTGAAACCTACCTCGGGCGACCGACCGACGAATATTTCGCGATGCTTGGCGGCGGCAATCCGGCGAAGGCGCTCATCCAAAAATACGATATCCAATATTTTGTATTCCCCTACGACCCGACGTTCTTGGCTGGCGCGCAACCCCTCCTCTCCCTCCTCAGTGACAACGGCTGGCAAATGGTGTGGTGGGACGATGGGGCCATCATCTTCGCAATGAACGATATACAAAATAAAGACCTCATTAAAAAATATGCCATCCGCTACGCCGGACCATTCATCGATCCGTCCACCATCACTGGCGCCGCGGTCCACCCGGCAGTGGCCGAAATCCAGTCGCTCATGGAAAGAGCGCCCGGCTCCACTGCGATAGCAAATTACGCAAAGGATTTTCTCACTGCCCACGGAGGAAAGTCTGGTGGCTTGAATCTATAACTTTGCTATACTTTCCTTGTGAAAGAAGAACAATTCAAAAAGGATTATGCCGCATCGATCGCTGACCCGGAAAGTTTTTGGTCCAAAGTTGCCGACGAAGAGATCGTGTGGTTTGAAAAATGGAATAAAGTTTTCGAGTGGAACCACCCAAATTACGAATGGTTTATTGGCGGGAAGCTCAACATAACGTACAACTGTCTGGATCGGCATATTGATGCCGGACGCGGCGATACTATCGCGCTTATCTATAGAAACGAAACAGACGAAAGAATTACCGTCAGCTATAAGGACTTGCTTGCGCGGGTCAACAAATTCGCCAATGGGCTGAAAAGTCTCGGCGTGAAAAAAGGTGACAAGGTAGTGCTCTACATGCCGCTCGCGCTTGAACAGGCAGTTGCAATGCTCGCATGCGCGCGGATCGGGGCGGTGCACAGCGTCGTGTTCGCTGGCTTTAGCGCCAATGCTTTGCGTGAGAGGATTGAAGACTGTCATGCCAAAATAGTGATCGCGTCCGCATGGACGTTGCGGCGCGGTGAGAAAAAAGCATTGTTACCGACAGTGGAAGAGGCAGTCGCAACGCTTGGATTTGTCGAACACGTCATCGTGTCGTATCGCGGCGGCGAAAAGAACTCTCAACTGGCGGCGGGAAAGGAGATTGATTTTGATAATTTGATGGAAAAGCAAAACGATATCTGCGAGCCAGAAAAAATGGACAGCGAGGACGTTCTTTTCGTCTTATACACCTCGGGCTCGACTGGCAAGCCAAAAGGCATCGTGCACACCGTCGGCGGCTACAGCGTCTACTCGCACTACACTACAAAAAAGGTCTTTGATCTCCATGGTGGTGACATTTACTGGTGCACTGCCGACTTTGGCTGGATCACCGGACACAGTTACGTACTCTACGGTCCCCTTTCGAACGGCATAACGTCGCTTATGGTGGAAGGTGTGCCGGATGCCCCGACACCGGACCACTGGTACAAGATAATCGAAGAAGAAAAAGTGAATATTTTTTATACTTCCCCCACGGCGCTACGCATGCTGCGAAAGTATGGCGAAGAATACTGCCGTGCGCATGATTTTTCATCGTTGCGAATTCTGGGAACCGTCGGCGAGCCGATCAACCCTGAGGTCTGGCAATGGTATCGCGACAATCTTGGCGGCGGCGCGCTGCCCATAGAAGACACGTGGTGGCAAACAGAGAACGGCGGGCATCTTATCGTCACTCTGCCAGGGCTACATCAAAAACCCGGCATCGCCGGCAAGCCATTCTACGGCATCGATGCCGATGTTGTGAATGAGGATGGCATAAGTATGCCGACGGGGCAAAAAGGATTTTTGGTCATCAGAAAACCGTGGCCATCGGCGTTGCGTGATTGCTTGAACGACCACGAACGCTTTGAAAAGTATTGGACCGAGGTCAAGGGCGTATATTTCAGTGGCGACTTCGCGATAAAAGATGAAGATGGCGACATCCAGATATTGGGCCGCAGCGATGACGTGATGAATGTTTCCGGCCACCGCATCGGCAGCGCAGAAGTGGAAAATGCGCTCGTCTCCCATCCTGCCGTCTCGGAATCCGCGGTCATCGGCAAACCCGATGAGATAAAAGGAGAACACATTAAAGCTTTCATTGTTCTAAAACCGGGCATTGCAGCAAGTGATGCGCTCATTAAGGAGATCAAGCAGCACGTGAAAGTGGAGATCGCCGCTCTCGCGGTGCCGGACGAGATAACCTTTGTGGCAAGCCTGCCGAAGACCCGAAGCGGGAAAATCATGCGACGCGTACTGAAAGCCGAAGAGCTCGGGCGCGATAAGGGAGACCTTTCAGTGCTGGAGGGGTAAAAAGAGACCACCTCTTGCTCTGGACGCCAAACCAGCTCTATAATCCCGGTAGAGATTGGAGGGTAATACAAGTGAATAAACAGAACCGAAAACCCGTCGAAACGGACCTTATGGACATGAAACTCGTCCCCTTGTCCGAAGTCGCGGAAGGCTTCTGCAGGCACCGCAAGAACAATGGCGAACCGTGCAAACGGCGAGCGGTTGTTATGGGTGTCTGCCCGTCGCACCTCCAATCCATTGGAGGTCACACTTTCATAACCGACCGGCATGACCCTGAGTTCCCAGGCTGGGAGCAGAAGAAAAACTTTTCCTATTGCCGCGCATGCGGTGAGCTGGAAAGTGACGGCCACGCTCTGGAGCTCTGCCCAGTGCGCCGCGTCGATCCCGCCGTGTCGTATCCACCTTCGCCGCGATTGCCAAACCGCTTGCAATATCAATGTGCAAAGCCGGCGCGAGCGACGATTTCTTTGAAGGGCAAACAAACCTGTGCAACGTGTTGTGGTCCTTTCGCAGCCTATCGCATCGAACCGGACGCGGGAGGCCTTACCTGGGAGATCTTTCATCTACCGTCGCACCGCAAGGTCGCGCACTGCGACTCCGAGACGGCGAGCATCAAGACGATGAGGGAAATATGCCACGACGGCATCGAGCTCGACTTCACCGACCCGATGCGGATGGACCACGATTCACGATTCCACATCAATCTGGTCATCGGCTACGGCAATCAGGGAAAGCCCGCCCACATGCCCGGCGGTATCCTCGCATGGAACGCAACAAAACCGTACTATCGGACGCGGAAGGAAACGAGCTTCTACTGGATGAAGGAAGAAGAAAAGATCGAGTGCTGGGGGCCTTTCGGGTTTGCAGTAAAAGACTCTGAAGTGCTTCTCCAAAGTCTCGATGAGCCTTTCCATGGAACACTCTTCTGGATTCCTTCACGTGAACAAGCCATCGCGTTTTCAAAGGCCGCGGCGGCACTCAACCTCAACTGGCGAGAGTCATGCAGGAACGAAGGATCTCGCTACGAACCCGAAACCCTGCGCGGCATCGAAAAGCTGATTTCGGATTTCCAGGGCGCTGTTCGCTGGAGAGCCGGTCTGTTGCCGCAGGCACCCGCACCGCCACCGGAACCATTGCCGAAGCTGCCATCGGCTCCCGACACGGCTCCAACGGAAATTTCCATCGCAACAACCGACGGGCCGCGAAGCGTATCGGCGTATGTCATCGCCGAACATTTCGCGGTGCATCGTCCGCTTGATCCGCGCGAAAGTGGATATGTCCTCTCACATGCCCCGACCGGATACCAGATCGGGCGGTGTGGCGACATCCAAGCATGCCTGGATGTCATCCCGGAACTGGCGGCGCTTGAGGATTGGGGCTTCACTGACCCGAGGCTCATATCTTCCAAGTTCGAGATGCAAATCCCAAAAACAGTGGAGGCGCTGAACCGACACGGGATCATATCAAGCCGACGGGCTGTAACTATAAGAATCATGTAGTCCTTGCGGGATCGCGCCAAATGGTGCGATCCCGCTTCTCTTTTTGTGGTTTATGGAATATCTTACCTCTTGCTGGCCACTAGCCAAATTCCCCAAAACGTGGTAGACTAGAGGCCTCATGCAGAAACTCAAAAACAAAGGCCACTATCCCCCACTCACCCTGCCAGGACTCAACCAAAAGCTCGCTTTTGAGGCAAAGCGCCTTATCCGAGAAAGAGAGGACGGCGTCGTAAAACACGTCAGCACAAAAGCAAGCTTAAATGGCATTTCCATATTGCTCTTTAAAAACGCCAGCGGAAAAAGCGTCACGCTTTCCTATCGGCACGACGAAAGCGGCAACCTGCGGTTTGCTCGCGAAAAACAGTTCGCGCAAGTCGAGTTACCTTCGAGCTCAAGAAACTCGCAAAGTGGTGGCATCGGCCGAGCAAGCAGCGATATCAAAGGTTAGTCCTGGCGCGTACGCGCGCGGACGGAGATAAAGCGCGGGAACCAGCTATCGGCTCTG
>TBL_comb47_HYPODRAFT_10007825_pt1 | contig 11107 bp, 10 predicted proteins | sample TroBogypolimnion_40_FD_10682 | JGI IMG/M metagenome (IMG submission 10682) | reverse complement strand
AGCTAAAAAAAGAGGATTGCACTGTTTGAAACACAAAAACAGCTGAACACCAATAAAAATAATTTGTCCCGACTCATCTGACCGGAATCAATAGATTTACTTTCCTTCAGCTTGAAAATGAATTCCGGGTAACAATGGTAACAAAAACAGCAAACCTGAATAAATTTCCCGTCAAGGTAGCGCTTCTCGTAAACATGGCCGCATAAGATTTTTTCTAACAACGCATTAGCCGCGTATTTCAAAACAACTGTTAATTCTCGCGTCGCATATACGTCGCAAAACCAGTATAAACGGGTTTAATTTCGACAGATTTGATATATTTTAACCATGTTTAGGGCAAAAAGAAAAACCCTGTAAGTTATTTTCTTACAGGGTTTTATGGGTGTGGACGATAGAAGATTCGAACTTCTGACCTCTACAGTGTAAATATCATACCGAGGCTATATGTGATTTATATAAATATAGTTATAGGGATAAATAAAATTTCATGTCGCATCCGCATCGCAGATTTTTTATCAAAATCCATGAAGAAATAGTAACAACAAACGCCACGGGACACTATAACGAACACAAGCGGAACTCATATCATTCCATCAAGAATCTCTTTGCTCATTTTCTTAAATGAACCCCGACCATCATTATTCATTTTCTTAAGCTTTTTGATATTTTTTTCAACCATATTTGTTTTAAAATTTTCCCCTTCATATTTATCTTCAACCCTAATAACATGTATTTTAGGGTAAATAATTTTCATCAATTGTTGATTGGTATTGGAACTTGACCTTATTATCTTTTCAACAAACGAATAAATATTAAATCTTTTAAAGAGACGATCCTTAAAACCTATCGACTTGTAATCGTATATCCCTGTACCAACACTTAGAATCCTCAACCTTTTAATCTCATCACCCAATACATTTTCCGCATCATTTAACGCATAAAAAGAAGGATCATTTGCTATAAATCCGCCATCAACCGCTTCAAAAGAATCCATATTTATTGGATATATCCTTTTTTTTTCAAAAATCGGATATGCTGAACACGAAGCCTGAACCGCATCTGAAATCATACATCCAAATCCAGGAACAACACCTTTTTTGTTATAATTTTTATCGAACATCTGAAGAGTCGAGCTTTTAAATATAGTCGGTCTTTGCTTATCGAAATTAAGTGCCACAATACCAATCATTGTACTCTCACTGAATGATTCAAACCTCTTATCACCAAACACCTCATTTGTACATCTTTCAAGTTGTTTGCTTTTACAATGTGATGATTTTTGTCCCATTATTTTTGGAATATGCTCAAGGTACAAATCATAGATATCATCTATCTTCCAGCCAAGTGCAATCAATGCTGCAATTATCGAACCTGTACTAGTTCCATAAACAAGTGAAAAATATTTTGATAAAGGGGAACCCACATGGCGTTCCATCTCTTTAAGAACTCCTAATGAATAAACACCTTTAGAACCACCGCCATCAAGCGAGAGCACCTTGAAAACTGAGTCATTGCTTGCCATTTGCATGATTTATTCCTGATGAAAGAATGTGCTATTGCCTATACAAAATCCGCATTTGTGCTTCCCTATCTTGCAGGATAATAGATGCATCGCCATAGTACACCACACGACCAAAACGTAAAGCAACAACTCGATCTGCTAGTTGAAAGTTAGCGATTAACCTTCTCCTCAACAAGAAGAATCACGATATTGCGTTCCTGTGCAATCAGCATAACTCTCTTAAATACCTTGTGAAGTAATGACAGTGCGGAGACCGAGTGAGGGTTCATATAGATGAAGCAATTTTGGATCTACCATCAGCACACGGGCCAGTACCAACATTTGCTGTTACACGCCCCGATAATAATACAGCTTTTTGTGCACGGAGATTTTGCAAACATTGAAAGCCTTCAAGCACAGCATTACTGCGCTTAAAATAACTCACTGCATAACAATGTATATCCGCCAACACTATGTTTTCTGTTACAGTAAGATGGTGGAATACCCGATTACCTTGCAGTGAATATACAACACCGTATCTCAGACATTCAGAGGGTTTCTTTTTTTTAAGATCGAATCCTGATAACTCCACTTTTTTTACAATACAAGAACTAATATATTCAACTGCTATAATAAATTCTAATGCAATCATTATTGTATTTTAGTAATTATAATCAATTAGATTTTTCTGTCAATTATCCTATAACAGGATATATCATCACCCATTATATCTCCTGATAAGTTATATGAGACACATCTAGCAGAGTAACATGACCATTTGTAATCGCAATCTCCACATTTGCCCTTATAATTATCTGGTATTGTATTTCTTAATAACCTCATAGGGCTGGATGACCATATTGTATTAATATCGTCATTTAGAATATTGCCAGAAATAAACTCAGCGCCTCTTAATTCAAGACACGGCAAACAATCACCGTTAGATAATATTCCCATTGATAATTTTGCTGCTGTACAAGTGTTACACAATGGATGAACTATATCATATTCTTCTGGACACCAATTGACATAATCCCATAGACCAGGAGAGGAATGTATTCTAATTATAATATTCTTTAACTCCGACTCTATGATTCTAAGCTTTTTTGTAAGAGCCATCATATCCTCACTGCTTACGACCTGACTTAAGAGATAACTACTATGAGGCATTAATCTTTGCACACGAAAGTAGTGGGCTCCTATTTCTGATATATTATATACTAAATTAGGTATATTATTAATATTTAATTTCGTTAATACAGAAGCAACAGTTACCCTTAAGCCTGCATCACAGAGTGCCTTTAATCCTTTAATAGCCATATCATAGGCACCATTCACTTTTACTATTTTATCATGTATCTTTTCTGTCCCATGTATACTTACCTGTATTTCTTCAAGACCAGCATCATATAATTTTCTAGCAATATCATGTGTAATTCGTATACCATTAGTACTTAACGTTACATTAATACCTAAATTTATAGCATAACCTATAATTTCAACTATGTCATCACGATTGAATGGATCACCGCCAGTTATGAATAATGATTTTATACCCTTAAAAGATAATTCCTTTAATATATAATAAATATTGTTCGTATTTAGATCATTTTTTTTGCCTTCATTAAGTCTAGCTGAACAAAATATACAATCTAAGTCACAAATATTTGTAACTTCAAAATTAATTGAAAATGGTAAATTTAAACTAGCAAGATGCATTTCTCAGATCAATTATATCTAATATAAATAATTTTGCAATAAAATGGTCTAAACCTTTTTTCAATCCTGAATATTTTCCCCTAATTACTTGTAAAGTTGTGTCCAACTTTAAATTCTCTAAGATACTTGCACCGATTAAGTTAGTAAAATAACCATTATGATATGCGGTATAGATAACTCCCCCATTATCCTCAAGCCTAATAGATACATCCTTTTTTATGGATATTTCAGCACCATTTAATGATGCAACATACTTTTCGACTAATTCTGATAATAAATATTCTTTTTGAGGCTTATGATATGCAGCTGGAAAATTGAAATCCTTTGCAATTAATCCGCTTACATACTGCATATGCTGTGGTGATAAAAAATGGCCATAGATTTGCTTTATATAGGGGTCTAGATCATCGACATTCCATAAATCCCTTGAAGATGGAACTAACTTAATATCATTAACTATAATTTCTTTTAGCATTTTTGTTTTGTTTATTGATTTTTTTTAAAAAACTCACCTTTATTCGATATCACACCAACTGTACCATTCTCAGATATGACTATACCAAATATTTTTGGCATGGAATTAACAACCTTTTCAGTAGCATAGTGACGAGATCCTCTGCCGTCAAATTTTCTTTCTTCAACGTCAGTGTCATTACCATTTAATAAAATATGTCTATTAATACCTTGTATGAGTCCATCTTTGTCAATAAATGTTGCTCCGTCTTTTTTCATAAATTCTATTAACACTTCAAGGTCAATTTGATCAATAGGTTTTTCTGCCACCTTATATTCTACAGTAGATGCTGATGCATATTGGTCTGATAGTTTAGACATATCCCCACCAATAATAATGATTGATCCATATCGCCGTGCTGTCATTTCCATACATATATCAGCAAGTCTTGCTTTCACACTTGATGTTAATAAAAAATCGCAGTATTTATTAGCCTCAGATATAATTTCTTCAATAGAACTCTGGGATCGTAGCTTCCATTGTCCGGAATACTCAAGATATGTTATATGAGCAATTCTATTACCACCAACATAAAGAGTAATTACCCTTTGATCTCTAGGTAAATATATCGAAAGGGACTTTTTATATTCGTTTGTAATATGTTTAATAGCAAGAACACCTGATTTTTTTAATGAAGAGAACGATCCTATGGATTCAAACACTCCTTGATCATCATATATAAATGTTCCATAATCAGGATTCACAGCATCGAAACATGTATTAATTACCTCATATTGATTTTTTTTATAAATATATTTATTATAATCGAGCATCGGATACGGATCCAGCTTAAATTGTTTTGTATCAAGGGGATCCTTAGCGTGTATAATTACATTTATGCCCAGACGTCTATTTTCTTCTTTCCTACCCATCAATAAAGTAATATGCTTTATCAAGCTCTGCAAAAAATTTTTTTCTATCCAATCTATCCCCTTTGTTATTAAAAGGTCATTTATCTCCTTATTGTGTTTTATAATTGTAGCAAAATCTTCACTATATAAAAGACCTGTATTAATTGAGCTTAGAAAGCGGGAAAACCATTGTGAAATCACAGCAAGCTTAAGTCTTGAAAAGTAGGTCCATCCAGTAATAACTTCATCATTCCCGATTTTAGTCAATTTATTTACAACACGGAAGGCCCCAATTAGCTCACACCCGTCTTCATTTGTTTTGACTATAGGAAACATCCAAAAATTACAAATTTCTCCTGTATTTTTAAGCACACCTATATACATATTCCCCTCATATGCACTTTTATGTATAATAGATGATCTCGGATCATTTTTTACATCATTTGATCCTATATGCCTCCACATGTGCTCTGCTTCATTAACATCTATGTAAAATATTGAGCCACTTATGCCGTCCCCTGGCGCATAAGACTCTTCTCGTCTTATTAAAGCTTTCAACTCCTCAGAACCTGCAGAGTTCTGGTATTCCTCTGAAAGGTCTTTATCTGTTATTGTAGCTGTTTCAAATAAAAGTAGTTTCTCTTTTTTGTTAACCTCTAAATAATCACACACCTCACAGTGAAATTCATCTTTTATTTTATGAAGAAATGCTTGAATAACCTTACCTTTATCGTAGTACTCAGTAAGCTTATTAACTAGATGCAAATATAATTCGGCTAAAAATTCCGAATCAATTATATACTTCCTAACCATACCTTCATTCACACCCTCCTTTAAACATGCAAAACATCTAACAATTTCTTGTAATCTCAACGAATAATCCTGATTTTCATCTTCAATCACTTTTTCATTTGAGCCAGATTCAAGATATTTAATAATCTGATCGGTTTTCCATGATATTCGTGTAGTAGCGGATCTTATGACACTGATGACACGCTCTTCAATTAGAGGGTCTTTTATTGAATTTACTTGTTCTTTTTTATGCAAGGATGAAATTTCTTTGGACCAATCTCCTTTGATTGCTTCATCCTTTATATTTTGAATCTCTATATCCCGATTACAACACCAATTTTCACAGCTCGGGATATCCCTATTGTAATAATTATCTTTTAGACTCGCAGGAGATAGCTGTGAGTATCTTGAAATGTAAACTGTTGTCTCATTCATATAGAACTTTTCCCAATCCCTAATAAATACCACAGCATTTTCATCAAAAAACCTCTCAACTCTAGACTTATTTAAATCGGTTTTCTCGCTATATCCACTATCTCTCAAATTAAAGTATTCAAATTTACAGTCTATATATTTTTTTAAAAGCTCCTGTCTTTTATCTGCTTCGAGATTATCTTTTTCTGGATATTTATTTTTAATTCTTTCAAGTATGTGCGCTGAATTATCGTAATGTTCACAAGAAATCTCGTGACACATTTTAGCAAATTTCGACTCATTTATGTCCATTGCAAATCAAATGCTTAATGTTATCGATATGCTGTCCATGGCCTTGCTTGAAGTATATATAGTCTTTTTTTATCATAGCACCACTCGATATCAACTGAATCATAACCAAAATAATCTTCTATTTCCATCGATATATTATAAATTGAAGCTATTTCATTAGACAATAACTTCTTAGCATATATTTCACTTTCCTTAACCTTTTCCCATTTTACCCCACCATACTTTTCGCAATATACTAATTTTTTTTTCTGTGGATTTATTTTATAACTAATTTTCTCAATGCAATTCCTATCAATCTCACAAAAATCTGGATGAATTTTTCCTGAAACTAAAGCCTCTCCTAAGCCATAACAAGATTCGAGCATAAAGCTATTTTTTACTTCTGATATTTTTGTAACGCAAACACCAGAAATGCGACTATTTACGAATTCTTGAACGATGACATTCATGCAAGATACTCTATCAATTCCTTTGTAACTTTCATACCCTTTTACCCTTATATTGTTATATGAATGACTAACTTTCAATATTGAATGAAGTAATTCAGATTTTGTAACTCCCAAAACCGTATCAAACATACCAGCATAACTACTTTCAGCTGAATCCTCACAATTCGCAGAACTTCTGACAGCAAAGATATCACTCTTTAAATCCTTTATCATATCATCTAAAAGTAAAGGATTAGAGCAGAGCCTTAATAAATCTGATCTCGATAGGGTTACAAATTCCGGCACACAAAATCTTTCTCTAAGCCTATAAAGATTATTTGCTTTTCCTCCAAGATTCATTTCTTTTTTATTATTCCCTTTTTTAAATCAACAACAACTATATCTCCGGTATTCAACCTCTTAGTTGCGTATATCGTCCCAACAATGCATGGTTTTTTCAGCTCTCTTGCAACGATTGCAGCATGTGACATATACCCACCCCAGTCTGTAATAATCATACTACTTTTTGCAATAACATTCATAAAATCAGGTGTAGTTGAGCTTGCAACCAATATCTCACCTTCACTTATTTCATCGTACAAGGGATCATCAATCACTCTTACAATCCCTTCAATTATATACTCCTTTAAATCTCCATCATAAATTACATCCCCCTTTAAAGGCTCATCAACATCAGAATTCCCCTCATAAATATTTAGCTTTTTGTTTATGTCTTTTATAAATACTTCAACCATATCTCCTTCAACTATAATTGGTTCTTGCATAGATACTGCTTCCAATACATCATCCGATGAACTTATGCATAATTCACCAACGACCGAAATATCGTCCCAATAAACCAACATATTCTTTTTTCTTTCTACAATCCTTTCTTTATATCTTTCAGCATCATACAAATATTTATTTAGTTCCTGCGGCAACAAATAGTGGCAATCATTTTCTTCTCCACCTGCATTTAAAGAAATTCTTTTTAGCAATCTATCAAAATGATGGTTAGACATCATAACAATTTTTTTACGCTCATCCATCAGATCGCCACCTATTCTAGCGCCAATTTCACAAAGCCTCAACATGTAGACATCTAAACCCTTCATCATTTCATCTCTTTGTTTTTTCATCTCGACTCTTGCTTGTCTCATACCATCAACTTTATCCTTATAGTAGGAATATGAACCTTTAATTTCATCATCACTAGCGGCAATTAATTCAGCAACAATTGTATTAATATTTATTTCTTTTGCCCCACTGTAATTATTATTCTTCCAATAATACATGCTAATGTGAGCATTTATTTTTTCACGAAATAACATAACTGTGTCATTATTACTCTTTAAAAGCTCCATAACAACACTTTCAACAGATAGATTATTTTTTAATCCCTGTAAATCTAACGCGTTCATAGCAACTTCAAACATTTCTGAGCAACTCTTCATATCATCCAAAATATCAATTATAAACGATTCTTTTTTTGCGATAAAAAAACCTTGCACATCAAACTTATTCTCTCCTTGATTCACTTCGACATATTCACTTGCAACAATTTCCTGCATCTTGAATTGAATAGGTTCACAAAACCAACCAAATTTGTACCATTCAATATATTTTCCATACAAATTATTAAAAACAGAAACTAACTCTTCAGACTTTAGATAAAGATAATCCATATTTTCCAAGATTTGAATCTTCTTCAATAAGATATCTTTAGCTTCCTGATAATCGATCATAAATCGATCTAAGTAAGAATCTACCATTAAATAATCTATCATCTTTTGCCCTAAGCAGTTCAACTCTTTAGTCCTATAAAACCATTCTCCTCGATTATTTTTAAAACTAATAATTGTATCCCACAACTGTATTCCCAAATAAGCCTTTAAATTAATCATACCAGAGTTTAATGTCATTGAAAGCAACATTGGTGATGCTGGTTGTCCCCAAATACGCCAATCCTCTTTATATTTTATATCCATTTCAAAACATATTAAAAATTAAGAAATAACACCCAACTCTTTCAGCTTATAAATGTCATTTTTTTCAGACAGTATTTGAAATAATCCAAGAATAGGCCAAAATAAAACCCCTTTAACAGAACCATTACAATCATTCACCTCTTCAAAAAGATATGAACCTTTTCTACTAAGCAATAAAGATTTTTTATCGCATCCAGCTATTTTCAATTCTGAACAAGAATCACCAAGATCACAATTTAAAATAGCATTATGCAAAAAATTCAACAATTCAAAATCTATACCATTTTTTTGTTTTGCATATCTATAAAAAAATGCCAAAAAATCATGTTTATTATAATACAGAAATATTTCATTATTTTTTATTGATAAAAAAAATGGAGGTACTAATGTTATCTCAGAATTCTCAGATAACATTTTATCAAGCAACCATAAAGCATCTTTTTTTTTCAGTACAACAAAGGACCCCATCCAATTTTCCGTATATGTATCTAACAAATAAAACCGTTGATCATTTGGCAATCCAATTTCTTTCCAAAGCATTTTAGCCCTTTCAACATATCCCTTCAAAACACTAAGACTTTTATTTAAAATATAAAAATCGAATGCACCCTCATATAAAAAGCAATCAATAACATCTATATCTTTACCAATCTCAATATATGGATTATCAGTAAAAATATGCTTATCACTATGATTATGTATCATCTGATATATTTTATTTAACTCATCTACACTAAAACCTCCAATCTCTTTAATAAATATTTCAGTCATTTCTGCGCTTTTTTGCGCATGACATGCATATTTACCACTAACCAGTGAGTAAATATCATGAAATACTGCACCGACAACACATATATCAACATTTAATTTTCTTTTTAATGCAAGCATCGAGGCAAATTGCCTCACCGACGCTTGGTGCTTCAATTCCCAGCATATACTACTTTCTCTTTCAGCATCTTTTAAAGAGCTTTCAAACAAAAGATCAACAACTAATCGTTCACATTTCGAAACTCTATCATCATCTAAAATCAATTCTTTTTTAAAATGATGATATACTGTAGCTTTTCGCATCATCTCAGCAAAGTCAATTATTGAGCAATTATTTTAAAATTTTTTTGAGAACGCTTTATACTTTTAAAAATCTTTCTCTTCGCACTATCTTGAAATCCATTTTTTTTCAGGCAAAGCTTCTACACCTATATTTAAAGCTTTCACACCTTCTAATATTATTATTTAGAGCAATAACATCAATCTCACTCAAGGTAGGATTGTTGTCACAATACACGCCATCCTTATGCACTGCCTTATGACCATCATTCTTAATAACAATATTTTTCCTAAGATATGGATCTACTGAGCAGGAAGCCTGAACCATTTGTATGATGAATAAGTATCCATCAATCCACACACTTCTTGATAGTGCTGATCATCTTGTTAATCTCAAGTACGTCGGTAGAGAGTTCCATGAGCTTTTTCTGGATATCAAGAATCTTGTCCGTGCAGAGATCATAGATCTCTCTGTTTTGCTCTGCACATGAACCGGGATCACCCTCTTTTCTCCGTCCGCCAATGACGTAATCTACGTCAATTCCCACAATTTCCAGCTTTTTCCGCAGGATTTTGCCGATCATGCTCCGCCCATTGACATAAGGGGTGAGATAGCTCCCGTCCTTGGCCCCAATGGCCTTAGCAAGGGCTATCTGTGTGCCGAACTGCTCTCTGATGACCTCCCTGAACCGTTTAGCCTGCTCTTTATAGACTACTTCACGAGCTGCCATAACTCTTTAATAATTTTGATGTGTAGATATAATTTTACTATATACTTAGTGAAGTATATCAATTTATAGTAAAATATATCACTAAATATTAATAACTACAAATATGCGCCCGCATGTAACCTTCGACACTCTGCCTCAGGCTGTCATGAGCTTGCATGAAAAGCTCGATGATATCGGAAATAAAATCGAAAGTTTGTCCAAACAACAGGCTTTTTCCCTGAGCGACGACACCCCCATCGGAGTGGATGAAGCAGCGAAGCTTCTCCAACTGAGCAAGGCCGCTATTTACGCAAGGTCTACCGGAACAGAATCCCCTACTATAAAGCCGGTGGCAAACTCTATTTCTCAAAAATTGAACTGATCGGTGAAATTCACTCCGGTCGGCGACCTGCACAACATGAGCAGAAAACGGAGGATTCATCTCCCGTTTTCCCTCAAGTCCTTTAAAGGTAATTCTTTTTCAACTTATGAACCAGATTCTGGATACGAGGAAATATGAGGCCAAACTATCCACCATATTGCCTGAGGAAAAAACAGCTCCTTCTTCATGAACCTGCTTTTTCCTGAACATGAAGTTCGGCAACTGGATTCCGATGTCAAAAGCCTTTGTCAAAGAGCTGCCGACAGACCGGCCTTTCTCAAAGGTTGAAGCCGCCTTTTCCCTGCAGGTGGACTTTGACAAAGGCAACGCGGTTACAGTGGCCGGTTATGCAAAACGCTGGAACTGGAGCAGAAAAAAAGTTTCGACGTTTCTTGAAGAGATCGGAGTAACAATTGAATACCCGGAAAACACAGCGAAAAAGCAGAATC
>TBL_comb47_HYPODRAFT_10007824_pt1 | contig 11107 bp, 12 predicted proteins | sample TroBogypolimnion_40_FD_10682 | JGI IMG/M metagenome (IMG submission 10682) | reverse complement strand
TGGTTAGCAACTTCCTCTAATGTAGATATAGTTGAACTCATATTAATGCACCAATAATATATTTTAAAAGTGTATATTATTTTAATATTTTGCCGTAGTTATGCATTTTTACTAAAGGGACACTATAAACCTGCTCATCGCGTCTCCGTTTTTTTTGATACGCATTTTTGTTAAAGATACAAAATTTTAGCAAAAAATTGCCAAGAATTCTGATTTTACTTATGATTCATACTTAGGCAATTTCAGTATTGCTTGAATTTTTAAAACTTAATTTATGGGTAGATTATTATGTTGTGGATCCTTTTAGAATATTTACAATTCTACGCAAATTCAACCCAACAGCAGAGATCAGGGAATTGACGATATCTCCAATTATTCTCTTAAGATAGTTTCTACCCATACGACCAAAATTCTTTAGATGACCTATTATCGGTTCATTGCACTTCTTCGTTTTTGCATCTTTCTGTCATCAATTGATAAAGCTTTCTTGGTTTCGGCAGTAAAAACCTTTCTTTTGTCTTTGAAGTTATGGCCAGTATAACCAAGATCTACAAAAATTTTGCTAATCTCTGGACTTAGCCATGACTTTCACGAAATAAGAGTTGCAGCGATTTGAAGAGAAGCTTAAATTATGATTATTGAACCAATAGTTTTACCCAGGAGATCAGAAAGAGCATCTGTAATAAGGATTCATATAAAGCATATTTAGTAGCAAGTAGTATAAGGTATTGAGGTGTTGCTTTATTAGAAGTCTCTCCCGTGAAATTATCTCACAATTCTGTTAGCAGATGGATTGCGTCAAGGAGTTACAGCCCCTCAATTGTATGGAATAAAGCAAAAAATTTAATAGACAAATCACAAAGCTGTTTGTTAATAGGAGATGACACTGTTTTAGATAAAAGCAGGAGTCAGAAAATAGATTTAGTAAATTGGCAATAAATATTCAGGTAATGCTCATAAAGTTATTGCCGGTATTGTTATGGTGAATGTCATTGTCAACTAAAAAGATACCGTCTTAAGAGTCAATAACCTAATTTCATTATTTTTTAGGTATATATCGCATATTTATACGATTTTTAGATTAGCATTAAATAGGGTTTTATTTTTAATAACCCCATAAATTATATGTAATAATTTACGCATAGCAGCAATTACTATAATCATTTTAGATTTTCCTTTATTACTGAGCCGTTTAGAAAAATCCTTAATAATTGGATTAAATCTAATAGCACTTACAGAAGGCATATAAAAAGCTTTACGTAACTCAACATCTCCAGTTTTTGATATTCTACCTATTCCTTGCACAGAAGAGCCAGATTACCTTGGTTTTGGGTTAAGCCCAACAAAAGCAACTACTTGTTTTGCAGAATCAAAATTTTCCAAAGTTAAAAAAGCAAGTATAACTCCTATTGTTTTTTGTCCTATACCAGGAATTGAATTAAGAAGTTTACTTTTATCGTTTAGGTCTTTATGTCCTTTAATATGTTTAGTATGTTTAGAGATAATTTCCTCTATCTCTTTAATCTGTTTATCTAAGAATTCAACATGAGTACTAATATTAATGGCAACGTTGTCGCTTGCTTCGTCTAATCTATTACTTTCCTGAATTTTATTAGCAATCAAACTATCCAGACGCCTTACCCATTGTTGCAGTTCCTGTATATGCAAAGGAGTTGGTTGCCAAAGATCGGGCTACATAGCTTGGCAGAAGTAAGCTATTAATTCACAATCAGCTTTATCAGTTTTAACTCTAGAAAGTTTACTCATAGAAAAGCCTTTAACGCGAGCAGGATTTACTACACTAACTTTAAAATTATTATCATAAAGATACTCTGCTAGTTTTAATCCATAACCCCCAGTTGCTTCCATACAAACATGAGCTATATAAATTGATTTATTTTCTAGCCACTGCTTCAATTCAGAAAATCCTTTAACTGTATTATTAAATTTTTTAGTTGTAATCTTGTTGCGACATAGTAAAGCTGTATCAAATGTAGTTTTTGAAATATCAATACCTAAAATTATATTATCCATATTTGGCTCCTTATGTTAATAATCAAACTACTCAAAAGATCAACCTTGTAAATACAGGATCATTAGCTTACTAAGTCCTCAGACACCGTCCGATCTTTATTGAGTTTATGAAGGCTAGTTACTTATCTAGCATACAGGATATTATTCCTCAGGGGTCTAACAGTATACTAGCCTTCTACTTGATGCCTCAAGTATCTTATAGTTATTCACTAAAGACAATTTTATCATACAAGGGACACTTATCTCAAAAATTTTTAACTCACGGTAACCTCACTTTTTTGATTCTTAGTCCTATAACTTGGTCCAGTAATTTTAATCACTTTTTCATGATGTCTTAACCTATCCTAATAGCCAGGACTTACGCAAAACTGACTTTAGGTGATCTTAGCTCCTGTATCAGAGCTAATTTCGTAGCAAGCTGCTTTTTACTTGATAAACAGTAATAGAAGCAACATTTACGACTTTTTTAGACAATTTCAGACCATGATAGCATAGAATATATAATTTCTTTGTATCCTTCCTCTTCTACATTGGCATTTTTCAATAACTGTAACTTGTTTGACCTCACGATGAAATTCCTCAATTTTTCACCTGAAGCCATACTCTTCTTGTATAACATCAAGCCAATGTTAAGCCATATTATTTGTTATAATATAGTCAGTTCTGTTAATAGAAACAGCTACTCTGAATAATTTCACTTTATGATCTTTGGAAAATTTATGAATTTTTATAACTTTACCATTGCTAATATCGTCAGTACTCCAATTTAAGGAATCAACTCTACACTAGGCCCTGACTCCCTTACTATCATCTACTAATCAATTGCTCTTTATAGGACAATAGTAATACTTATGAATAGATTTATTTGAAGTATAATTGAGATTGTTGCATACTAACTATCCATAAGTACTGTATTTTAAATGCAATCCTTTTGCTATAATGAGCATTATGCAGCATTTCTCATTTCTTTAATGTGATCGATTTTAGTTAAACCATCTTTATCTGGATTGAATATTCTATAATCTACTACCCACAATTTATTTTCTTTAGGGCTAACATAAACACAGCTTACAAACTCCTATGCCTTTTATTACTATGCGAGTTTCGTATTACCGCTACTGATACCTGAGCTCCTCTATATTATTCAAGTAACTTTTATCTAATACGCTGTTATCAAATAGCAATTTGCCGTTAGTACTAAAGATAATCTCTCCTTTGCTGTGCTCTCATATTAACCTTGGTGATAATTTAGTATTTACTAGGTATCTTCTGACTTTATCCTCACTTGAACCTTCTACGTGATTGGCAAAATTTGTAATTGTATAATTCGTCTGAGTCGATAATAAATATTGACAGTAGGCTATTCTTGTTGACATTTGGTTTTATAAGATAATTATGTTAAAAAAAATTACTATTTATATACCCTATTTTCATCCGTTTTGCGGAAGTCCTGCTTAGATAACATCTGACCACTGTAGGTGGTCGATTTTATTTTTTATTATTCCCTTTTATTTTAGAAATACAAAAGTTATTTGCATCTAAATCTAATCAAAGTTAAAATAAATAAAGATAAGAATAATTTAATGTAAAATACTTAGTCATGTCCAAGAAATTGCAAAAATATAATAAAAAACAAGAAACTCTACTTCAGAAGCCAAAGTATACTTTTTTAGCACCTATCCATTTTAGTTTAAATATAAAATACTTATTTTTTCTTAAACATAACTTGTATAGTGAATGGAAAATATGGTCTCAGTGCTTTGGTAAAGTTGTTATAATTAATGGTACTTCTTCTAGTGGTAAAACTACTTTAGCTACATATATTAATAAATTTGGTTTTTACGTAATTAAATCAGACGATACTTATGATGAACTACTGTTTAATTATTTAAGTAACTCTATAAGTGATATGCCTTTATTAAAAATTTTCTTAAATTCTATTGATCTAATTAGTATAATGCATGGTTATAAAATTCAAGAGCAAAAATACAGTAAGCTACAAATTAAAATTATCAAAATCATACAAGATAATATAAACCTATTAATCTTGAATAGTAGATATCCTGTTATAACTAAAAAAGAATTATATGACAGTATGTATGAGAAATCTAAACAGTACATCTTTTCTGGTCAAAATGTATTATTAGATTTAGTAGCAAGAGATGAAGATACTATTAATATGTTAAGGTATAGTTTTAACTATTATCCTCTCAAAATATGTCTTTTATATAGCAATCTAGCGGAAAATTTAAAAAAATGTTTTTTAAGAAATTATATTTCATTAAAAAATGATGAAGCAAATTTTCGTACTTGTAGCATGGTTATGAATCAGTACAAAGATTTTTATAAATTTAAATTAAAACAAGATATTAATAGTACTGATACGGTTCTTGAAAAAATCAATAAAAAAGAAATTTTGAATATTCTAGATATAGCAATATTTCATGAACATAATTTAATCTGTGATCTTCAATCTAAACTAATTAATCCAGTATTAAAGGAAACACAAGGAAAAGACTTGGTGAAAGATATGGTTGAAATGCTTAGAGATAAGATGATGTTAAAAGTTTGTGAAGAAGTATTTGTTATTTCTACTATAAAATATGATTTTCTCTTAAAGAGCTCAGATCTAGAAAAAATTAATGATAGTCTAGCAATCAAAGAAATATTTTTTGTCCCTAGCATTCAAGAAAATGATATTGGTAGTTTAAGAAGTTCTCGATTAATAGCGTTACAGAATTTTAGCAGAGATGAGTGTGATATAAGATCTTGCTATAGCAGTATTACTGAGCCCAAATCCGATTTAGTATTATTATCGCCCACTATGACATTTTTGACAAATAATAGGTTTATGATATTTTTTAAGCAATTATCTATATTACCAAGAATTATAGGTAACAATGGTCCAATTATAGAATTAGAGTATGATACCGAAGATTATAGTTTTAAATTATTAAGAAATGATGGGGTACAAAATTATGATAAATTTGAGTATAGCATAGAAGATATATTAATATATCATGATTATTTATTACTTACTGGAGAATTTGGACTTTATTAATCCTATTTCTCTGCTAAAAAATAGTCGTAAAAGTTTATGGATAAAAAATATACTAGACCAATGTTAAAAACTCTTAGAAACTATAAAAGTATTAGTTTTAAGGCTAAGTTATTATATAACGCAACTATCCCTTGACAGGATATGGAGCTAATGATGTTATTTTTAGCAAAAATTAGTTTCGTACTTAAGGGGAAAGATTATTAATTGGATTTTGTCTCAATGTACAGCAGCGTGGATTAGATTTAGAAGATAAGATGGGAAAGAGGAATTGAAGAATATATAAATGTTTTCGCATAAGAACAAAAGTTTATAATAATAATTCCACTATCCATAAAATAGAAATTTTGCTAGAAGTAGAGGAAAAGAAATTGTCGTCTTATCTAGAGCAACTTTTGCAAAATTTAAAAATACCGAAGAGTATTATTGTGATGTGTACCCAAAATCATATGAGATTGTTACTCTCTTTTATTGGAGAGGAGAATTAAAACCAATTGAGGTAACTATTAAATACATACGAAAAGAAATACCTCAATGCTTACATTGATGAGGTGTTATATGTATAATGCTAGAGAAATTGATAATTTTTTTGTATTTACGATGAATCTAGCTAATATGCTTAGGAATTAATTATATCAACCCAAGGTTGTTTATATTTTTTAATTCAAAGGATTATTTCTTGCTTCAATCCTTGGGGTAGGAGAAAAAACAGTAGTTGTAGTGCTTGCTTTCTTGAGTAATTTGGAAAGTTTTACTTCTGCAAAACAAGTAGTGACCTTCGTTGGTCTTAATCCAAAACCTAGACAATCAGGCTCTTCTGTAAATGGAGTCGGTAGAATATCGAAGACAAGAGACGCAGATTTACGTAAGGCCTTGTAGTGACCTACTTTAACTGCCATTAAATTTAACCCAATAATTAAAGTTTTCTCACAAAGTCTAGGTGAGAGGGAAAAGTTAAAATGGTTGTGATTATTACTGCTATGCGTAAATTATTGCATATAATTTATGGAGTACTAAAAACTAAAGCTTATTTTAATCCTAATATTGAAATTATTACTAGTAAAAATGAGAAGCTGTTAAAAAATTCTTATAAAAATTGTTGACATTTAAACACGGTATCTTTTATCTTAGCAGTGACATGATGAACCAGTCTGTCAATAGCAGCTGAGGTAGTCATATCGTCTTTAAAAATAGTATTCCATTTTGCAAAGTCTAAATTGCTGGTAATTAGGACACTGCGCATTTCATAACGTTCAGCTAGCAAAGTAAAGAGCACATCAGTTTCCTCTCGGCTATAAGGTACATAGGATATTTTGCTTAAGTCGTAAATTGGCTTTTGCTTCCAATAATTGTTGAACCAGACTTGCTGCAGTTGTATAAAATACTTTCCTATCGGTAAGACACCATTCCCTTGCTAGGCCTATACTAAGATGGCTTTTACTGGTGCCGGGGTTACCAAAAATAAGTATATTTTCATAGCGGTCCATAAATTCTCCTTGTACCAGATATTGTATCTTGGTTGATGATAATCCCGGAATACGTTTAATATCGAAGTTGCTTAGCAACTTATCCCGAGAGAGCTTTGCTTGCTTTAGCAATCTGGCAATACGTTGTTGATGTCTATGTTCCAGCTCTCTTATTGCTAATTCCTGTAAATAATCCGTATATGTTTTACCATCTTGTTCAAAGCTTTATGCCACCGATTGGTATTGTGATGCAAAAGTAGGAAGGCAAAGGTTCTTGAGTAAGTTACCTAGAGGTTGTTCATTTACCATCTGTTTTATCATGTCGCCTCACTTGTTTTAAAACCATGTAATTGATCATATTCTCCAAGAAGCGTTTGGCTAATTTTCACTGAATAAATAGTTTTAGGCCTATTGTCTAATAAAGCAGTAATATTATCTATGGTTGCTTCGGTTGTACTTTCCAATAAAATTTCCAGCGCTGCTACTACGTCAAGTTCCCAATACATTTTGGCCAATTGTAATATCTTAAGGTATATTTTGTGTCCCTTGCTTGGATATAACCCTGTAAGCTGGTTATATACCCGACGAAAAGCAGGACGAGGAAAAAGCGATTCATGATACTGATACCCAGCAAATGCGCCTGGTTTACATACAAGAGAATCAATAATATGCCTGTAGTCAACGGCATAACCGTGATGAACCCTAGACATCTTCTGTAAACATTTGTTACTATAATAGAGTTCTATTTCTTCAGCATAAACATACGCTTTTAAACTATAATTTATTAGACGACTCGGTACAGAATACGGTACGGAGAAAATAGTAACAACACTGCTGGGATTAACTCGTACAGGCAAAATTGTTGATGCGTTCCATTTTTTGTAGGGTAATTCTTGTAAATGGAACAATTCTTCAGCTAATCTTCCTTTCCTTGAACTATTACGTTTCTCCTTAATGCTAGTAAGGAATAGTTCATAATCCTTTAGGTCAGCAAAATTACGTGATCCTCTTAACAGTAAATGCTGGTTAACTGACTGTTTGAATGTATCATGACTTTTTTCTACAGAACCATTTTCGTGGTTTACCCGAGGATTATTTCTTGATGATTTAACATTATAATGCGCTAGTAATTCTTCCCATCGCTCCGTAAAAGCTTTATTGATACCACACCGCTTAGTAGCTGCACTTAAATTATCTGTACGATGTTCAGGCAACACCCCACCTAATTCCCATACGGCTTTTTCAAATCCTAGAGCCAAGCTGTCAAAAGTTTCACTATGGTATATAGTAAAACTTTCCCAACGTGAATAGGGTAACATAAAATGAAATAATAAATGGGGATATGGTTTACCACCAATACAGATATCTAATTGGTTCATATTCGTCCAATCAGATTGCCTTTGTTGACCGGGTAGAATATTCTGGCAAGAATATTACAAGTCTAACTTTACCATGTTCAGCAAGCCAAATTTTTAACTTCTTCTGTAAACAACTTAATTGTTTATCGTTATAGTATCCAGGATACTTTCCAATCAGATACGGTAGTAGTGTTGTTGCTTGTAATTCAGGAGCTGACGCTAGCATTGTTTCTATTTCGCTCCAGTGCTCTACGAATTGATCCTTACGGGTCCTGTTTTTACGAGTTTTCTTTAATTCACTTGGCAACCAATCCGTAAATATTTACGTGCTGTTTTTACATTCATTCCTGCTTTTGCAGCGGCAATCATCTGATTATGTTTTCTAATCTTATTCATTAAAATTCCTACTTGTTTATTTGTACACGTCATCAGTAATTCTTAAATAATAATAAATCTTAAAAATATTTTTATCTGATTCTTTTCTGATCTCTTAGCCTTTTTTTGTAGGCATTTCTAATGTTCGTTAATCAAAATCCTTTTGCTTTGTAATAATAAGTAGATTTATTAATTAAAAGTAGATCGCATTGCCTAGCAATGCTTAAATTTATACAATTATTATCAATCATACTTTTTCTAGTTTCTAAACCCAAACAGTGTAGATTTTTTTTCAGCCAATCACGCTCAACGCTTAACTGTCCTATTTGTTCATATAATTGTTTTATAAAATCTTGATTGTCTGGATCTTTTGTTACTGGCTTAGCTTGAAAACCACTAACTAAATTTTCTATACCTCTTTTTTTCCATGCTTGTATTTGAGTTGCAGGGATCCCGTATTTACTGCTTATTTATACTATTGTCATTTCCGCTTTTATTGGTTCTAAAACAATTTTTATTTTTTCCGTTGCACTATACTGCTTTGCTTTTTTAGACATATAATTTCCATTTTTTTGTTGTGAAATTATATTTCATTTTGCAATTTTAGCAGTCCAGTTTTTGGGGATGAATATATATATAGGGCAGATATATTACAAACTAATTATTATATCATAGAAAATTTATCCTCTATTACTAAGCTTGAAAAACAATTAGGAGAGCATCCAACAAAATTTAGGATTGAAGATAATAAATATACTAATTCTAATGTTTTTTAATAAACTAAGAAACTTAAACTTTTATTTGCTAAAAAGTTAGTTTGGTGGTACAAAAATAAATGATATAAAGTTTTTAAGGTGAATACGTAATGAATAGTTTTTTAGTAAAATTTATTAGGGCAAAGTTACATGGAATCTATGTCACGGATGCTAATTTAAATTATCAAGGATCAATTACACTAGATCCTGAATATTGTAAGTTAGTAGGTATTTACCCTTTAGAATTTGTCGAAATATGGAACAAAAATAATGGTAAAAGAATTTCTACTTATGTAATATTTGGTGAGGCAGGTTCCAAGTGTTGTATTTTAAATGGTTCAGCGGCAAGGACATGTCAAATAGGTGACGAGCTTATCATAGCTGCTTCTTGCTACAATAATCCTGTAAACCTTGCAAAATTGAAACCAAAAGTGCTTACCTTTAATAACAAAAACGAAATAAAGGATTCATTGGAGTATATGGTGTCTGCAAATAAAGATACTTATTACCAATTTAATATACAAAAAAATAAACCTTGAGAGTTAATTGAAGTTTTTATTTTACCACTTCTAAATCATTGTAAAAAACAAAATTTTAAAGCATGAACTTAATTAAAATAGATAGAAAAAGTCAAATTACTGCTGAGGAATTTGAGGAAATACACTTCAGAAAAAACATACCAGTAATTATTACAGCTGGAATGAAAAACTGGGATATAAAACTACTTGGACTCCAGAATACTTATTAAAAAATTATGGAAAATAAGAGGTACAACTCTATGATGATTTATTCAATCTCATGAGTGTAGTTTCATTAAGGGATTATATAAATCAATTTTGTGGAAGAGAATTATTGTCTAATGATAAAATTATTCCCCATGTTAGATGGTATGCACGTTTAAAATATAAGAATTTTGCATGGTCAGATGTCACTGGTAAGGTAAAAGGGACTAGAAAATTGTACTAAAAAGATACCAGGTAAAAAGGTGAACATAACAGTTCAAATTTAGTGCAAACTAGCCTTCATTTTTTAATGAGGGCTAAAAAATGATAGGAGTTCCTATGTATACAACTATATTAACATTATATAAGCAAGGTAAGAGCCAGAGGGAAATAGCAAAATTAACTGGGCGAGACCGTAAAACAATAAGAAGAATCGTATATAAGTATAATTCTGCAGGGATAGAATCCCCAACACAAAAGCAAAAGGAATCACAAGTCTTTAAATGGTACGAAGACGCTATAAAACTGTTAGAGAAAGACCTGAGTTTTATCAGGATTCATGAAGAACTACAAGACTTAGGTTTTTTTGGAAGCTATTCTAGCCTTACCAGATACCTTAGAAAGATAAAACTACACAATTCCATATGTATCAGATTTAATACTCTACCTGGTGAAGAAGCTCAAGTAGACTTTGGTGACATTGGTAGAAGGTATGATCCTGAAGGGAAAATTAAGGAAAGCATATATATTTAACATGCGTCTTAGCTATAGTCGTAAGGATTATTATGAAATTGTATTTGATCAAAAAGTTAATACTTGGATCCAGTGTCATATTAATGCTTTTAAGTATTTTCAGGGAGTACCAAAAGTAATAAAGCTGGATAATTTAAAGTCAGCGATAATTATTGCTAATTTTTATGAACCAATATACCAGGAACAATACAAAAAATTTGCAGATCATTATAATTTTTTACCGGCTCCCTGTAGAGTTCGTAAACCGCAGGAGAAAGGTAAGGTAGAGAATGGTATAAAGTATGTAACCAATAACTTCTTTGCCGGTAGAAAATTTAGCAATAATAAGGAAATGGTTGAAGCCTTGGGAAGCTGGAATAGAAAGAGTAACAATCGTATTCATGGTACTACTAAGAAAAAACCTGAAGAACTTTTTAGCAACGAGGAAATTGCAGCTTTAACAAAATTACCTGAAGTTGTTTTTGATTTATCATCATGGCACAAAAGGAAAGTAGCTAAAGACTGTCATATAAGCTTAGATAAAAATTATTATTCTGTACCATCAAAATATGCCGGCACAGAAGTAGGAGTTTCCTTGGGAAGTGAA